>ERZ791833.881-NODE-881-length-11527-cov-3.76412_pt1 | contig 11527 bp, 10 predicted proteins | sample MGYA00510294_ERZ791833 | MGnify/ENA primary metagenome ERZ791833 (study PRJEB30046, sample SAMN00715270) | human gut metagenome | study: EMG produced TPA metagenomics assembly of the A metagenome-wide association study of gut microbiota in type 2...
AGTGTCATGCGGAAACGCTCTCCCGGATTGGCATTGTCATCAAAGAACTGGATTGCCGCATCGGTAATGCGGAATAACTGTTCCTCGGATGTCACAAGCGGAAGGTAATTCTCGCCTTTGTATACGCGGTTTCCAAACAGTCCACCGAAAGATACCTCAAATGCAGGTGTCGCTTTCCATGCATCGGTCGGACAGGCCTTTACACAGCGCCCGCAGTTGTTACATTTTTCCTCATTGAGAACGATTTTTCCGTCCACGGTACTGATTGCATCCACGCGGCAGGTCTTCTCACAGATCCCACAGTTGATGCAGGCTGCTTCCTCCCATTCCACAATGGATGCACCCTTGATTCCGACATCATTTTCTTCTGCCTTTAAGCAGTTGTTCTGGCATCCGGTTACACCAAATTTAAACTTATGCGGAAGTTCTCTTGCAAAATAACGCTCATCCAGTTTTTTTGCAATATCATAACTGTCAATATTTCCACTAGGGCATACCGCCGATCCCTGACAGGCTGTAATCGTACGGACACGCGGTCCACACACACCCGGCTTACATCCCCCGGTTGCCAGCACTTCCTTAACTTCTTCTACATCGTCAAGTTTGATAAATGGGATTTCCACACTCTGACGGGAAGTCAGATGTACGTGTCCGTCTCCGTATTTTTCTGCAACCTTTGCGATAATCTGTAAATTCTCTGCTGTAAGATTTCCACCTACCACAGCCAGCCGCAGGGAAAAATTATTTTTTTGTTTCTGGCGCATAAATCCGCCTTTTTTCAATGTAGCATAATCAACAGCCATTACTCTCTCCTTTAAACCTTGTGTATTTTTCTTTGTTTATCCGGCGGTATTTTGGATTACTGCTGTAAAATCCTGCTTCAGATCTTCGATATCCTCAATACCGACACTTATTCTTATCATATCATCAAATACGGCGGCGTCAATCTTTTCCTGCTCGGTTGAGTGTGCCGCCAGTGTGGATTCCGGATGCACGATCAGTGTCTTGGTATCTCCGATATTGGATACGATCTGTGGAATCGTCAGCGCATTCATGATTGCAAAAGCGCGTTCCTTGCTTCCCACGCGAATGGTTAAAATTGCTCCAAATCTTCCATCCAGCAACTGCTTTGCCACACCGTTCCACGGACTCGATGCAAGTCCCGGATAGTTTACGCTGATTCCCGGAATGGTTTCCAGATAAGCCGCAAGCTGCATTGCGTTGTCACACGCCCGCTCCATACGAAGCCCCAGTGTCTCCATACCAAGCAGATTATAGTATGCAGTCTGCGGCGCCATACAGGCTCCCATGTTGCGGAACAATCCGTTTCTCAGTTTTGCAGTAAAGGCAAATTTTGCAAACTTTTTATAGTCTTTCATGCCCGGATACCGCTCCAGATCCCATTTGAATCTTCCCGCATCGGTGATCACACCACTGATGGCACTGCTGTTGCCGTTGATGTATTTGGATGTGGAATTGATCACGATGTCTGCGCCAAGTTCGAGCGGACGAACGAGAAACGCGGTAGCTACCGTATTATCGATCATGAGTGGAAGATTGTGCCGCTTTGCGATCCCTGCAAGTGCCGGGATGTCGGTCACATCCAGCTTTGGATTGCCAATCGTCTCCGCGAAGATGACTCTCGTCTTATCCGTGATCTTGGATTCGAGATCTTCCAGATCATTCGTATCTGCAAAAATTGTTGTAATTCCAAACGCTTCCAGATCGTGGTAAAGATCAATCGTTCCTCCATACAGGCTGGTGCTTGTGATGATCTCATCACCACTTCCTACGATATTCAGAAGGGCATTGGTAATTGCCGCCATGCCGGATGCACAGGCAACGGATGCCACACCTTTTTCCAGAACCGTCATGCGTTCTTCAAATGCTGCGATGGTCGGGTTATTGATTCTCGTGTAAGAATATCCAGCAGCTTTGTTGTGAAACAGCTTCTCATGCTGCTCTGCCGATGGCTGAAAAAAAGCACTGGACTGGTACACCGGGGTAAGTGTGGCTCCGGTCACCGGATCTCCGGTTTTTGTACCATGTAGTAGTTCTGTGTTGAATCCCATTTCATTTCCCCTAATTCATACTTATCTAATAGGTTTAATATGTTATAGTTAATATACAGCAATCATACCCTATTGTCAACCTTTTATTTCCACTTATTTTTCCAGCAAAAAAATCCCCGCTGGTTAAAACCAGCAGGGATTCCATTCTCATAATAAAATTATTATTCTGTCCAGTGCTCATCCTTAAATACGATGCGGCGGTAAGTCTCAAAATCAACCCACTTATTAAAGAAGTTCTCAGAGATCTCACTGCCCTCTGCGGAAAGCTCCTTCTTGAACGCATCCACATCTGCGGCACTTGTTACATGAACTGCAAATCCACGGCCGTTGATGACAGGCACATCGTTGTATGCAAAGTCAGCAAGCGGAATAATTGCAGTAACCTTCTGGTCACGGATGGATACCGCTACCTGCTCACGCAGAACAACCACATCAAAGCTGTCCGGATACTGATACGTCTCACCCTTGACCGGAATCACATCACCGATCGTGTAAGTTTTATCGGAAGGCTGTACCTTAAAGACGTTCATCGCCTCAAGGTCATAGTAATATTCCTCGAAGATATCTCCGTTTGCCTTGAGATTTCCGTGGGCAAATGCGCATTTTAAGTCCTTGGTCTCATCGAGCGTTGGATTTTCCACAACACCACATGCGGAAGTCATGTTGGAAATACGGTCGATCAGGATCAGTTCTCCCAATGTCTTATGCTTTGCAAAAGCATCAATGACGATCTCTTCCTGCAATACCAGATCGCAGACCGCAATCTCGTTCTTGCGCAGGCGGCCAACCGGAATAAATTCACCGGTGTTGACATCAATCTTGTACTGGATATTCTTTAAGATACCCGGAATCGTACGTGTACCGAGTTTTACGAGATAATCTTTGCCGACGGTCAGTTCCTCATCGTCCATCCAGAGGATTGTTGCGGTAAATTTCTTGCTGACCGGAAGCTTCGTATCTTTTGCGAGAACACATCCGCGGGATACATCCACTTCCTTGTCAAGCTGGATGGTAACTGGACGGCCTGCATCTGCAGTCTGTGCATCTTTATCTCCGACTAAAATGCTCTTTACTTTTGCATGCTCATTGCTTGGCAGAGTCACGATTGTATCACCGACCGATACAGCGCCACTCTCGATCTGTCCCTGGAAACCACGGAACGTGTGATCCGGACGGCAGACACGCTGTACCGGCATATAGAAGCCTTCTTCCTGCTTCTTTTCGCTCACATCGATATTCTCTAAGTAAGCAAGCAGTGGCTCCTGCGTGTACCATGGCATATTGTCGGAATGGGTGGTGACATTGTCACCCTCGGTTGCAGATACCGGAATGATCTTGACACTTGCTAAATGCAGTTCCTTGGAAAGTTCCTGAATCTGGTCAACGATCTCCTTGAAACGCTCCTCGCTGTAATCGACAAGATCCATCTTATTTACAGCAAATACAAAATAACGGATTCCCATCAGTGCACAGATTCTGGCATGTCTTCTGGTCTGTACGAGCACGCCCTGCTTTGCATCCACAAGGATAACGGCAAGGTCTGCAAAGGATGCACCGACTGCCATGTTTCTTGTGTACTCCTCATGTCCCGGAGTATCTGCCACGATAAAGCTTCTCTTTTCGGTTGTAAAGTAACGGTATGCCACATCAATGGTGATACCCTGTTCACGCTCTGCCATCAGTCCGTCCAGAAGGAGGGAGTAATCGATTGCGCCGCCGCGGCTTCCTACTTTGGAATCCAGCTCCAACGCTTTCTCCTGATCTGCGTAAAGCAGTTTGGAATCGTATAAAATATGTCCGATCAGTGTGGACTTTCCATCGTCTACACTACCGCAGGTAATAAATTTCAATAATCCGCTCATTTTAGAAATAACCCTCCCTCTTTCTTCGTTCCATGCTGCCGGCTGCCTCGTTGTCAATGACACGGGTGGTCCGCTCAGACTCTACAGCACTCAAGGTCTCGTCAATAATCTCATCTAATGTGGTCGCGTTGGATTCGATTCCACCGGTCAGTGGATAGCATCCCAAGGTACGGAAACGCACATTCTTGTATTCAATTTTCTCACCCGGACGAAGTTTCAGACGATCATCATCCACCATGATAATCTGTCCGTCACGCTCAATCACCGGACGCTTTGCTGCAAAATACAGCGGCACGATATCGATGTTTTCTCTCTTTATGTACTCCCAGATATCCGTCTCAGTCCAGTTGGAAATCGGGAACACACGAATACTCTCACCCTTGTTGATCTTGGAGTTATAAAGTTTCCACATCTCCGGTCTCTGGTTCTTCGGATCCCATGCATGATTCTCATTACGGAAAGAGAAAATTCTCTCTTTTGCACGGGATTTTTCCTCATCACGACGTCCGCCGCCGAATGCTGCAGTAAATCCGTATTTATTCAACGCCTGTTTTAATGCCTGTGTCTTCATGATGTCGGTGTACTGGCTGCCGTAATCAAACGGATTGATGCCACGCTTTACACCGTCCTCGTTGATATACTCGATCATGTTAATCCCAAGTTTCTTTGCCGTCTCATCACGGAACTGAATCATTTCCTTGAATTTCCATGTCGTGTTCACATGTAAAAATGGGAATGGCGGCTTCTCCGGATAAAATGCTTTCATGGCAAGATGAAGCATTACCGAACTGTCCTTTCCTATGGAATAAAGCATTACTGGTTTTTCACACTCTGCCGCTACCTCACGGATAATGTAGATGGCTTCCGCTTCGAGTGCATCAAGATGAGATAATTGACTCATGATCTTCCTCCTTAATATTTATTCGAATCCTTTTTATTCACAACAATTGTTTCTATTGTACCATCTGTTTTTTTAATTCGCCAGTGTAACAGATCTCCTTCCGTATGAACGGTCATCTGGCTTCCCATGCCGCCGATGTCGGCACCCAGGTAATAGGAGATCGCTTCAAATGGACACTCCTTGATACAGGAGGCACATCCCCAGCAGTCCTTCGGATACCGGATCACGGCTTTTTTGTCTTCGCCGCGCACGATCAGGCTTCCCGGACAGACATCCAGACATTTTCCACATGCCCTGCATTTCATGGAATCAATCGCGATGCTCATAGGTTTCTCCTCCTTTCACCAGATCTCTGCGGATCATCGTAATCTGGTCTCCGTTCTTTTTCGAGTTTACATAGCAGAGCCATGCATCACTCTTCTCCGGATAATCCAGATTCTCCGCGAAACTGTGCCAGCGTGTCTCCTTGCGTGCACGCAGATGTGCGATCACAGTCAAGCACACGGTCAGGCGTTCTTTCAGCTCATAGATAAACATCAGCTCATGCATATCGGCTGCCGCAAGTCCTTTTGCAAGGATCTGCAGTTTCTTTATTTTTTCTTCCGCCATGGCAAGCTGCTTTTCGTTGAACTGGTAATGGGTTCCGATTCCGCCTGCATACTGGTCCATGACTTTCTGCATGGCTTCCTCGAGTTCCTCAACGGTAAATGCCGGATCCTGCTTTATGAGAAATGCATCATACTCGGCAATTTTGTTGTCAAGAACCATCTCCTCATCGGAGGCTGTCGTATCTGCCGCCTGCTCTTCGTTTAATTTCTGCACGATGGAATGGGCTGCGATCTCGCCCTCCACCAGTGCACCGGTTACATATTTCTGTGGACAGCCGCCTGCCACATCTCCGGCAGCATAGAGTCCGTGGATCGTTGTCTCGCGTTCGGTGTCTACCCAGTAACCACTGGCGGTATGACCACCTACGATGTACGGCTCGGTTCCCTCAATTTCCACGTTCTGTTCGCTTGGATTTTTCCCGGATTCCACCCACTTGAGCGTCTGTCCCGGTGCCATGTTTAAGTATGCTTTTAAGAGCGATTCATCCTGCTCTGCGGAGATGCCTTCGGTGCGAAGATAACATGGTCCGCGTCCCTGTACATTTTCTTCAACAGTTCCGTACACACGCTGGGAAGTAGTCAGACCGTATTTTGTCTCATACACTTCTCCGTGTGCGTTGATCTGCTTTGCTCCGACACCCTGTGCAATCGTTCCGGTCGGAGCGATCGTATCTTTACAGCGCAGGGCGATAAAGCGCATCTCAAATGTGGTCATCTCGGCTCCGGCTTCAATTCCCATGGCATATCCGGCACCGGTGTTAAACGGCGGATACCACATTTTATGACGGGAAAAGCCCGGATTGTTCGGGCGGTAAAGTCCTGCGGCTCCTCCGGTTGCAATCAGCACTTTCTTTGCGCGGATCTCGTAGGCCGTACCGTCTGCAATGGAAAAACCGACGGCTCCTTCGATCTTATTATTGTTTACCAGATAATCGGTAATGTTTAACTGGTTGATGACGGTCACATCGTCTAATTTGCTGACAGCATCTGCAAGAAGCGGCTTGAAGTTTTCGCCGTTGATCTTGATATTGCGGTTTCCTCTTGCCACATACTCGCCGTTTTCGTCTTTTAAGATGACCAGACCAAGCTGTTCCATTTTGGCGGTCACACGGTTGAGTCCTTCGGACATGGTCAAAAGCAGATCCGGCCGGACGATGCCGTCGGCATCTTTTGTGGCGTAGTCCACGTAATCCTGCGGAACATGACCTTTGGTGATATAGGCATTGAGCGCGTTGACTCCGGCTGCCAGACAGCCGCTGCGCTTGATGTTGGCTTTTTCTGCTATGATTATGGAATAATCGGATTGTTCACGGATGGTCATTGCCGCGTAGCAGCCTGCTGTGCCGCCGCCGATGATGAGGACATCCGTATGGAGTATTTTTTTTCCCTCGATTTTCATAAGTAATCCTTCCTTGTGATTAAATGTAGAAGACCTCGCCTTCCTGCATCTCTCTATTTTCTACGAGATAGGTCTGGTTTTCATCAAATATGTAAAGCCGGTAGATTAAGACATACACTTTTTCACCGATCTCTACCGGATCTTTTTCAAGTGAGCGCTCGGTGACGATCGGGATACCTCCCACATCAACGACAACATCCAGATGATTTCCTCGGAATATCACATCTTTTACGATTCCACGCTCGGCGGCACTCATATGCTGCGGTGGCTCGCTTCTGGACATGCGGACAAATTCCGGACGGATAACTGCGTGGGTTGCGCCCTCGACCGGATCAAATCCAAGCAGACGCTCATAATGCTCTACGATCGAGGAACGGCCGATAAACTGTGCCACGAACGGGGTGTCCGGTGATTTATAAATTTCCATCGGTGTTCCCATCTGCTCGATATGTCCATGGTTTGTGATGATAATCTCATCGGCCACCTCGACGGCTTCATCCTGATCATGGGTGACAAAAATGCTTGTAATGCCAAGCTTTACAACCATCTCGCGAAGCCAGTTGCGAAGTTCAGTGCGGACTTTTGCATCGATTGCCGCAAACGGCTCATCGAGAAGAAGTACCTGCGGATTCGGTGCCAGTGCGCGGGCAAATGCCACTCGCTGACGCTGCCCACCGGACAACTGGTTCGGATAACGCTTTTCCATTCCGCTTAATCCGGTCAGTTCCAACAGTTCGGTCACGCGCTTTTTGATTTCTTTTTTCGGCACCTTGGCAAGTTCGAGACCAAAAGCTACGTTGTCGTAGACGGTCATATAACGGAACAATGCATAGTTCTGAAATACAAAACCGATGCCTCGTTTTGCCGCCGGCACATCGTTGACACGCTGCCCGTCAATATAGATATCGCCACTGTTTGGTGTCTCAAGCCCCGCGATCATGCGAAGCAGTGTGGTCTTTCCGCTTCCGGAAGGTCCAAGCAGTGCGACTAATTTTCCTTTTTCAATGCCAAAGCTGACATGGTCGGAAGCCCGGAAGTTTCCGTAATTTTTACAAATATCTTTCATTTCCACGTACATAGCCTGACTCCTTACTGTATCCCTTTACTGTTTTTGCTTCTGTATTCAAAAATGTTTCTAAGTATCAGCACGATCACCGCAATAATGACCAGAATGGAAGATACCGCAAACGCGGAGGTGATGGAAGTATCTGTCCCCGACATATATAAGGCATCAATCTCGAGAGGAAGCGTAAAGGTCTGTCCTCTTGTCTTGGACAGTGCATTGACTGCTCCAAACTCGCCTAACGCACGCGCCGTACATAAAATGATACCATAGATCAGTCCCCATTTCATCTGGGGAAGGGTAATTTTCCGGAAAATCGTAAATCCCCCGGCTCCCATCAATGCTGCAGCCTCTTCTTCGTCTTTGCCCTGTGCATTTAAAATCGGAATGATCTCACGCGATACAAACGGGAAAGTGACAAAAATTGTGGCAAGCACCACACCCGGTAACGCAAACGTAATGCGGATGTTTGTTCCGAAAAACTGGTTGATCGCCCGGATTGCCGGATACGTCCAGCCGAGCCGTCCGAAGGTCATCAAAAAGGCAAGACCTACAATGACGGGAGAGATTGAAAACGGGATATCGATCAGCGTGGCAAGCACCTGTTTCCCACGGAAGGAAAACTTCGTTAAAAGCCATGCCGCCACGATTCCAAAAAACGTATTGACAACTACCGCGATCACGGTTGCAAGCAATGTGACCAAAAGAGCCGAACGCACATATTCGGTTGTAATCGCCTGTATGTAAAAAGCAAATCCTTCTTTCAACGCACTGAAGAGAATCGAAAACAGGGGAAGAATCAGCATAACAAATATGAAAAGAACGCTGATGGCTATTAAGATGTATTTCGTACTTTTCTTTTGTTCCATAAAAACGAACTCCCTTTCTTAAAACGAATTGGTTGGTTCCCTGTTGCACTTACACATTGTTGGTTCTGGCTGCCTGTTTCATCTGTACAATATTCACAGCAAGCAGTAAAACAAACGACAAAATCAACATTACCAGTGCGATTGCCGTGGCACTCGCATAATCAATATATCCAAGCTTCTGCATGATCACATAGGAGATCACCTGCGTATGTTCCCTTGCACTGTTTCCGGATATGTAAATGACACTTCCGTACTCACCAATTCCTCTGGCAAAGGCAAGCCCAAATCCGGTTAAAACCGGGGGCATCATCTCCGGAAGAAGCACTCTGCGGAAGGTCTGAAACCGGTTGGCTCCAAGCATAAATGCTGCTTCTTCATACTGTCCGTCAAGTTTTTCGAGTACCGGCTGCACGGCACGGATGACAAACGGAATTCCGACAAACACCAGTGCAATGACCAGTCCCAGATGTGTGTAGGATACTTTGATGCCAAGTTTTGCAAGCGGAGTCCCGAGGATTCCGTTTTCGGAATACATTTTAGAAAGTGTGATACCTGCTACCGAAGTCGGCAGTGCAAACGGAAGCTCAATACAGCCATCGAGGATACGTTTTCCCGGAAACTCATATCTTACAAGCACCCAGGCAATGATCACACCGAACACACTGTTTATAAGTGCCGCAATAAACGAACATCCGATGCTGGTCGCAAATGCATGCCGCACGGTCGGCTTCGTGATCAGGGACCAGAACTCTACCGGACGCAGTTTTAATGCGGAAACCATCACAGATGCCAGCGGGATCAGCACAATCAGGGAAAGCATTGTCACTGTAATTCCCAATGTGAGGTGATACCCCGGTATCACACGTACTTTTTTTGTCTTATTCGTTGCCGTAGATTTCATCAAACATTGCTCCATCGTCAAAATAGTTCTTATATGCTTCGTTCCAGCCGCCGTAATCTTTGATCGTATATAATTTCACATTCAGGTCAAAACGGTCGGAAAATTCCTTCAGAATTGATTCATTGCTCGGACGGTAACCATACTCTGCCGCCAGCCGCTGCGCATCATCGGTGTACAGATAATTCAGGTACTCGCGGCTCACTTCCTGCGTGCCATTGGCATCTGCGTTGTCATCCACAATCGCCACACTCGGCTGTGCCAGAATACTGACACTCGGCGTAATCATCTCATATTCATCCGGATAACTTTTCATCGTAGTAATTGCCTCATTTTCCCACGCGATCAGTACATCCCCTTTCTGGTTTTCCACAAACGTGGTTGTGGAACCGCGCGCTCCGGAATCCATGACGGAAACCTGCGAGTAAAGTTTCTGCAGAAATGCTTTCTGTTCCTTCTCATCATCGGTCTGCTCCTTTATATAGGAAAGTGCTGCTAAAAAGTTCCAGCAGGCACCACCACTGCTCTTCGGGTCCGGGGTGATGATCTCGACCTTTTTATTTACCAGATCGTCCCAGTCTTTGATCTGTTTCGGATTGCCTTTCCGGACGAGGAAAACAATCGTCGAAGTGTATGGGGAACTGTCATCGGCAAATTCCTGTTCCCAGCCGTTTTCAATCAGTCCGGTCTGCTCGATCAGTGTGATATCATGCTCCAGTGCCAGTGTAACGACATCAGCATTGCATCCTTCCACAACAGAGCGTGCCTGTGCACCGGAACCTCCGTGGGATTGAATAATATCCACTTCTTTTCCCGTTTTTTCCTTATAATATTTCTCAAACAGAGGATTATATGCTTCATAAAATTCTCTTGTCGGATCGTAGGAGACGTTGGTGATTGTCCGTACATGACTCTTTTTGCTTCCGCATCCGGTACATCCAATCAACAGAATTGCTGCCATGGACAGTACCGCTATTTTCTTTACCATTGAAAATAATTTTCGCTTCATGTTTCCGCCTCCCTTGACTTTCGTTTATCATACCCCTTAATTCCTATCATGTCAATAGGTATTGTAGGAATAATTTTCCTTTCTTTCTACGGTACCATGGAAAGATTGAATTTTGCTTGAATCTCAATGCGGAATTTTTTATAGACAATGAAATGGCTGGTTAACGGCATGGTCTGGGAGTCTTTGGAATTTGGCAGAAGGGACGGATTTACGGGGATTATTTTAAATATAAGTTTTTTCGATACGACGGAAGAAGGGGGACATTCTCTTTCTCCAGAAAAATTTACAAATTAGCTCTGGCGTTGGTTTCAGGTACGTGAAGTAAAATTTTTCAGTTTACGCAATTCACTATGGGTTGTGAGTGCCAGAGCAAGTTGCAAATTTGTTCTTCCGAAAGAAATGTTCCCCTTCTTCCTGTTAGCTGGAGAAAATATAATTGAGAAACATATTTCCGCAAATCCTGTCTGTTGAATAAATATAAAGGCACCAGAACCTGCAGTTAAAGGTGCTCCCGGAAGGTAATGCGTGCAATGAGTGTTTACGGTAAAGTGATAAATGTTTGGGAAGCTTAACATGCAAATAAGTGGAAATTTCATTGCTGGTATTTTGTGAAACAATCGTTCTATTGAAGCTTTTATATGATCAGGCATTATGAACTTATAAATGAAAGATGGGGGCTGTATAATCAAAATTCATAGGAAAAATGCCATCGTGGTATCTATGCAAATAAAATTCAGTAAAAAATTCCACCGTGGTATCTATGCAAATAAAATTCATGTAAAAGATACCATTGTGGTACCTACACACTGAAAATTTAATATTCAGATACCGGAAAGTCTCTATAGA
>ERZ791833.890-NODE-890-length-11414-cov-13.8784_pt1 | contig 11414 bp, 8 predicted proteins | sample MGYA00510294_ERZ791833 | MGnify/ENA primary metagenome ERZ791833 (study PRJEB30046, sample SAMN00715270) | human gut metagenome | study: EMG produced TPA metagenomics assembly of the A metagenome-wide association study of gut microbiota in type 2...
CGCGTGGCTGGCGGGTCACGCCAACCCCGAGGAGCTGGCGGGCTTTCTGGCTTTCTGCGGCTGTGAGGCCGTGGTGCTGGATGAAGCCGAGTGTCCGCCGCCCACCGGTTGGAAACGGGCAAAGACACACAGCGTCTTCGGCCTTGCGCCGGGGCGTCAGCTGCCCTTGCCTGAGGCAGACGCTGCCCTCTGGCAGAGTCTTGCCAAAAACACAGAACCTGCCGCCGGAAAAGCAGCGGATCTGCTCTTCCCTGACAGGCCCTCAAAACGGGACGACTTTTACTCTGAGCTCTGCTCCAAGCGCAGCCGGGGCCTTGCCCGGGTCTGGACGCTGGAACGGGAAGGAAACATCATCTGTACTGTGGGAGCCTACGCGCTGGCAAATGGTCAGGCATACATGGCCTGCGGCGAGACCGTGGAAGCTCTGCGGGGCAAAGGCGTCGGCGGGCGGCTCATCGTCGAGATGGCGAATGCCCTCGCCGCCGAAGGCTGGATGCCTGTCTTCCTGTGCAGCCCCGAGCGGGTGCATTTCTATACCCGGCTGGGCTTTGAGAAGATGGGGGAGTATGCACGATATGAAGTACAATAACAATTAAGGATTCATTATAATGTCAATGTTAAATCACTTTTTCGATTATAAACCCGAAGTTCTGGCGCTGGATGAAAAAGCCCTCGAGCTCTGCCAGCCCTACTTCAAGCAGATGGAGGACATCCGCGACTACAACCAGCTCAAGATGCTGAAAGCCTTTGCGGACACCCAGATGTCCTCCACCGATATGCTGGGTACCACCGGCTACGGCCTGTGGGACACCGGCCGCGCCAAGCTCGAGCAGATCTTTGCCGAGGTGATGGGCGCCGAAGATGCACTGGTGCGCAGCCAGTTCCAGAGCGGCACCCATACGCTGGCCGTGGCCCTCTTTGGTCTGCTGCGGGCAGGCGATACCCTGCTGGCTGCCACGGGCCGTCCGTATGACACGCTGGAAGGCGTCATCGGTCTGGATGGCAAGGGCAAAGGCACCGGAACCCTGATGGATTACGGCATCAAGTACGACGAGGCCCCGCTGAAGGCCGACTTTACCCCGGACTATGAGCTCATCGCCCAGAAAGCCCCGGGCGCGAAGGTCTGCCACATCCAGCGCAGCCGCGGCTACCTGCAGCGCAACGCCTTCGACCTCGACACCATCCGCAAGGTGGCCGACACCGCACGTGCCGCCAACCCCGACATCATCATCTTTGTGGACAACTGCTACGGCGAGTTCACCCAGAAGGAAGAACCCTGCCAGGCAGGTGCCGACCTCGTGGTGGGCAGCCTCATCAAGAACCCCGGCGGCGGCATCGCCCCCACCGGCGGCTATATCGCAGGCCGGAAAGACCTCGTGGAGCTCTGCGCCTACCGCCTGAACGCTCCCGGCCTCGGCAAGGAGCTGGGCTGCACCCTCGAGACGCCCCGCGATATGTATCTGGGCTTCTACTACGCCCCCGGCGTGGTCTGCGAGGCCATCAAGACGGCCATCTACGCCCAGTGCCTGCTGGAACTGGTGGGCAAAAAGCCCATCCCTCGCTATTGCGAGGCCCACAACGACATCGTCACCTGCTTTGATGCTGGTACGGCGGACGCCCTCATCGGCTTCTGCCGGGGAGTTCAGGCCGCAAGCCCCGTGGACAGCTATGCCGCCCCGGAACCTTCTCCGGAACCGGGCTACACCGATGAGGTCATCATGGCCAGCGGCAGCTTTACCCAGGGCAGCACCATCGAGCTTTCCTGCGACGGCCCGCTGCGTGAGCCGTATACCTGCTACCTGCAGGGCGGCCTGAACTTCGCCGCCAGCCGCGCAGGCGTCCTGCTGGCTGTGCAGAATGCGTATTTTAAGGACTGAACCTCTCAGTTACCTTCGGTGCCAGCTCCCCTCTCGAAGGGAGTCTAAGATGAAAAGGATCAAAAAATGCCACGATTAAGCGACCGCGTCGGCACCTTTACCGACTCTGTCATCCGCCGGATGACCCGCATCAACAACCAATACGATTCCATCAACCTGTCGCAGGGCTTCCCTGATTTCGACCCACCGAAGGAGCTGACCGACGCGCTGGCCAAAGCCGCCCACGACGGCCCCCATCAGTACGCCGTGACCTTCGGTGCGCAGAACTTCCGGGAGGCGCTGGCGAAAAAGACCAGCCCGGCGCTCCACCACGAGGTGGACCCCAACACGGAAATCTGCGTCACCTGCGGCGGCACCGAGGCCATGATGGCCGCTATGATGACCATCTGCAACCCCGGCGACAAGGTGATGGTCTTCTCGCCGTTTTACGAGAACTACGGCGCAGACGCCATCCTCTCGGGGGCTGAACCCATCTACATCCCGTTAGTGCCGCCGGAGTATGAGTTCGATTTGAGCCTCATCGAGAAGGGCTTTGCCGAGGGTGCCAAGGCGCTTATCCTCTGCAACCCCTCCAACCCCTGCGGCAAGGTCTTCCGCCGCGACGAGCTGGAAGCCATCGCCAGGCTTGCCATCAAGTACGACGCTTTTGTGGTGACGGATGAGGTGTATGAGCACATCGTCTACGCCCCGGCAGAGCACATCTGCATGGCCAGCCTGCCCGGTATGTTCGAGCACACCATCACCTGCAACTCCCTCTCCAAGACCTACTCCATCACCGGCTGGCGTCTGGGCTACCTCATCGGCCCGGCCTACGTCATCGAGGGCGCCCGCAAGGTGCATGATTTCCTGACTGTCGGTGCAGCCGCACCCCTGCAGGAGGCCGCCGTCGCCGGTCTGACCATGCCCGCAAGCTACTATGAAGGTCTGCGCGCTCTTTACACCGAGAAGCGCGACCACTTCCTTGCCGGGCTGGATGCCATCGGCCTCAAGCACAACGTCCCGCAGGGTACTTATTTTGTCATGATAGACATTTCGGATTTCCTCGCCCTGCCCCAGTTCAAGGGCTGGACCGACCTGGAATTCTGTGAGTGGATGATAAAGAACATCGGTGTGGCGGCTGTCCCCGGTTCGAGCTTCTTCAAAGAGCCGGTCAACCACCTCATCCGGATGCATTTTGCCCGCGGCACCGACGTGCTGGACGAGGCTGTGCATCGTCTGGCAAAGCTGACGGAGCTGCTGAAATATAGCAGTTTGCGTTTTTAATGCACAAGCAACAGCCGCAAACTGCATATCGCAAAGACGCAGTTTTAACCGGCACTATTTTTGAAAATTGCGATAAGAAAGAGGACATCATGCGATTTTTTTGCGTGATGTCCTCTTTCTCTATAGAGAGATAGATCTTATCAGCGGCCTTGCCCGCTCAGTCTGTAAGTAAGGGAAGCCGCAGCGTGAAAATGCTGCCCTTGCCGACTTCACTTTGCAATGTGATCTCGCCGTGGTGGAGGTGGGCCAGCTCCTGCGCGATGGTCAGGCCGAGGCCGGTGGAGTCGTGCTTTTTGTCGGCGGTGGTATGGAAGTATCGGTCAAAGACAGCGCTCTGGTCTTCCGGCGCGATGCCGCAGCCGGTGTCCTGTACGCTGACGCAGGCCGTTTCGCCCTCGGCGCGGCAGTCCACATGGATGCTGCCCCCGGCGGGAGTATAGTGGATGGCGTTGGTGACAAGGTTCTGGATAATTTGCTGCAACCGCACGCTGTCGCCCCAGACAGGCAGAGGCGTGTCGGCGCTGACATGGAGTTTGACGCCCTTCTGGTCGGCCTCGCTCCGGCAGGCGGCGCAGACGGCGGCGGCTTCTTCGTTGAGGGCGGCGCGGTCTTCGTTGAGCAGGATCTGCTTCTGCTCGAGCTTTGCCGCGAGGAAGAGGTCTTCCGTCAGCCGCCGCAGGAATTCAATGCGCTGACGCAGAGCCGGAAGCAAGGCCGGAAGGGCCTCGGGGGCCGATTCCAGTGTTTCCAGCCCGCCGCTGACGGCGAAGAGAGGGCTGCGCAGGTCGTGAAAAATGTTGAGCATCATGCTCTTGCGGGCCTCGGTCTCGGCGGTCAGCTCTTTTGTCCGCTCTGCCACCCGGGCGTCCAGCTCCCGGGCCAGCTGCTCGGTGCGGTCGAAGAGGAGAGCAAACCTCCGGCAGACGAACACCATGCAGCCGATGGCAAAGGGAAGGTCGTAGAGGCGGGCGCAGCGCAGCAGGTAGAAGGGGACAGACTCCACAAAAAGCACGCTGTCCAGCCCGGGCATCAGCGCCCAGACCCGGAAGCCGGTGGTGACAGCACCGGGCAGGAGCATCAGAGCGGCACCTTCATAGTCTGCGTTCACGGTGGCCATTAAGTAATAAAGGCAGAGGCACATGCCCGCTACCAGCATCCCGACCCGCAGCGGGGGATAGCTGCTCATGGACAGCGCAAAGAAGACGACGCATCCGGCGGCAAGCGCAAGGAGCCCCCGCCCGGAGCGGGGCAGTTTTACCCCCAGCAGCCCTGCCGCCAGCAGTGCCGAGGCCAGCACAGTGAGGGAGAAGAAGGAGCGGAGGATGCGCTGGAACAGACGGTTCCGGATGGCCGGGAAGAAGAAGACCATCAGCGCCCAGACGCTCATAATGACGAGGTAGAGCAGGAAGTACCCCAGCTCCGGCAGGTGCTTATAGTGGTAGAGCGCCAGCAGCACCATCCCCATGGTCACAAAGGCCGTCAGAGCGATGAGCTGAGTCATGGTGCGGAAGCGGAATGCCCGGGAGGCGAAGGCGGAAGTCATCATCCATGTCTGGGGGCTGCGGCCGCAGGTGAACACCAGCTCCACCGTCTCGCCGGGCGTGACGTCCAGTGCATACAGCTCCCCCGAGCGTTCGAGGCTGGTGAGGCTCTCAGGGGCCAGCGGCGCCGCTGTGTTGGTGACGCAGAGGGTGAGGGACGGAATGTCTTCCCCCACAGTGAAAGTAAAGTGCCATTGGCCGGGGGCTTCCTGCCGCCAGCCGTCCAGCGCGATACCCTGGACGGCGTGCTGGGCTGTGAGCACACTGCCGCTGTGCAGATGCTCGAACTGTGCGTTGCCCCAGATACCGGCCAGCACGATAAAGGCCGTGAGCAGGGCGGAGAAAATCAGAATGGGCCATTTTTGCTTCATGGCAATGCCTCCCCTTGTAGATGTGCAAAAAATAAGGTATACTATAGTATAACAAATCGTGCGAAAAAAGGGGAGGGCTGACAGGATGATCCGCGTATTGTTGGTGGAAGATGACCCCGTGATCCGCGACACCACATGCTATTTTCTGAAAAGTCAGCAGAATTTTGAGGTGGTCTGTGCAGAGACGGGCGGCGACGCTTTGAGCCATGCGCGGGAAAAGTTCGATGTCATCCTGATGGACATCCTTCTCCCGGACACCAACGGCGTAGACCTCTGCCAGCGTCTGCGCAGCTGGCACCACTGCCCTATCATCTTCACATCCTGTCTGGACGATACCGACACCATCGTCCGCGCGCTGGAAATGGGCGGCGACGACTTTCTGGCAAAGCCCTATAATAACAAGATCCTGCTGGCCCGCATCATGGCCAACATCCGCCGGGTGCAGATGGACGGAGCAGAGCCCAGCGTCAACGGCTACCACTGCACGGCCTTCACGCTGGATGCCAACAGCCACAGCGTGGAGAAGGATGGCCGCAGCGTCCATCTGGCCGACATGGAATATCGCATCCTCACCCTCTTCGTCCGCTACCCGAACACCTTCTTCACAGCCAACGAGCTCTACCAGAAGATATGGGGCAAGGAAAGCCTCGGCGATGTGCGAACGGTGCAGGTACATATCCACAACCTCCGCAGCAAGATAGAGCCCGACCCGGCAAAGCCCGTCTACTTAAAAAATGTCTGGGGCAAGGGTTATGTCTTCCAGCCGGACGGCGGCAAGGTTTAAGAATCGTTTTGATGAGAGCACCGACTTCTTAAGGAAACTTAAGCAGTCGGTGCTTTTTTTGGACTTGTTAAGCAAATAATTAACGAGAATGTCCAGAATTGAACTAAGAAATGGCTAGGATGTTTAAGGATTCTTAAAAGACAGACCCTTGAATTTGTGTTAAATTATTATCGAACGATGTGGGCGGCAGTGCAAGAAGGTCTGCCGCTGCACGGAGCTATGAGAAAGAATAGAGAAGAAGAAAAAGACACGAAGAAAGGAACCACGCAAAATGAACAAGATCTCCCGTAAAGGTTTTCTGAAGATCGCTGCCGCAGCTGCCATGTCTGGTGTGACTGCCGGTGCTCTGGCTGCCTGTAATGCTGCCAGCTCTTCCACCGCCGCACCTGCTGCTTCCGGTGCAGCCGGTACCTACATCCCCGGCACCTATGAGGGTACTGCTGAGGGCATCTCTTCTACCGTCAAGGTCACCATGACCTTCTCCGACAGCGCTGTGACCGACGTTGTGGTCGATACCTCCGGCGAGACCGCTTCTTACGGCGCTGCTGCTGCCGACCAGCTGCGTGAGCAGCTGATGGCTGCAGGCTCTGCTGAGATCGACGGCGTTTCCGGTTCCACCATCACTTCCGACGCTGTTATGAAGGCAGCCAAGAGCTGTTACGCTCAGGCCAAGGGCGAGGCTACTGTGACCTCCGTCCAGCTGCCCACCGGTGACGAAAACGATTGGCTGGGCAAGGAGCCTGACATCGACGAGGCTGCCATCACCGAGACCGTGGACACCGACATCCTCATCGTGGGTGCAGGCAACGGCGGTATATTCGCTGCCGCCTATGCTGCCGCCAACGGCCTGAACTTCCGCGTCATCGAGCAGAACGGCAACGTGCAGGATACCCGTCACTGGTACGGCGCTATCGATTCTGCTGCCGCAAAGGAAGCAGGTGAGAAGCCCGCTGACCGTGCCAAGCTGCTGAGCGAGATCTCCCGCTACGCTTCCGGCAAGTGCGACCAGCGCGTTGTCAAGACCTGGATCAATGAGTCTGCTGCAATGCACGATTTCATGCGCAGCATTCTGGAAGATAAGTACGGCTGGACCTGCGATTTCACTTCCGGCGCGGAGGCAGCATGGCCTGCCGAGAACGCCGAGCACAACACCGATTACCTCTTCCCCGTGCAGGAGCACAACTACATGGCCAGCGAGTCTGCCTCTGGCAAGCCCCGTAACGAGCTGCTGCTGGACTACATCCGTGAGCTGGGCTACGATGTTGACTTCAAGACCTCTCTGGCAAAGCTGGAGAAGGACTCCACTGGCCGCATCACCGGCATCATCGCCCAGAGCACCGAGGATGACCACTTCATCCGCTACAACGCCAACAAGGGCGTTCTGCTGGCCTGCGGCGGCTTCCCCGGCAACCCCTACATGATGGAGCAGCTGGACCCGCTGGGTACCTCCGTCACCACCGCCTGCTCCTACTCTCCGGCCGATAAGGGTTACGGCATCCGTGCCGCTGTCTGGGCCGGTGCAAACCTCGACAAGGAAGCTGCTCCCATGCTGTTCGACCGCGGCATCGTGGCTCCCGGCGTGGACGGCGGTTATGTGGCAAGCGACTCCGCTTTCGGCGGCAAGGCCTTCCCTGGCCCCATCCGCCAGTACAACCCCGGCACTCAGCCTTTCCTGAAGGTCAACCGCAACGGTGAGCGCTTCGCCAACGAGAGCAGCCCCTACAACGATATTGTTTACGCTGCTGCCCATCAGCCGGGCCGTGTCTACGCACAGATCTGCGACGCAAACATTCTGGAGGACGCAAAGCGCTTCCACACCATCGGCTGCTCTGCCCAGACCCGCAATGCCGGCGCAGAGTATATCCAGAAGCAGATGGACAATGCAGAGAAGGAGGGCGTCTTCTTCAAGGCCGACACCATCGAGGAGCTGGCCGACAAGCTGGGCTTCACCGGCGAGGCCAAGGACACCTTCCTTGCTACGGTTGACCGCTACAATGAGCTGTACGACAAGCAGAACGACGAGGATTTCGGCAAGCCCGCTTATCGTCTGAGCGCCATCCGCACCGCTCCCTTCTACGGCTGCTGGCTGGGTGCCTCCCTGTTGTGTACCGAGCAGGGCATTGCCATCAACGACAAGGGTCAGGCTCTGGACAACGACAACAAGCCGATGCCCGGCCTGTATGTCACCGGCGATATGTCCGGCTCCTTCTTCGCCAACAACTATCCCTGCCTGATGGCAGGCGTGGCTATGGGCCGCACCCTGACCTACGCCATCAAGGCCATCAAGCAGATGGGCGGTCTGGAATAAGTTATCCCTCAGTGGTACCTGAGCGCATAAGATAAAAAGACACCGCAGAAGTGTGAAAGCTTCTGCGGTGTCTTTCTTTGTCGAAAACCCTCTATACACAAAACCACAAATGGCGAAAAAGTCTTAAAAACAGGCTCAGCACACGGCCCGATGGACGGGCAGCGGCTCCACGATGTCGGGATGGATGCCCTCACGGTAGTCGAGGTCGCCCTGGTCGAGGCCGCGCAGCAGCACTTCGGCGGTGGCGATGTTGGTAGAGATCGGCACACTGTGCATATCGCACAGCCGCAGCAGGTTCTGCTCGCTGCTGCCGTTCTCGGCCTTGAGCGGGTCGCGGAAGAAGAGCACGAGGTCTACTTCGTCGCAGGCCACCCGGGCCGAGATCTGCTGGATGCCGCCCAGCTTCCCGGAGAGGTAGCAGTGTACGGGCAGGCCAGTGGCCTGCGCCAGCATCCGACCGGTGGTGCCGGTGGCAATGACTGTGTTGCGGGATAGGATGCCGCTGTAAGCTGTGCAGAACTGCAGCGCCAGCTCTTTGCGGGAATCATGTGCAAGAATAGCAATCGTCATAACGCTCTCTCCTTCATTCCAAGTATAGTGTTGTGGATGGGCGGATATGCTCGGAAGAGTGCTCTCCGCAGTAAAATGATCTGAAAAGTTGAAGTCTTGTGGAGAACAATTCTCGATAAACAGACTAAACCAGTGCGATTGTGTCGAATCACACCCTCATTTTAAATTTAACCCGCAGAAGGCCCGTATGTCAAGAGGTTTGTTGTGATTTTTGCAAGATAAAATGGCAAAAGTATGACTATAGCTTTGTGGAGAATGGAGAAAATTTGGATACAAGGAATTATTCTCGGATGAATTTGCAAAACTTTTTCAGCCGAAAGTGTGCTTGAGAAAAAAACAATCCATCTCGAGGAAACAAAAATACAGGCTGGGGCATTCAGCCTCGGCCTGTAGGGGAAATTGAAGAAAATTTTTGCCACGGCGGTACTCTATCCCGGGAAAGATTGAAAATTAACGGGTCTGACCGTTGCCGTGGATGATGTACTTGTAGCTGCACAGCTCGCCGAGGCCCATGGGTCCCCGGGCGTGGAGCTTCTGGGTGGAGATGCCCATCTCACAGCCAAGGCCGAACTCTCCGCCGTCGGTGAAGCGGGTGGAGCAGTTGACGTAGACGGCGGCACTGTCCACTGCCGCCGTGAAGAGGGCAGCGTGGGCGTCAGTCCGGGTCAGGATGGCTTCGCTGTGGCCGGTGGAGTGAGCCGCGATGTGGGCGATGGCTTCCTCCACGCTGTCCACGACTTTCACCGCAAGGATGTAGTCGAGGAACTCCGTGTCGAAATCCTTCGGCCCGGCGGGGGTGCCGGGGATGAGGGCGGCAGCGCGCTCGTCCAGCCGCAGTTCCACCGGGTGCAGACCCTTGGCGGTGCGGTCGGGGCCGAGGCGCTGGGCCAGCTTCGGCAGGAACTCAGCGGCGATGGCGCTGTGGACGAGGCAGACTTCCTCGGCGTTGCAGACGCTGGGGCGGCTGGCCTTGGCGTTCTCGATGATGTCCAGCGCCTTGGTCTGGTCGGCGGTGTCGTCCACGAAGATGTGGCAGATGCCGGTGCCGGTCTGGATGCAGGGGACTTTCGCGTTCTCGACACAGGCACGGATGAGTCCGGCCCCGCCGCGCGGGATGAGCAGGTCCACATAGCCGACGGCGGTCATCAGGGCGTTGGCCGAGGCATGGGTGGTGTCCTCAATGAGGCAGACTGCTGTTTCGGGCAGACCGTTTGCCCGCAGACCCTGCCGCAAGGCCTGAACGATGGCGTTGGCCGAGCGCCACGCCTCTTTGCCGCAGCGGAGGATGCAGGCATTGCCGCTCTTGATGGCGAGGGCGGCAGCGTCGCTGGTGACGTTGGGGCGGCTCTCGTAGATGATGGCGATGACGCCCATCGGCACGGCGGTCTTCTCGATGACGAGGCCATTGGGACGCTCGATGTGGCTCAGCACCCGACCCACCGGGTCAGGCAGGGCGGCAACGTCCCGGATGCCCTTGGCCATGGCCTCGATGCGCTGGGGCGTCAGGGCAAGGCGGTCCAGCATGACGTCGCTGATGTGCCCCTTAGCGGCGGCCATGTCCTCGGCGTTGGCGGCGAGGATGGCGTCCATGGACTCAGGTGCGCAGAGGGCATCAGCCATCCCGAGAAGGGCAGAATCACGGGTGCCGCTGTCCGAAAGGGCAACGGCAGTCTTGGCCCCGCGGGCGGCTTTCAGAATTTCCTGTGTGGTCATGTTATGCCTCCTGTCTGTGGGCCGCAAAGCGGGTGCCTGCGGCACGGCCCTCGGCGATGTCATAGAGCAGTTCGGGGTGGGCGCCGTTCGCGATGACCATGTCAGCTCCGCTGGAGGTCACCATCCGGGCGGCCCGGAGTTTGGTGGACATTCCGCCGGTACCCAGCGCCGAGCCGGCTCCGTCGGCCAGCGCCATCACCTCGGGCGTGATGTCCTCCACCAGCGGGATGAGCTTTGCGTCCGGGTGGGTGTGGGGGTTGGCAGTGTAGAGGCCGTCGATGTCGCTCAGCAGCACCAGCAGATCGGCTTTGATGCAGCAGGTGACGATGGCGGCGAGGGTGTCATTGTCGCCGATGGAGGTGATCTCGTCGGTGGCGACGGTGTCGTTCTCGTTGATGATGGGCAGTGCGCCCAGCTCCAGCAGACGGGTGAGGGTGTTCTGGATGTTCTCACGGCGGCTGGCGTGCTCGATGTCCACGCCGGTGAGCAAAATCTGCGCCACCGTGTGGTCGTAGGCGCTGAACAGCCGATCGTAGGTGTACATCAGCTCACACTGACCCACGGCGGCACAAGCCTGCTTGGAGGACATATCGGTAGGGCGGGCGGAAAGCGACAGCTTGCCCACACCCATGCCGATAGCACCCGACGACACGAGGATGACCTCATGCCCGGCGTTCTTCAAATCGCTGAGCACTTTCACCAGCTCTTCGGTGTGGCGGATGTTCAGCCGTCCGGTGGAGTGGGCCAGTGTGGAGGTGCCGACTTTGACTACGATGCGCATAGATCAACCCTTCCCCATCTCTTTGGTCTTGTTGTAGGAGGCGATGACGGCGTCCATCACCGCGCCCCGCAGGCCCTTTTCTTCCAGCACCCGCACGCCCTGGATGGTGCTGCCGCCGGGGCTGCACACGGCGTCCTTGAGTGCGCCGGGGTGTTGGCCGCTCTCAAGCACCAGCTTTGCGCTGCCCAGGACCATCTGGGCGGCGT
>ERZ791833.894-NODE-894-length-11386-cov-3.09752_pt1 | contig 11386 bp, 8 predicted proteins | sample MGYA00510294_ERZ791833 | MGnify/ENA primary metagenome ERZ791833 (study PRJEB30046, sample SAMN00715270) | human gut metagenome | study: EMG produced TPA metagenomics assembly of the A metagenome-wide association study of gut microbiota in type 2...
GTACGAGTAATATCCAATACCTCTTGAAAATGTTTATTCAGCACATCAAGAATAGCATGTGCAAATCCCCATAAAAAGAATAAAGAGGTTACTAAAACAAAAGGAACTAGATAGTCCCTTTTTACCAATGCATGTCTTTGTGTCTCCATACTTTTTATAATAGAACAGGCAGTTGGGCCAAATTCGTTATAATCACATCAGGAACAGATTCGTCAATAACTTCTCCTCCCCAACCTTCTCCTTTCAACCAAGCTACACGACATCCCACCGCTTTGGCAGGAACAACATCTTTTGAGAAAGAATCTCCAACCACCAGCACATTCTTTGCCACAAATCCCATAGCATCCACTCCGAGTCTGTAGATAGCGGGATCTGGTTTACGAACACCCACCACAGAGGATTCAATAATTTCATCAAAGAAATCCAGAAGTCCAAAATCCTTTAAAATGGTCTGAATATTACCATAAAAATTAGAAACCAGCACTAACTTATATTTTTTGGACAACTCTTCCACTACCGGACGTGTAACCTGCAATATATCCAATACATACTCATAACAGCTGTCTGCTACTTTCGTGGCATAAGATTGCAGTTTCAACTCATCCATAGGCAACTTTCTCTGTTCTGTCAACCATTCCATCTGAAGTTTGGCCTTAATGGAAAGTACATCATGAAAATCATGCCAAGGCTGGACAAAAGGGTATTTAGCCAACGCTCTTTCTCCAAAGACGTATGCCTCACGAAAACTCTCCTTATCCACCGGAATCTGATGTTCCACATACTTGGCCCACAATACTTCCGCCCAGTGACGGCTATTCGTATCTATCGTACCGCCGTAATCAAATATAACTCCCTGAATATCTTTCAATGCGTTCATTATCTCATGCTTTATTAGTAGGTGTACCGTTGCCGACTTTCATCAACAACACACCAATTACAATCCAAATCAATTCACGTACACGGGTTATCAATCCGGTATAAACTCCGAAAGCTCCCGGAATAGCCAGTCCTCCTACCGCTAAAGCAAAGCCCCCCTCACGAGCGCCCAATTGCATAGGCGAGAAAAAGAACAAATTAGCAAATAAAGAAGTAAATGCCATAATCAGAATACAAGCCGGAAAGCTAACATCTGTTGTCAGAATATTCAATATGAAATACACTTCCAGGCAACCTAGAATCCGAGCCATGAATTCCAGACTTAACGAGGCATAAAATGTAGACTTACGCTGTTTGTGCAGCTCTGCTATCTGACTGTCCACACGTTCCAAAGTCTCCCGTTTGTTTTCTGAAAAACGTTTGGCCCATCCTTTAATAAAAGGAATATATTGTAATAATTTTAAAGTACGGACAGCCATTCCATTCTTGTATCCTTTCATAAAAAAATAAATAGCCAAAAGAGAAACCACACCCACAACAGCCAGCATAGTCCCCATGGCAATATCTACCGGGCGTAAAGCCAAATACAAGAAAATAGAACAAAACCAAAAACAAAAATGCGAAAAAATATGCATCATCACATAAAGGATAACTGATGATGTTGCCTTACTGGCCCCGACATAAGGAGTCAGTTCCATGATACGGTAAGGTTCTCCTCCCATTAATCCTACCGGAGTAGCATAATTCAGTGCAAACCCGGAAACTGTAAGCTTATAAACTTTCCAAAACGGAATAGGCGTTCCTTTTTTTCCATCTCGGATAATAATGTACCAAGAAAGGGTATTGAACAAGTAAATGATAATCCATAACCCTACTACAGCCGGCAGCCAAATCCCTGCCCGGCGCAAGTTAGCCAACAATTCATCATACTCCATATCAAAAGTACAGAGCATTACCACGATAGCTACAATCCCAAATATCAGGAATATATTTCTATATTTACTTTTCACTTCGCCGCGTATTTATAATATAACTGTGCGCAAACCGCCTCGTGGCAATGGCGCATATATACAAATAAAGAAGTCATTACAATAATCTCGAATACAAAATACAACCAAGGTTCGCCAATCAGCAAACTGATATACAAAGCAATGGCACGTGTATTAAAAGTCAAGATATTGGTATATTTCATCAAAGGTTTGCTAGCTGCACGAAATTCGTTCCGCAACTCCTGTGGAATATTGTCCCCATACTTTTCCTTTACCAAAGCATAGAAACGCTGAAAATTAGGGGTCATTCTTTCCTGCTGACGTGTGTAATTACCATAAAAATACAAAAAAGCTTTCCACCAGAAATTTCCTTTCCAAGGTAAACTATAGAAGATCTCACGCTGTTGTTTGAAATTATCCAGCTCACTTCCATTTTTCCCTTTCAGAAAATATAAATGAATATTACGATAATAATCCGCCAATGTACATTGTTTACTATGACAAACAGTGCCCGAAAAAGCAGCCAATATCCAAATAAAAATCCCCCAATGCATCCCGTCACCAATATAAAACGGCATAGGCTGGTCCATCAGTCTGAGACAGATCGCCGCATAAATAGTAAAGAACCAGATATCACCGGCAAAGCCATCCAACATACGTCCCCACTGGGTTTTCTGCCCTGTAAGCCGTGCCAATTGGCCGTCCGCACTGTCATAATGGTTTGCCCACATCAATAGAAGTATACCAATCAGGGTATGTTTCATATCGGGGTAATAGAACATCACGCCTGCGCCTATACCTAGAATAATAGAAAAAATGGTCACGACATTGGGATGTACCTTCAATTTTTTAAACAATAGCGCCCATGCATATCCTATGGGACGATTGAAATAAATATCCAGGAACTCCTCTGTGTCCATGGATTTGAAAGAAGCCTCTATTCCTTTCTTCTCACTCTCTGTACTCATGTCTTTATTGTTTCATTTGCTTTTTAGCCCGGTTATAAATGCACTCTGCAATTTTACCTCCCGCTTCCTCACGACAACGGGCAAAGCTGGGCCAATCATTAAAATCTATAATCCGCAGTGTTCCGTCGGCTGAAACCACACAATCACCTCCGTAAATGGGTACGTTCAGCGCCTCAGCAGCTTTATCACTTTGTATTTTCAATTCCTCTACGCTAAAAGGAATCCCTTTGGCTATTCCGTTTATTTTTTCCAAACCGAACTTACTGTGCGAACAAGGAGACGGATAAAACCAATAAAAGAAATCAGTGCCGTGTACCCCATAGAATTTCACCAAGTCGCCTTGCAAGTGCTCATTGATGACCGCAACAGGAATGTCACGGTTGCGAAAATCAGCCAGAATATTCTCCACCTCTTCCTTACAAGTGGCATAAGCTACATCTTCTTTCACCATAGCATGAGAGTCTCCCCGCTTTACCCAACAAGGATAACAGTTTTCAGAATACTCGTCTGCTGTGGAAATAATAAAACTCTGCGGATGAGGAACTCCTCTTTTTATAAGTAGCTCCGTCATGGGTCTACGTACACAATTATCTATACCGTAAGCAGAGTTTATCACCAACGCACCTCCATCCTCCAAAGACTTCAAGCGGGCTATTGTTGCTTTATCACGGGCCATATCAAAAATGATATCTCCTTTGACACCCTGCTCCACGAAATCCTTCTCGGCATAAACCTCAACTTCACAGCCCAATTGTCCCAACTCTTCCACCACCTTATTAAATATGGCGGCATCATTGTCCACATGATTGGGTGAATATTCGTTTCCACGGCTTACCCCTATTATTGAAATCACATTCATTCCTTTATGTTATCTTTTAAATTACTCGTCCTTACCGGTCAGAAAGTTTTCCGCTTTCACTATATCACTGGCATGGTCTACATCCAGAATTTTTGTAAAAGGATAAGCCTTTAATTTCAAGCCGTCGGCCACTAACTGCCTCTGGAAGTTGCGCATACGGGACATACCTTTTTCCATACACCCGTGCAATGTCTTGACCGCTGTCGGAGTCAGGCAGTAAATTCCTCCCGATATATAGCGGCATCCGGAGATGGCCTCATCATGAAAGCCAGTTATGTTCAAAGCTTCATCTGTAGAAATGTAAAGCGGTTTTTCATCGTCTATGAAATCGGTCACCGCCATATATCCATCTTTGTCCGATTGTTTGAACGCTTCAATAAAAGTCGAGAATTCTTCTTCACGGAATATGGTATCTACAGTAGTCAAACAGAACTTATCGTCTTTCAAATAAGAGTTCAGTTCATAAAAACTATGCATTGAACTAGGCGTAGTTTTCACAACTACTTCCAATGGCACTGTCGCTTCCGCCTGTAGTTTTGCCAAATGCTCTTTTGTCAACGGACTTTCATTATTAATAATGATGACCACCTTATCAGCCCCGTTGCGCACAAAGATCTGTATCAGACGGTCAATCATGGCAACTCCGTTCAGTTGCACCAAAGGTTTGGGTAAAGCTACCCCTTCTTGTGAAAGTCGGGAGCCTTCACCCGCTGATATAATTGCAAATTTCATTTCTACTCTTTTTCTTGAAATTATATTTTAGACCGGTTCACCATCAATCTTCATCATCAATGGTATCTAACTTCAGTTTATCGCTATCATCCCGTTTCTCATAATACTGTTTACGCAATGGATGTGCATGGATTTCTTTTTCGACAATCCGATTACGGAAAACATCCATAGCCACATAGATAGCCTGGCGAAAAGAATCTTCCAAGGCAACCCCTTGTCCGGCAATATCATACGCAGTACCATGTGCCGGAGAAGTGCGTACAATAGGAAGTCCTGCCGTGTAATTCACTCCTTCATCCATTGCCAAAGCTTTGAAAGGAGCCAATCCCTGATCATGATACATAGCTAGAATTCCATCAAAATGAGTATAGTTGCCAGATCCCATAAAGCCATCGGCCGGATAAGGTCCGAAACACTGAATGCCTTTGGCAACCATTTCCTTCATTGCCGGAATTATGATATCACTCTCTTCCGTACCAATCAATCCCTCATCACCCGCATGAGGATTTAATGAAAACACAGCTATACGCGGACTGTCGATGCCAAAATCCTCTTTTAAAGAACGATGGAAAACAGCCAATTTTTCCATAATAAGTTCCTTGGTAATATCTTGTGCTATCTCGCGTACAGGAACATGACCAGTCACCAAAGCTACCCGGAAATCATTCTTCAGCAAAATCATTAACGCTTTCTGTCCTTCCCCCACACGCTCTTCAATATATTCTGTATGACCGGGGAAATGAAAAGTTTCCGACTGAATGGTATGCTTATTGATAGGAGCAGTTACCAAAACATCAATCATTCCCTCCCGATAGTCCTGCAAAGCTCTCTCCAACGCATCCAAAGCTGCTTTACCAGCTTCCGGTGTCGGTTTGGAGAGCTCCACCTTCAATTCATCTTCCGTACAATTCACGATGCTCAGTTTATCCGGCTGAGCATCATCTGCAGAATTGACAATACTGAAATTTGTTTGAATATCCATTGCTTTACGATGATAAGCAGCCACTTTAGGTGATCCATAAATAATGGGTGTACAAAGTTCCAGCATGGTAGGATCCGAAAAAGTTTTGAGAATTACTTCATATCCTACTCCGTTGATATCCCCATGAGTAATACCAACTCGTATCTTGTAGTTATCTTCCATCTATATTATATATTATAATGTCTCTTCTTACTTTACCCGGCTTGTTGTATCTATTTTTTCTTCCGGAATATTACCACTAATTACAATTTCGTCAATCAAGCTTTCATTGGGCAATCTCAATGTATAAAGTGAAGCTTCCATCTGACGCATCAGATTACGTTTCAATTTATCCGGTGAATAAATAAAGGCCTCAACCACAATGACACGACCGTTAGCACGATCCACCCGTGCATGAGACACAAACGGACCTCCCATCATGTCACCTTCCATTTCCCATAATCCGCGAGCTTCTTGCGCATACTCTCCTTTTACAACAATATCTTCCACATCCACAAACATAGAGTCTGTTGCCATATACATTCCTTCGCGTTCACCCGGAATATTTGCTTTCATTACAGAATCACGTTTATGAATGAAATAATCTTTAGTAAAGGTATCCTTGTCTGTATAAGGATAAGAGTACATTACAAAATTCATATCCGCTGTAGCACGATTAGTAGAAGCCCACAAAAAATCTTTGCCTTCTTTATAGTTAGCCAGTTCTATCGGCACCCAGATATCACAATCAAAAATACTTCCTACCTTAGTGGAAATCACATCGCTATGTTTTTGTTTCAACAAAGTTATCTGACGATTCATCTCAGCTTTCACAAAGAAATCTATAATCACTTTACTGTTCTTTGCTACAAATTCCTCAAATTCGTCTTCATTAGGAGCCTGAATTGTCATAATCATCTGCGGAGACGCATAAACATCACGGGAAAACTTAAGTTTGGGCTGAGTATAAATATCTTGAATATCCACAATGATGATATTACGGAATATTTTCAGCACACGGTCAAAATGCTGAGGGTCCACATTTGATATACGAAACGAACGCTCCGCCTGGGGTAGTCCGGGCACATTGGTATCCAATACATCAAACAATGCACGTCCTGCAGGACGGTCCCATACAGGTTTATTTACTACGACCAATACTTCGTAAGGTCTACCGCTGGACGTGGGGGTAAACAAGTTCTTTTGTCCCTTCTTACAAGAAGCCAGTACCAGAACCACCAGCACCAAACTTAAATAAAATGCTATTCGTTTCATAATTATATGATATTATTGTTTAGTTTACTGTAATGTAACACCTTTCTCTTTCTGTTGTTTAGCTGTAGACAACATTCCACAAGCGGCAAAAATATCCTCTCCTCTTGATGCACGAATGGTGGCAAATACGCCATGTTGCGTCAAATAATCACGGAAAGTTGTCATTGCTTCCATATCCACCCCTTCTAAATCAACATCAGGAATAGCATGAAACCGGATTAAGTTGACACGACACTCAATACCCCGCAAGAGTTTCACTATCTCTTTAGCATAGATCAGTGAATCGTTCACTCCTTTGAATACGATATATTCAAAAGACAGACGACGCTGTTTGCTAAAATCATAATTATGCAATATATCAATAATTTCCGTAATGGAGAAAGCTTTCTCGGCGGGCATCAAATCCCTTCGTTGCGAAGGAATCGGAGTATGCATACTGATAGCCAGATGACAATCACTTTCATTCAGAAAGCGCTCCAGTCCTTTCTTTAAACCCACAGAAGAAACAGTGATGCGTTTCGGACTCCAGCCGTAACCATATTCTGAAGTCAGGATCTCAAGCACTTTCAACACCTCGTCCAAATTGTCGAAAGGCTCTCCCATACCCATGAAAACAAGATTAGTCAGCTTTTCCCTTTCGGGGATAGAATAGATCTGGTTTAATATTTGATTGGCTGTCAGATTAGCTGTAAAACCCTGTTTCCCGGTCATACAGAACTTGCAGTTCATTTTGCATCCTACTTGCGAAGAAACACAAAGAGTAGCCCGGTCCTCATCGGGTATATAAACCGCTTCAATGAAATTACGGGTTGGCGTACGGAAAAGATATTTCACCGTACCGTCTACCGAACGCATTTCTTCCACCGGGGCAGATGCCCCCACCTCATACCCTTCTTTCAACGCTTCGCGATGCTTTAATGACAAATTGGTCATCTCGTCTATCGTTTCCACCTTTTTATCATACAACCAAGACGCAATCTGCTTTGCGGCAAATTTAGGCATTCCCAGATTCCTCACAATCTGTTGAATCTCATCCAATGTCCTGCCAAGTAATGCTGTTTTCGGAGTTTCCATTTATATTTAAAAGACAATTAGCGTACAAAGGTAGAGAAAAAATAAGATATATTACCTATCTTTGCCGTGAGAAATACTTTTTAACAATGAGAAAAACAATTAATTGCTTTATTCCTTATATGGAAAGCACAGCGGCAGAACAGACAATCCATGCTCTAAAAGAAAGTAGCATAGTCAACAAAATCTATCTGCTGAACATTGAACCCAACAAGACATTATCCACACCCGATGGATGCGAAATATTACCTGTTGATTCACTAACCAGTTCTAAGACAATGAAGATGATTGCTGAAAAGGCAGACACACCTTATATCTTGCTCTACACCAAAACTTCTGCTTTGGAACTGGCTTACAAGGCACTGGAACGCATGACTGACTTCCTGCAAGACAGAGAATGCGGCATGGTTTATGCCGACCATCATGAATGGAAAAACGGAGAAAAGAAGAAACATCCCGTCAACGACTACCAACCCGGCAGTGTGCGTGATGATTTCGACTTCGGTCCGCTACTGATATTCAACAGAACGGAATTCATCCTCGCCAGCCTCCAAATGACAGAGGAAAGAAAGTATGCCGCCCTTTATGAACTGCGCCTATTCCTTACCCTCCATTCTCATCTGGTACATATCAACGAATATCTTTATACGGAAACAGAAAGCGACAACCGCCTGTCCGGCGAAAAGCAATTCGACTACGTAAATCCCCGCAACAGGGAAGCACAGATAGAAATGGAAGAAGTGTTCACACTGTACTTGAAAGCCATCGATGCCCTCCTTGAACCTATGTATGTGGAAACGGATGTAAAGAAAGGAAATTTCGAGTACGAAGCCTCCATCATCATCCCCGTGCGCAACCGCGCCCGTACCATTAACGATGCCATCCGGTCGGCACTCACACAAGAAACACGCTTTCCATTCAACATCATCGTCGTGGACAATCACTCGACAGACGGAACCACAGAAATCATCGGTCAATACAAGGACAACAAAGCGGTAATCCACCTTCAGCCCCAACGTACCGATCTGGGCATAGGGGGATGCTGGGACCTCGCAATCAACCACCCCCGGTGCGGACGCTTCGCCATACAGCTTGACAGCGATGACCTGTACAGCGACACCCATACCCTGCAAACCATCGTAGACACGTTCTACAAAGAGCAATGCGCCATGGTAATAGGAACTTACCGCATGACGGACTTCCGGCTGAACACCATCGCTCCGGGAGTGATAGACCATAGCGAGTGGACGAAAGAGAACGGACACAATAACGCATTGCGCATCAACGGTCTGGGAGCTCCGCGCGCATTCTTCACACCTATCCTGCGCGAAACAGGCGTGCCCAATGTCAGCTACGGAGAAGATTATGCCCTGGGACTCATTTTCTCGCGCCAATATAAGATAGGAAGAATCTATGATGTACTCTATCTGTGCCGCCGCTGGGAAGGGAACTCGGATGCCGCCCTGAGCATAGAGCAGACCAATGCCAACAATCACTACAAAGACAGCCTGCGCACCCGTGAACTGGGAATCCGCAAAAAATATACAGAAGAGCTGAAGAACCGGAATGAAATCAAGCGATTTATAGACAGCCAACTGGCGTGCTGGCCACTGGCACACCACAACCACGAGGCATTACAGACTGTACAGACCAAGGAACTGTCCATAAACGGCTACACGTTTGTGGTACAGTGCAATGCACAGCCGCCAAAGTGGATAAGGACAGCATCCAAGCACGCCCCTGTTTCCTGTGCAAGGAAAACCAGCCTAAGGAGCAGAAAGCACTGGAAACCATCACTGCAAACAGAATATGCGTTAACCCTTATCCCATATTGCCGGATCACCTCACTATCGCCCATAAAGATCACATCCCCCAACTCATGGATGAGAATATTTTCAGTTACGATGACGTCCGTGCATTCGTACAGAAATATCCGGACTACGCCCTATTCTATAATGGAGCACATTGCGGAGCCTCTGCACCGGACCATCTCCATCTTCAAGGAGTCAGAAAAACTGATGTTCCCATCATCCCGAACGTACAACAGCTGATAACCCACGCACAGACAATCGATATACGCAGCATGTATTTTCCCTACCTAGAAGAAGAGGAAGATTATCCACTAGAATGTAGCCGAATTTACCTCAACACCAAGGACTATCCCTGTCCTTTGGTAATCCTCTCAAGCAACACGCATTATGACGACTCCCTGTTATACAGCGCCCTCGCCGCTTTCCCACCGGATGAAGACGGACAAGAAGCGAAGTTCAACCTGCTGTTATGGAAGGAAGGCCATCTATACTATACGGTGGTTTTTCCCCGCAGCAAGCACCGTCCCGACTGCTACTTTGCAAAAGGCAGCGAACAGATGCTCATCAGTCCGGGAGCTTTGGACATGGCTGGCGTAATCGTCACCACCCGTCAGGAAGATTTCGACAAAATAACAGAAGAAAAAGTGGCATCCATCATAAAAGAAGTGGGAATAACAGTAGAAGAAGCCGAGAAGATACCCGGACGTTATTTTGACGAGAAAGCAAAAAGATAGAGAGAACACGAAGAGATGAAGGAATTACAGCAAGCCCATAAACAAGACGAATAACAATGAAAGAACCCGAAATAAGCGTAGGAATAGTAAACGCACAAGAAATTCATTTTTCACTGAACGGCAATTTTTTCGCTAAAGGAGAAACGGTCTGTGGTGAACAACAAGTAGCCTTCAGCGAAGGAGGTATTCTGTGGAATGGTAATCTTTACCGCGAACTGACCTTCACTCCACAAGACGAACATGCCTCGTTTTCATTATATGACGTAACCATCGGAATTAATTTCCACTGGGAACGGCAAGAAACCCAAAGTTTTATGGGAACACTGAAACTAGTGGTGGACGAAGGCAAAATCACCGCTATCAATATTCTTCCCGCCGAAGACTATTTGATAAGCGTCATCTCTTCGGAGATGAACGCCACCTCCTCTTTAGAGTTTCTGAAAGCACATGCCGTGGTATCACGCAGCTGGCTGTTTGCTCAAATAGAGAAACGCAAAGCTTTAAGTGGCAAAAATGAATGTTTCTTTTCCTTTATCAAGACCGATACCGAATATATCCGTTGGTACGACCGGGAAGACCACACCATATTCGACGTTTGTGCAGATGATCATTGCCAACGTTATCAGGGAATAACCAAGGCATCCAGTGCTGCCGTAACTGAAGCAGTACAGGCAACCCGAGGGCAATTACTAATGTATGAACGCGGCATCTGCGATGCTCGTTTCTCTAAATGTTGCGGAGGTGCAAGTGAAGAATTCGGCTATTGCTGGGAAGATAAGAATTATCCCTATTTGTCTACCATCCGTGATACGGAAGAAGAAGAAAACCGTCCGTTACCCGATCTGACTAAAGAAGAAGAGGCAGAACGTTGGATACGTACTTCTCCCGTTTCGTTCTGTGATACCCACGATAAAAAAGTAATTTCACAAATACTGAACAATTACGATCAGGAAACCACAGATTTCTATCGTTGGAAAGTGCGTTATTCCCAGTCAGAGCTAGCCGAACTGATCCGTCAAAATACAAAATCAGATTATGGAGACATCATCGACCTGATTCCCATCCAACGTGGCAAGTCCGGACGTATCTGCAAACTGAAAATTGTAGGTT
>ERZ791833.895-NODE-895-length-11384-cov-9.10248_pt1 | contig 11384 bp, 12 predicted proteins | sample MGYA00510294_ERZ791833 | MGnify/ENA primary metagenome ERZ791833 (study PRJEB30046, sample SAMN00715270) | human gut metagenome | study: EMG produced TPA metagenomics assembly of the A metagenome-wide association study of gut microbiota in type 2...
CTTATTGTATTTTTTAGTTGAATCAATAATAGAACAGTGAGTCTTGAACTTACATCTCTTCTGTAGTATTCGTATTCTTTACTTATATTGTCATAACTCTATTTTGCTTAAGTGAATAAAACTGGGTGCAAAGGTAATGCTTTTTTGCCTTTGCACCAAGTTTCTTTATTCGGAAGAACCGGAATGTGAAGCCGGAAAATCAGGAAAGATGATTATATAGAGACTGGCTTTTTCCAAATTTTGCCCAAAGGCGCATCGACAGACTTGTGATCAATAATATTTATCTGATATCTACCGCTAATGACTTCCTCATTGTTGTAAGAAGGAGATGTCATTTGTATAGACGCCCAGTCAATATTATTAAAATCATATAGCTCAGTAATGATTTTCTGTATTGTAGCTTTGAATGTGGAAGCCAAAGTACCTTCTTCATCTTTGTCCAACAAGTGATTAGCCCATGCTGGAACTATAACGATATTCCACAGATTTGTAAAGTAACGTGGATCAATAGCATGCCCCCAAATGTGTGAAATGATAAAGTTTCTGAAGTGCTTTTTATCAGATGTTGCTCCAAGGGCATACCCTGTACGATCATTAATCAATTGACACACTCTGGCATTGCCATTGCCACCTCCGCAAGTATTTGCACCACATTCTTTATTCTTACCCCTTGCTCCTTCTTGATAGATAACACAGAGACGTTGTGCTGTGTTTTGAAGCTTGAAATAGACTTTACCTTCTTCTACAACAGGCTCATGTACTCCATCTTCCGCATCTTCTTTCGAAGAGTATCGTGCAGGAAGGAACTTGACTTTGTATTGTTCTTTGTCAAAAGCAGGATCTACATCCTTTTGTTGGCAAATGTATTCTTTAATCTCTTCAAACCTTTCTACCATAAGGTCGGGAGAGAAAAAGTAAGACGATTCTATTGCCAACTTTATAAACTGCTTTGTACTAATATACTCTATTAACGAATCCATACCATCTACTTTTGGATTCTGTGATTTGTTAATTGAATCGCGTACAGAAGGTAGGGCATTTTGAATTTCATTCAATATCTCATTATCTTCTTTGCTTAATCTTTTTTTACCATAGACAATGGTTTCAACGAACTGTCTATATTTCTGAAGATAAGACAAGCGGTTAAGAGTAGTCTTAAGATAGTTTTTCTTATCAATCTCAGCTTTCCACTCTTCAAAAAGTGCATTCACATACAAGCGTTCATTTTCTTTTGCGAAAACACCAATAAGATCTAAATACAAATAGTCTTTGCCATTGCATTTATATTTATCTTGTGGACAATAAGCTCCAACAGACTTTACGCCCTGTTTGAGCAACCATTTTTCATAATCCTTTCTAAAGATAAATTGACTAGCTTTTTTTGCCATAATTCAATATCATTAAAATGTTAATATTATTTTTTAAAAGAATTATTCTTCACTCACTTCCCTCAGCTTCTCCCACAGCTTCACCATGGCCAGCGTGTCGAGGCAGCAGTAGTCGAGCAGTGCTCGGCGAGCCTTCTTTTGCTTTTCCGGCTCCATAAACTGTATCTGAGGATAAATGCTCATTGCCTCGCCGCCGTTCTGAACACCACCACTGAGGTTGTGGTAGTCGAGTTCGGGATCATCGGGGAACAATGCAGGGAGCACCTTCTTGATGGAGAACGAACCGTTCATGGCTGGCAGGTAATAATAGCCGGCACGGAACGGATCGAGAAGATCCACAATGTGGGATTCGATGTTGAGAAGATGCGATGCCAGGTCGGGGAATGCCTCTGCCAGTTCCTTCAGACGGGTACACTCGAAAGCCTTGTTGTAGGCTGTGGTGCAGACGTTGAGCGGGATGTCCTTGCAGAGTTGCTCGGCTAGAGCACGGCGAGGGTCTTCGCCCGATATGCCGAGAAACTCACGATGCTTCAATTCGCCTCCTTCATGCTCTATGTAATGAAGCGAATACTGAAATGTGACCTGCTGGTATGGATGCGTGCCCTGATACTTCGGTATCACGGTCTGCTCGGTCTCGAAGTCGAGGAAATAAAGCGGATAGGAGAGCTTCTTCAAGAACTCACCGATAGCCTTCTTATTGATATAGGAAGTATTGCCTAATGTGCATTCCAGCTGCAACTGCTGTAGGTCTGTGAGCTTCTCCTGTCTCATATCTTCCAACGACAGACGGCCTTCGTTCATGTGCTCCAATGCTTTCTTGAAAGACATGCGGTACAGGTTGAAGACTGATGGCGAAGGTATGACATTGCGACTGCAATAGTTCCAGAACGAACAGGCGTATGGCTTTTTGCAGTATTCTGCCAAATCCTGCTTGGGCTCTCCACCTTCGAGCACCTTCTTCGCAGCCTTTACAAGGGCTGGCACCTTGATATATTCGTTGGCAACCGCCTCGCTGATATCGTTTATGCGGAAGAATCCCTTCACATCGAGTTCGCCGTCAAGTACATATTCGTTATCGATGTTTACAAGATAAGTGCCCGTTATTGTAAGCCCGCAGTTGGTGAGCACATATTTCTGATATGCCACATCCTGTGCATACACTTCCAGCTCCTTCAGGTCGGTGCTGCTTTTCACCTCATATATGGCATAGCCTTGGGGTGTCTTGTGCAGCAAATCCACGGCACAGTAACACCCGTCGTATATAAAGGCAGCTTCAGCAATGTTGTCCGTCCCATCAGCAATCAGCTTTTGGGTTGCGGCAATCATAGCCTGAAGGTCTGGGCGTTGACTCCCGTCGGCAGTCATCTTGCAGACTGTCGCTTCCGTATATTCGCCAAATAAACTTTTGGCAAGATTTCCCACTTCCGTACCGGCATCAAAACGGGCTTGCGTCAATGGGTCTATCTCAATTTCTTCTGGTTTATACATCTTTAGCCACAATGCCTTTGGACATTGGCTGAAAGTAATGTATTTAGATTTTGAAAGATTGTTCATAATCTTATAGTTTACTTCATATTCTTCGCACTTAAAAGTACGAATTTACATGGCAAAAGTAGTGAATTCTATTGAAACAACCAAATAAAAATCAAAAAAAATATCTTGGATAGTACAAAAACATGTTTACTATTTTATTGAAGCGTTTCAGGGAGTGTAATGAACCACTTGAATAAGCGCAAAGAACTGCTTGACTAAGCTAATTGAATCACTTGAGTAAGTTGATAGATACGACTCCATTGCCGACAGATATTACTCCGTTAGCCAATCGAGACACTTCCGGTGGCTGATCTTGGCTATTTGTTTTGCTGAAAATCTCATAGTCAGTAAGAGTTATGAATGTAATCAGAAAAACTTGTAGTCCTTACCAGTAAAGTTGGAAATCGGCTTGAACAATCGCAATAGGATAAGGCCTGTCACGATGCAAACTATTCGGAATATTACTGAACCACCCGTCGTAAAACCATACCATACGAGATAAAAGGGTGAGCACATGAGCGCAACGATGATTAGACACATCAATGCTGCCAGAAATGTTTTTGGTCCCATACGTCAATCAATAGTATATTTTATAGTCTCTTGTTAATAACTTAATGAAACTTCGTCTCAATAATGAAGCTATGAAATGCTCATCTGGTAGGTCTGGAAAATACTTGCCTTCAGCATCATCAGTCACATACATTTCGTTTTTGGGGTTTTCTGTGGCGAAATAGATTTCCAAATCCTTGAATCGATTTTTTGAGAAGTATGTGGAAGTCGGTAATCAATGCGAGTTCATCCTCTGTTCTTTTTGAGTTCAACAAACATATTGTCAGCCAATACTTCTCCATCCTCTTCATATTCAGGATCAAAGAGAAGTCCTGGGAGGGTAAGCGGCTCTGTCTGGCCTTTCACGTATGAGCTGATATAGACATCATCGGTATAGCTGTCGTCTATTCTTGGCTGACACGTGAAGGCATACGGCAGTCCTGCATGGTCGCACAGCCAATAATAATCGTCCTCAAAGTCAAAATCGGCTTTCTCCCATACAAAGCTGAGTGCATACATGGGAGGATTGAGCCAGTATTTACACTTTTTGGGGTCCCCTACATATAGGCGGCGTGAATGAATTTCTTGCTGCCAAAATGTGGGGAAGAGGGCAGGTTCGCCAATGCAGCCGTCATGGTTGTCGCACGCAAAGTTACAGTTTCTATAATCTGTTCCTTGATATGCTTGCTCGAAATTCATTGGTTCATACTCGAAAATCTCGCCAGGCTCCTTTATCATGCGGTAGCGCAGATGGGTGCGGATTTATCTTCTGGTAAGAGTCGCAAGATGCAGTTCTCTGCCGTTTGCTTATCTACTACCTCCACTTCTCCATTCTGACATTTCTCCGAGAACTCGCGGAAGAAGTCTCTGTCAAGCAACTTGGAGACTTTCAGCAGCAGGCCGTGTCGAGACTCGTCTTTCCGAATATCTCGTATGTAGCAGAACTAGATTTGCATAGTTCTTTGGCAAAAACTGCCACTGAAGGAAACTTTGCCTTTACTTTCTTTAGAATCTCTTGTCTTATAAGATATTTCTCCATTTTAGTATTTTATTAATTCTGAAGGAAAGGTATAAGTCTTTATGTCTCTGTCCACTATAGTCATTATCGAAATAACAGGAATGAAGTGTCGGAATAACAGGAAAAGACTACAATTGCTCGTCTATACAGGCAGACTCTATGCTGCAGAGATGGTGGCAACGGCTGTAGGCAATGTCCTCCACATAGTGGGTGTCTTCGTCGGGTCGCATCACGAAACGTTCGTGGGTAAGCACATCAGAAATACCTGGCTCGCGTCCGTAGGCTGTGCAAAGCAGGCATCCCCTAATTTCGGGATCAGCGACAAGCATGCGTGTATCCTCTCCTATAGAGCGCAACTGCTCCATAAGTTCATTTATCTCGCGTTCCAAAGCCTTCATCTCATTACTTTTCTGCCGCATTTCGTTCACATAGTTGCGGTAGAACATCTCCAGCTGTTCCATCGACTGTGTGCGGTAAGCGTCGGCATTATTGTCGCGCCATACGTTGAAGAGCAATGCATTCAATCGGTCGAGAAACTTGAAGTTCTCGTCAAAATCGGATATTTGTCTGAAAAACATAATGCAAAACTTTTAATTGATACCCTTGTAAGTTTCCAAACTTGCAATGGTTTCATTGATCTTCGTCTGACAGCTTTCGGTCATATTAAGTACTTGCAGACTGAAATTTTTGGTGTGTTGCCCAGCATTCTCAAGTTCTGTCTCTAGCTGTCTGATTTTTTCGCTGATTTGTACCACCAGATCTTCTGCTTCTCTGATTTTGTCCTTGCAGTCGCGGTCGGTCTCACCTATGTAGGGGCGGGCATTACTGCACTGACTCAATGCGTAGTCGTAACGTGAGATCACCTTGTCTGCCTGTTCTTTAACATAATTCATATTGTTTCTTGCCTCATGTCGTTTGTCTTCTAAGTCGCTCTTGATTTTCCTTACCTGACGGTCAATCAACACACCGACAGCAGTTGTTCCAACCTTAAAATCATTAAGTTTGGAACAATATGCTCTCAGTACGGCTATTTCCTTTACATCTATATCTGCCATAACTATTATCTTACATTTCGGTAATCCTCGGCAGCCTGAGCAAGTCGAGAGATGTATGCTGAGAAGTCGCGCATCTCCTGTGACAGACGATCTATCTCGCGTTTGCGATCTTCGAAAGTCTGCATAAATCTTGATGCCTTGTCATCGTTCCATGAGTCACAGATACGGTGAGTCTCTGCATTGAGATGTTGAAACAGGTTCGTGCAAGCCTCTGCAGCCTGATTCAGTTTTGTGCCGAATTGGCGAAGTTCGGCTATATCTTTTACGCCAGCATCGTATGCCATAGTTCTTGCTATTTTAAAAGTTTATCAATCAGTTCTATCTTGGGCAACAGGTAAGGAGTGAACAACTCGTAACGGTTGCTGCCTTCATTGTAATAGTACGCCCTTAGTCTTTCTCCATTATCTTCGAGCGCAGCGGGACGAATGTTGTCGGGTAGTGACAGTGTGACCAAATCATTTTCACCGGTGCGAAGAATGAGCAAATGGGCGAAACGGCTGTAGACATCCTTTGAGTTGACGTAGCCGTCTTTTGTAATATAGAAATTGCCGATGCGATCAAGCTGCATGATGGTATGCACTCCATTTTCCGGACCACGGTCAAGTATATACTCCAATGCCTGCATCACGGTCTTGATGTCAGAAATGCCAGAGTCGGTCTGTGGCTTTGAAGTCACAGGATTGCCAAGCATATTCATCATAGACAATGCGTCGTCGAACGACATCGGCTCTTCGACATTTGCCTGAGTACTGTTGTTTCCTTCGGCAATGTCAAGAGGCTCGTCGAATTTTAGCTCACGGAATGTTTCCTCTCCGAGTATAGTCAGCATTGTGGGACGTGCGGTGCCGCTGGCTATGTCCTTGCACAGCTGATAGAGCAATGCCTTGCGGTCGCGTGGCCTTACAAGACGGCACATGCCCTCTGCTTGTAGCTTGTCGAGTATGTCCATGTATGGTTCGTCGTCATCACATTTCATGCAGTCCATCACGACAAACTCATAGTCAAGTTCCTTTCTGCGGTTTGTGGCTATCACCGACACAAGTGTATTGATGCTTGTGCGTGTGACATACTGTTTGTCGTTGATGCCGAGAAGCATGATGTTCTCGCCACTCTCATCACGCAATGGAATTGTCACTGGCGACTGCGGTATGGCAATGCTTTGTCCAGGTGATGCCACAATGTGCCGTCTGCCTTTTGCAGCAATGACATCTATTGTATTCTCGTCCATCGCATATTGCAGCGAACCGCTGAAGTACACCTGTCCGTTGGAGTTGTGCTCATCAGACTTCTTTTTCGCCGCATCTATGAGGCTGTCTTGCACCTCACCCTTGGGTATGTAGCTGAATGTGAAGAGGAACTTGCCATCTGCACCTTGATAATAGCACTGTCCTTTGCCTTTTTCCATCTGGCTGACAACAGTTTCGGTGTCTTTACGCTCATGGTCGGGCACAAGTTTCTGAGCATCGGCAGGAAGGCACGGCAATATGTAGTGTTCGCCAATCTGATTGAGTATGCTGGCGCCAAGCAACGGTGCATTCGACAACGACTGTGTGGCAAGCAAGAGATGCACACCGTATGCACGTCCTTGCTGGGCAATAAGAGCGATGGTGGCTATCATATCTCTTTGCAGCTTGTTGTTTTTGACATCATCAGAGAAAAGAGTTTGACATTCATCGGCGACTAGAATGATTTGCGAGATGTGCTTATCGGCAGACATCTTATTGAATTCATTCACATCGCTTGCTCCTGCCGCAGCCAATATCTTTTGGCGCTCTTCCATCTTCTGCTTCAACTCGCGTATCACCTCGTAGGTTATGCGCTCGTCGGCACGGTCGACAAGTATTACACGCGAGTGCTTGATGTCGCGGTAAGGATTAAATTCAACACCCTTGAAGTCCATAAGGTATAGCTCTACGTCTTCGGGACTATACTTGGCTATCATGTTGATGATGATATCGTGCAGGAAGCGCGACTTGCCCGAACCCGTCTCGCCAATGACAAAGGCGTGGTAATGGCCACGGTTTACATCTATCTTGAAATCTACGGTCTCGCCATCGGTAGTCTTGCCTATCGGAGCTTCAATGGCAGAAGTGGTGACTGTATATTCAGTCTCGTCAATATTGGGTGTCTCATCTTCTTGTTGTACGCCACCGTTCAGATAGTCTATACATTTGCGGCGGAAATCGGAGTCTTGGGCAAAAGACAAAGTCGCAAATGTCAAGGACCTGTCATATTTATAGTCTTTAGGAAGTTTCGTATAACCATCAATTGGGCAAAACCTGTCTTTGTTGCCCAAAAGCGGATTATATACATTCTCTTCTAAATTTTGCCCATTGTTTATAAATATGGTGTGAATATTGGCGAGTGCTCCTTTTTCTATAATCTGACTATAAGCGTTGCCTATCTTATTGTAATCGTTTAAGAAATCAAGGAATACCACAAAATCATAGCTGTCATCCGACAGTTCGCCACGAAGTCGCTGAGCCATCTTTTCCTTTAGGGATTCAGCCTGACGCTCTGCAGAGCTTACATCCAAGCACACTTCGCACACAGAACGGTCGAAATTGTCAATGAAGAACTGTGCCTTGCCAGAGAAATTCAGGTCGATGAAGTGGAGTCTCACCTTGCCCAGCGGCATTGACAACAGCACGCACATGAGCAGGTGGGTCATCTTCTGTTGCGCAAATTCTTCCCAACCATTACCACTCTTTATTGCCACACCTGGCGTTTCCGAGAAATTCACATATTTCGGGATAAATAATGCTACATTCTGAATGCCTATGTTGCAAGTGGTATCGGTATAAATTGGCGGCAAACAGGTTCTCTTTGCAGCCTCACTTGCTATTCTTTTTATTTCTGCATTTTGCGATTCTGTGCCAGGCATAATGGGTAGTATAATGGGGTCTAAATTGCTTATGCGGACAGCAAGTTTCCAAGTCTCGTCAACAGCCTCATTCAGTGCTTTGTCATAGGCTTCTTTTGTTTCGGCCTTTATGTCACGCACACGCTGCTCGAAATGTTTCACGAGCATATCTATTGCTAGTATTGTTTTCATCTGTTGTCTTCCTTTATAAATACGAAACTGGCATTTTTATCCAATTTCTCGTAAACCTGCAAATGTACGTTGGCATGGATGTTCTTGTGCAGGTATTCAAAAACTACACGGCCTTTAAAATGAGCATTAAGTTCCTCTATAAAGTCTCCCAACTCCTTCTGTGGCACATATTCGTCATCTTCGAAATCGCTTTCTGCCGACTTGTTGACGACGGCATTCCAAATGTGCTTAGTAATAGGAGTGGCAACATACCTTATTGTCTTCTTTTTTCCAAAGATGATACCATCCTTGTACTCACACTCCTTCGTTTCGCTTACGAATTCTTCTATCAGAGACTTATAGGAACTACGTTCTGCCTCTTCTTTGGCCTTACGTTCTGCCTCTTCCTTGGCTTTACGCTCTGCCTCTTCCTTAGCTTTACGCTCTGCCTCTTCCTTGGCTTTACGTTCTGCCTCTTCCTTGGCTTTGCGTTCTGCCTCTTCTTTGGCCTTACGTTCTGCCTCTTCCTTGGCTTTACGTTCTGCCTCTTCTTTGGCCTTACGTTCTGCCTCTTCCTTGGCTTTACGCTCTGCCTCTTCCTTAGCTTTACGCTCTGCCTCTTCCTTGGCTTTACGCTCTGCCTCTTCCTTAGCCTTACGCTCTTGATTTCCTTGCGCTATTTTCCAATCTTCGTCAATAGTCTCTTTCAAGCGATAATACGGCACTACAGACAATGGATTCTTATTGTACTCTAAAGTACGGTATTTGATGGTTTTGGTCAAGATATTGTGTAAGTCGGGCTCTTTACCTTGCTCCAACAATTCAACTATATTGGGGCTGCTTTCCACACGAATCCATTCACAATTATTTGGACCTTTTTCTGTAACGTCAAAATTACTCTTCAGATAATCTGCCAAAACGAGAGGTTGAGGAGGCAGACCAAAGTCTCCTTTGATATGACGCAACATCAAAAACCAGATGGATTCACCCTCCGGTTTTAATGCCTTATCCAATATGTCTCTAAAATATTCTAGTTCCATTACTTTATCTTTATCTTAATGAATCAGCTTTTCTTTGTCATATTTGAGCTTGATGAAAGACTATTGTTCTTCTTCCATTTTTTGTCTCAAATCCTTTGCCAAAGATCTTTCATAATTAGAGGAGGATTTTTCAAGCCAGTAGACAGCTTTCTCGTAGTCAATACCAACTTCAGCACCATTCCATTTGCCATGACGGTAAAGTTGCCCAAGTTGCGAAATTGCAGATTGATTGCCTCTTTCTGCAGCTTCTGTGTACCAACGAACTTTTTCTTCCATTGGTGCATATTGAGCACGTGTATACATCGCTACAGCATTGCCTTTCTCAATGGCTTTGGATAGCCATTGTTCACATAAGGTAGATCCCAATACGTAATATTTGTTTTGAATGAGCCATGAGAATTCATTCAAAAGATCATAGTTTACGGCAACATCAACCCAGAAATTCATATTGTCTTCCTTGTGTTCTTTGATGAGATTAACAATATCTTCATCCTTTCTACCTCTTAGTAACCAGACCTCTATCTTTTCCAAACGCTCAGTAGTTATGGGCTCTTTTTTGTAGTATTTTAAAAGACTATCTGATATCCAACCTTTATCTGCAGCCAAAGAATACCACAGCAACGCTCGCTTCTCGTTTTTTTCAAAGCCTTCACCATCCCATAACAAATCACCTACCTTTTTCATGGACTCGCCATCGCCTTCAATGGCAGAAAAGACAAGCTCTTTGGACAATTTTGTCTCTGTTTGTTCTTCCATATCCGCTTTATCGTTCATTTGGTTCATACTCCCATTCCTCAAACGCCGAGACATTAGCTTGTGGTTCTTTTTCCTTAGAATAGGTGTTGGCAAGATATACCACAGGACACTTGGTCTTATACATGAGGTCGAAGACATATTTAAGATACTCTCCCCTTAACTGTTCCTCAAAGCGGTGAAATAAGAAAAATTTGGTGTTCTCGTTGTATGTTCCAGGAATGATGAACTGTTCATCATCTCCAGACGGAGTGAGCGTTTGGATTGCCCCAACCTTATCTATGTAGAAAGCATTTCCGCAAGTCGCACAACCATTCATCTCGCTGATAGCACGTCTTGCGTTGTCAATATCAGGATCTGAATGAAACCATATAAGTACAGGACGTATTGGCGAACTGCTGATGTACTCTTCGATAGTCTCAATAATATTGTTCTTGTTAGTACTTTTCATATTCTGTCTTTTGTTTAAGTCTGACTATATGTTACAAAACAAAAAAGCAGCAAAGACTCTGCGACTGCACGATTTCTCGCACGTCGTAGTGTCTTTGCTGCAATATCTTATGCTGTTGCCCATAGAGCCAGACATCAAGTTTATGTCCTAGGCTCCATTCAGACAGTTGTTATTATTCAGGTTTTGTGCTAATCTATGCACGAAAAAGCGTGAAGCCCATTGTCGCTCGCTTCACATCTTGAGGTCATCTAACTTACCCATCTGTCAGAAACGAGCAACGAGCCCCTACGCCAAAATGTATAGATATACTCCCATAGGTAACATCATTGTATGGCTTCGTGACAGATATTGAAGTGGTCAAATTTTCAAGATGCCAGAAAACCAAGCGCCAATAACGCTTTTCTAAAGTTTGCCCTCTACCAACCGATACTCTTTCAAGTGACTTCGGCGTAGGGCTATTAGCATCATCGCACGTAAATGTACGAATTTGCACCCCAAAAGTAATGAACCTTAATTCCGCAACACTATAGTTTAACATTATTTATAAGTGCCTGAGCAACAAA
>ERZ791833.907-NODE-907-length-11334-cov-2.08245_pt1 | contig 11334 bp, 4 predicted proteins | sample MGYA00510294_ERZ791833 | MGnify/ENA primary metagenome ERZ791833 (study PRJEB30046, sample SAMN00715270) | human gut metagenome | study: EMG produced TPA metagenomics assembly of the A metagenome-wide association study of gut microbiota in type 2...
CCGCCGACACGGCGGGTTGTATCCTCGTGGGCGAGAATCGCAAGGTGGGGCATGTGTTGCACTCTACCCGCTACGTCGCCCTGCTGAAACGGCGCATCGTCGAGGCAAAGGAACAAGGCGAGGGGGTATGGATTACGATAAGATAAAATGAAAACGAGGCTGTTTCAAAAATTGCATGAAACAGCCTCATCCATTACAAAAGCAACTATTCCTTTTTTCTATGGCCCCATTTCCTTATCTTTGCCCCACTATAGCAAACCTAAACAAGAAAAGAATGACGAAACACTGGATAGCCACCTACGGAGGACACTACCGCGCCCTGATCCGACTGGGACTGCCCATCGTGGTGGGACAGCTGGGCGTGATCGTACTGGGATTTGCCGACACCCTGATGATAGGACACCATAGTACCACGGAACTGGGAGCGGCATCGTTCGTGAACAACCTGTTCAACCTGTGCATCATCTTCAGCACGGGATTCAGCTACGGACTGACACCCATCGTGGGAGGACTCTACGGCAACAAACGTCTGGCGGAAGCCGGACAGGCACTGAAATGCAGCCTGGCTGCGAACACACTGGTGGCGGGGGTGCTGGTGCTGCTCATGGGGGCACTCTACCTGAACATCGGACGACTGGGACAGCCGGAGGAACTGCTGCCGCTCATCAGGCCGTATTACCTGGTGTTGCTGGCATCGCTGCCGTTCGTACTGCTGTTCAACGGATACAAACAGTTCACAGACGGCATCACGGACACACAGACGGCCATGTGGATCTTGCTGGGAGGAAACGCCCTGAACATAGCGGGAAACTACGTGCTGATAAACGGTAAACTGGGACTGCCCGAACTGGGACTGCTGGGCGCAGGACTGAGTACACTGGCTTCGCGCATCGGCATGGTCATCGTGTTTGCCGCCATCGTGGGAAGAAGCCGACGATTCGCACGCTACCGAGTGGGCATGCTCAGAAGGCCGTGGGCGGCGGACGTGTTCCGACGGCTGAACGCGCTGGGATGGCCCGTCGGACTGCAAATGGGGATGGAAACGGCTTCGTTCAGCCTCAGCACGGTGATGGTGGGATGGCTGGGCACGCTGGCGCTGGCTTCGCACCAGATCATGCTGACCATCTCGCAGTTTACGTTCATGATGTTCTATGGCATGGGGGCGGCTGTGGCCGTGAGGGTGAGCAACTTCAACGGACAGCACGACACGACCAACGTGCGACGGGCGGCGTATGCCGGATTCCACCTCATCGTGGGCATGGGCATCGTACTGCTGAGCATCGTCTTCGCCCTGCCGAAGCCACGTGGGAGGATGGTTTACGGACAACGCCGAGGTGTCGGCCCTGGTGTCGGCCCTGTTCTTCCCCTTCCTGATCTACCAGCTGGGCGACGGACTGCAAATCAACTTCGCCAACGCCCTGAGAGGCATCGCAGACGTTAAACCGATGATGTTCATCGCATTTATTGCGTATTTTGTCATATCTTTGCCTGTAGGATACCTCTGCGGATTCGTGCTGGGCTGGGGGCTGCCGGGCGTATGGATGGCTTTCCCCTTCGGACTGACCAGCGCCGGCCTGATGCTGTGGCTGAGATTCCGCCAACAAAGAAAAACGTATCGCGCGTGAAAATCAGCCTGGGCTATGCCCTGATGCTGGCCGTACTGCTGTTCTCGCTGTTCTTCGTCAACCGCGAGATGGGAAACCTGACGCTCTCGACAGACCGGGACATGCAATGGGAAGACAGCCTGATGACGCTGCTGCGCGAGAAGGACAATAACACCATCAGACTGCTGCGCATGCTGAGTGCCGCCAGCGACAGCCTGATGTCGACCAACGACATCGAACAGGTGATAGCGCAGCACGACACCATCATCATCCGACAACGCGTGCAACAGCACGTCGTAAAACGACAGGACACCATCCGTACTCCTAAAAAGAAGAAGAAAAGCTTCTTCCGCCGCCTGGGCGAGGCTTTCGTTCCCCCCAAGGAGGATACGACCATCCAGGTGCGCACGACGACGGAAGTGGCCATGGACACGGTGTATGACACGTACAACCCCGTGGACTCCCTGCAGGAACGGCTGAAGGCCGTGACCCAGAAGAAGCAGGAGAGGCAGGTGGGCCTGCAGCAACGACAACGCTACCTGCGCCGCCTGGACAAGATGCTGAACGCACGTATCGACAGCCTGCTGAAGGGCTACGAACGGGAGATGCTGAGGGTGGCACGCGAGACAGACATCAAGCAGGAACAGATGAGGCAGCACTCGGCACGTATCATCGGAGGCATCGCCATAGGAGCCGTGCTGCTGGCATCCTTCTTCCTGATACTGATAGGACGGGACGTGACGCGCAGCAACCGCTACCGCCGCGAACTGGAGGAGGCACGCCGACGGGCAGAAGAACTGCTGGCCACGCGCGAAAAACTGATGCTGGCCATCACACACGACTTCAAGGCGCCGCTGGGCTCGATCATGGGCTATGCCGACCTGCTCTCCAGGCTGACCGTGGACGAACGGCAGCGCTTCTACCTGGACAACATGAAGACATCGTCGGAACACCTGCTGAAACTGGTGGTGGACCTGCTGGACTTCCACCGCCTGGCCCTGCACAAAGCGGAGGTGAACCGCGTCAGCTTCCACCCGGCACGCCTGCTGGAAGAGATCAGGGTGAGCTTCGAACCGCTAACGGCCGCCAAAGGGCTGGCCTTACACTGCGAGACGGCGCCCGAGCTGGAAGGGACCTACATCTGCGACCCGCTGCGCCTGCGGCAGATCATCAACAACCTGCTGTCCAACGCCGTAAAATTCATGGAAAAGGGAAGCATCACCCTCAGCGCCCGCTACGAGGAACGACGGCTGGTAGTGGCCGTGACCGACACGGGTAAGGGCATGGAGCCGGGCGACCGCGAACGCATCTTTCAGGAATTTACACGCCTGCCGGGAGCACAAGGCAAGGAGGGATTCGGCCTGGGGCTCTCCATCGTACGCATGCTGGTGCAGCTGCTGGAGGGAGAAAACGAAGGGGACAGCAGGGCCGGCAAGGGAAGCACCTTCACGCTGCGTGTGCCTATCTATCCTGTACAGACCGGCAGCAACGAGGCAAGCACCCCCACCCCAACCGAGGAACAAACCGAGGCGACGGACGGAAGTCCTGCCACGCCAACGAAACGGGTGGTGCTGATCGACGACGACCGCATCCAGCTGACCTTGACGGAGGCCATGCTGAAACAGGAAGGCCTGGAGGCAGTCTGTTGCCAACAGGTGGACGAGCTGCTCGACGCCCTGCGTACACAAGACTTCGACGTGCTGCTGACGGACGTACAGATGCCGGCCATCAGCGGCTTCGACCTGCTGAGCCTGCTACGGGCATCGAACATCCCGCAGGCACGTGCCATCCCCATCATTGCCGTCACAGCCCGCAGCGACATGCAGCGCGAGGAATTCGTGGCACATGGGTTTGCAGGCTGCCTGCACAAGCCCTTTACCGTGGTCGAACTGCTGGCCGAACTGGCGCAGGAACAACCGAAGGAAGAAGAGCCTAGGCAGACTGTGCAACCGACTTCGGAAGGGACCTATAACTTCGCTGCACTGACAGCCTTTACGGAGAACGACCCAGAGGCTTCGCGCACCATCCTCGAAAGCTTTACGACGGAAACACACCTGAACCGAGAACGAATGGAGCAGGCACTGGACAAGGCCGACATGAAGGAAGCGGCCGCCGTGGCCCACAAGATGATTCCCCTGTTCGTGCTGTTGGAAGCCCACCGTCTGGTAGCGGTCCTGAGGGACCTGGAAGCGGCGGCAGACGCACCCTTCTCGGCTGAATGGGAAGAAAAAATACGCACGATCCTAACGCTGACAGCCAAAGTGCTGGAAAACGTTCCTTCCTGAGAAAACATTTGTTGAATTAATCGGAAACAAACCAACATTTCTCGCTGGAATTTGTTTACTTTGTAGTCAAAAACAAGTCTCAGAAGATCGTGACACAAGAAAACCCCATAGAGAATACAGAACCGAAGAGGAAAAGAAGAAAATGGTTGAGGGCAACCCTCTGGGTGGTATCCACTCCGATTGTCCTGTTTGCCGTACTGATGGTGCTGCTCTACATCCCGCCTGTGCAGAACTTTCTGCGCAAACAGGCCACAGCCCTGGCCTCCGAAGCCACAGGCATGGATATCTCGGTGGAGCGCATCGACTTGCGCTTTCCCCTGAACCTGCTGGTAAGCGGCGCACAGGTAGTACAGCCCGCTGACTCGTCGGCAACACAACACCCCGATACCCTGCTCAGCCTCAACAGCCTGAACGTACGCATCCAGGCATGGCCCTTGCTGAGGGGGAAGGTCGAGGTGGACAACATCACCCTGACCGGCGTCAAAGTGAACTCGGCTGACCTCGTGGAAGGAATGCTGATCAAAGGTGCCTTGGGGCGTTTCTTCCTGAGAAGCCACGGCATCGACCTGCTGAAGGAAGAAGTGACCCTGAACGACGTGGAGCTGGAGGACTCGCAACTGATGGTACAGCTGAAAGACACGACGGACGCTGAGCCCGAAGACACGACCTCGACACCCGTAAAATGGAAACTGGCCCTGCAACACCTGAAGCTGAAGAACATAGCCGCCACCCTGGTCCTGCCACAAGACACGACTTCGCTGTCGGCCTACATCGACGAGCTGGGCATCACCAATGCCGAAGCCGACTTGGGGCAACAACGATACGGCTGGCGACGTTTCCTGCTGGCAGGTGCCTCGTTCCGCTACGACGTGGGAACAGGGGAGGCTGCTGAGGGCTTCGACGCCTCGCACATCGCCCTGCGTGACATCAGGGTGGGTATCGACTCGGTCCTCTACTACGGACGTAACTTGAATGCTGTCATCCAGGAGTGTACCCTGAACGAACGGTCGGGCCTCAGCCTGTCGTCGTTCAACGGACGGATCTTTGCCGACTCTACCCTGATACAGATACCCGAACTGCACTTGCTCACTCCTCACAGCGAAATCAAGCTGGGAGCGCAATCCTATTGGAAACTGGTGGAAATGCCTACAACAGGACACCTTTCGGCCCATCTGGAGGCTTACATCGGCAAGCAAGACGTCATGCTGTTTGCAGGCAACCTGCCCGAAAGTTTCAAAGAAGCATATCCCTTCCGCCCGCTCGTAATACGGGCAGGAACGGAAGGCAACCTGAGCCAGATGCAAATCTCGCGCTTCATGGCCGACCTGCCGGGCGCCTTCTCGCTGAGAGGCGGAGGAGAACTGTGGAACCTGACGGACAGCTTGCGCCGATCGGCCAAAATGGACCTGAACATGCAGACGCAAAACATCGGATTCCTCACGGCGCTGACAAGTACAGCCAACAAAGGAAGCCTGGCCATCCCCGACAGCATGGAACTGACAGCCAACCTCGGTCTGGAAGGAAGCCGCCTGTCCGCCCTGCTGGAACTGAACGAAGGAAAAGGACGAATGGCTATGGACGCTTCGTATGACCTGACATCGGAAGCCTACCACGCCGACCTGGCCATCGACTCCCTGCAACTCCACCACTTCCTGCCCAAAGACAGTCTCTACATGCTGACTCTGCACGCAGGAGCCAGAGGACAGGGTACAGACTTCACCTCACCACGCACCCATGCCGACGTAACCGTCAGTCTGGACGGCATCCAATACGGACGCTGGCACCTGAGCGGCGTAGACCTGAAAGCCAGCCTGAAATCGGCCCTGGCCACAGCTCAGCTGACCAGCAACAACGCCCTGCTGAAAATGACCACCGAGGCCAGCATGCGCCTCGGACGGAGATACATGGACGGACAGCTGCAGATGGACGTAGCCGATATAGGACTGTATCAGCTGGGAATATTATCGGCTCCCCTAACCCGACCGCTAGCCTTCAATCTGGAGGCCGAAGTGCGACGCGACACAGTAAGAATGGAAATGAAGGCCGGCGACATGAACATGTGGCTGCGCGCCCAAGGTACCGTCAACCATCTGATAGAGCAAAGCAACCAGTTCGTCGCTCTCCTGATGAAACAAATTGACGACCGAAAACTGGACCACGCCGCCCTGCGTCGTGCGCTTCCGTCGGCAGGCATGTTTGTCAAAGCCGGCAAAGACAACCCCGTGAACGACCTGCTGGAACAGCATCACATGGGATTCAACGAACTCAAGCTGGGCTTCGGCTTTACCCCCGACTGGGGCATCAACGGACGTGCATCGATCGACGGTTTCCACACAGACTCCCTGCAACTGGATACCATTTTCTTCGCTGTCCATCAGGACACCACCCGCATCAGGCTGCAAAGCGGCGTCATCAACACACCGCAGAACCCACAAATCGCATTCCGCTCCCTGCTGACGGGCGAAGTGCGGAGTGAGGATGCCGAACTGACACTGGACTTCGAAGACGAAAAGGGCGAAAAAGGCATCCTATTCGGCATCAACGCACGCCCCCTGACCGAAGGGAACGGAAAGGGAAACGGCGTATTGCTAAACCTGACACCTGAAAATCCTATCATAGCTTACCGCAAGTTTTCGTTTGCAGACCAGGCCAACTGGATCTACCTGCACAAGAACATGCGTGTCTATGCCAACGTAGACATGGATAGCGATGACGGAGTTTGTTTCCGCATGCAGTCCGACCGTAAAGATACCGTTTCCCTGCAGAACATCGGTGTTGAGCTGAGGCGTTTCCGATTAAGCGAACTGAGCAAGGTAATGCCCTATCTGCCGCAACTGACAGGCCTCTTCTCCGCCGAAGCCCATTACATACAGACAGAAAATTCCCTACAGGTATCTGCCGAAGCAGACATAAAAAAACTGACTTACGAGAAACAGCCGGTAGGCGACATCGGCCTGGGAGTGACCTGGCTGCCTGGCGAAGGAAAGACACACTACCTGAGTACTTACCTCCTGTATAACAATCAGGACGTGTTGACTGCCGACGGGGCCCTGATGCAACAGGGAGAAAAAAGCCTGATGGACATCAGCGCAAATATCCCCCGTCTGCCACTGGCCATGGCCAATGCTTTCGTGCCCGACCAGATGGCCACCCTCAGCGGCAAGGCAGACGGCGAATTACAAATCAGTGGAAGCATGGATCAACCGACAGTGAACGGCAACCTGGCATTGGACAGCGCTAACGTCTACGTCAAAATGTTGGGGGCACGTTATTGGATGGACAACCGCCCGCTCCGACTGGAGAACAACCGCCTGGTGTTCGACAAGTTTGCCATCTACACTACCAGCAACAATCCTTTCGCCATCAATGGCTATGTAGACTTCCGCAACATGGAACGGCCGACAGCCAACCTCAACCTACAGGCCCGCAATTATACGCTGCTCAACGCTAAGCGGACCCGTGAAAGCATGGTCTATGGTAAAGTGCAGGTCGACCTGACGGGTACAGTCAGCGGTCCGCTCAACGCACTGAAGATGCGAGGCAACATGAACCTGCTCGGCACGACCGACGTCACCTACGTACTGACCGACTCACCTCTCACCGTGGAGGATCGTCTGGATGGACTGGTGTCGTTCGTATCCTTCCGCGACACGCTGTCGGCAGCATCGGCTCCCGTGGCCAACGTGCCACTTGGCGGCATGGACATGCTGATGTCTGTCCACATCGACGATGCCGTACGACTGCGGGCCGACCTCAGTCCCGACCGCTCGCAATACATCGAATTGGAAGGCGGCGGCGACCTCTCCTGGCAATATACCCCTCAGGGCGACATGAGCCTGACGGGACGCTATACTTTCAGCGGAGGCGTCATGAAGTTCTCTCTGCCTGTCATCCCGCTGAAAGCCTTCCAGATCGTGAGCGGCAGCTACGTGGACTGGCGCGGCGACGTCATGAATCCGACGCTGAGCCTGAAAGCCCAAGAGCGCATGCGTGCCTCCGTGTCTGACGGCGACGACGGCAGCGGATCGCGCATGGTGAACTTCGACGTGTCCATCGCCCTGAAAGGACGACTGGAAAGCCCCGAACTGGTGTTTGACCTCACTGCGCCCGAAGATGCGACCGTTGAAAACCAGCTACAAAGTATGGGAGCTGAAGAACGCAGCAAACAGGCCATCACCATGATGGCTACCGGCATCTACCTGAACGACAGTGGAAAGGGAGGAGGCCTAACGATGGGCAGCGCCCTGAACAGCGTGCTGCAAAGCCAGATCAACGCCCTGGCAGGCGGCATGAAAGGGGCCAGCTTCAGCGTCGGCATCGAAGACCGCACTTCTGCCGAGACAGGCGACAAGCAGACCGACTACAGCTTCCGCTACTCGCAACGTCTCTTCAACGATCGCGTACAAATCATCATCGGCGGCAAGGGGTCTACCGGCGCCAATGCCACCAACGACGCGGAGCCTTTCATCGACAACATCTCGCTGGAGTACAGACTCGACCCCTCGGGCACCCGCTACATCCGTGCCTTCCACAACAAGAACTACGAGAGCGTGCTCGAAGGGGAGATTACCGAGACCGGCGTGGGCCTCGTCCTGCGCCGCAAGATGGACCGCCTGAGCGAACTTTTCATCTTCCGAAGGAGAAAGTCGCAGGTACCCCAGCCCGAGGAACCCGCCGAGACGCCTGCCCGCCCCGCGTCCGAAACCGATAACCGCTTGTAAGAAATTGGATTTATGAAGAAGATTACAGCATACATGACCATCGCCCTGCTCCTGGCCGCCTGCTCCACCACGAAGCACCTGCCCGAAGGAGAAGTGCTCTACACAGGGCAGAAAGTGATGATTGTGCACAATCCCACCCCGACCAAGGTGGGCGAAACCGCCATCGAAGAAGTAGAAGCCGCCTTGGCGACTGCTCCCAACAACTCCCTGTTGGGCAGTTCGACCGTGCGTATCCCCTTTCCCTTCGGCCTGTGGGTCTACAACGGCTTCCAGAAATACGAAAAGGGGCTGGGTAAATGGATCTTCAACCGCTTCGCCGCCAAACCCGTGCTGATGTCTGCCGTCAACCCCGACATCCGCATCAAAGCGGCTTCTAACCTGCTACGCGACTATGGCTATTTCAACGGGACAGTCAGTTACGAGACGTTCACCGACCCCAAAGACTCGCTCAAGGCCAAGATACAATACACGGTGAACATGCGTAATCCCTACGTGATAGACACTGTGACTTTTCGTGGCTTTAGTCCCCGTACCCAACGCATCATGGAGCTGGGAAGGCGCCGCTCGCTCATCAGTCCGGGCGAACAGTTTAACGTACTCGACCTGGACGGCGAACGCACCCGCATCAGCACCCTACTGCGCAACGTAGGCTGTTACTATTTCCGCCCCGACTACCTCACTTACCAGGCCGACACCACGCTGGTGCCGGGCGGACACGTCAGCATGCGCATGGTGCCCGTGCCGGGTATGCCGCCTGTGGCTGAGAAACCTTTCTACCTGGGTCGAAAGACCATCGAGATCCTGGGCAAGAACGGCGAGGCGCCCAACGACAGCGTGGACTACAAGGGCCTGCGCATCTACTACCACGACAAGCTGCGCGTACGCCCCAACATGCTCTACCGCTGGACCGACTACAAAGGCTTCCGCCTCAAGCGCCAAGTGCAGGACAGCGCCGGCATCAGCCGCCAGCACTCTGCCGAGAATCTCTACAGCCTTTACAAACAGACGCGTGTGCAGGAACGCTTGGGCAATGTGGGTATCTTCCGTCTGCTGGAAATGCAGTTCACCCCACGCGACACGGCCTTCGTCTCCGACACACTCGACCTGAACATCCGCCTAGCACTGGACAAGCCCTACGATGCCGAACTGGACTTCAACATTAAGCTGAAGAGCAACAACCAGGTAGGGCCCGGCGCGTCGTTCACGCTGACCAAGAACAACGTCTTCGGCGGTGGCGAAAGCTGGAATGTAGAACTGACAGGTTCGTACGAATGGCAGACGGGGGCCGACCACTCGTCGCTGATGAACAGCTACGAGTACGGCATCTCTACGTCACTCGTCTTCCCCCGTGTGGTCTTCCCCCGCATGGGCGACCGCGAGTATGACTTCCCCGCCACGACCACCTTCCGCCTCTATGCCGACCAAATGAACCGTGCCAAATACTACAAGCTACTGGCTTTCGGCGGCAACGCCACCTACAACTTCCAGCCGAAGCCCACCAGCAAACACAGCCTGACGCCCTTCCGCCTGACCTTCAACGTGCTGCGCGACCCGACACAGGCATTCCTCGACCTGCAGGCGGAAAATCCCGCCCTCTACGTCAGCCTGCGCGACCAGTTCATTCCCGCCATGGAGTATACCTATACTTACGACAACTTGTCTCAGCGCAAGAACCGCCGCAGCAGTCATTGGTGGCAGACAACCCTAACCTCGGCGGGCAACCTGACCTCGTGCATCTATCGTTTGGCAGGGCAACCCTTTAACAAGCAGGAAAAACAACTCCTGGGTGTACCCTTCGCCCAGTTCGCCAAACTCAACAGCGAGTTCCGCTACAACTACCGCATCGACCGTAACCAGTCGCTGGCAGCGCGTGTAGCAGCTGGCTGTGTCTGGTCGTACGGCAACATGCTCTCCGCCCCCTATACCGAACAGTTCTACATCGGTGGTGCCAACAGCGTCCGTGCCTTCGCCGCCCGCAGTATCGGCCCCGGTGGTTATGCCCCTGCTAACGCTGAGACTGACAAGTACGGCTTCATCAACCACGTGGGCGACATCCGCCTGGAAGCCAATATAGAATACCGCTTCCACCTCATCGCCGACCTCCACGGCGCCGTCTTCCTCGATGCGGGCAACGTCTGGCTGCTCCGCCCCGATGCAGGACGCCCCGACGAGGCCTTCACGCTGAAGAAATTTCCCGAACAGATCGCTCTGGGCACCGGCCTCGGTCTGCGCTACGACCTGGACTTCCTCGTCTTCCGCCTCGACTGCGGCGTCGGCCTCCATGATCCGTCGAAACTCTATCGTAACGGATATTACAACATCGGCAAGTTCAAGGACGGCCTGGCCCTGCATTTCGCCATCGGCTACCCGTTTTAGAAGAATTTTGTACGATATTGCCAAAGAATGTATCATTTTATTCCTCTTCCTGCCGTTTATTTCTTACATTTGCCAAGTGAAAAAGCAAGAACACACTAACCTTTAAATAATTAATTGATTATGAAACCTACTCTTTTCTTATTGGCAGCCGGCATGGGCAGCCGCTACGGAGGCTTGAAACAGCTGGACGGACTGGGTCCCAACGGCGAAACCATCATGGACTACTCCATCTACGACGCCATCAAGGCCGGATTCGGCAAACTCGTCTTCGTCATCCGCAAGGACTTCGAACAGGACTTCCGCGAGAAAATCCTCTCCAAGTATGAAGGACACATCCCCTGCGAACTT
>ERZ791833.908-NODE-908-length-11326-cov-2.0307_pt1 | contig 11326 bp, 8 predicted proteins | sample MGYA00510294_ERZ791833 | MGnify/ENA primary metagenome ERZ791833 (study PRJEB30046, sample SAMN00715270) | human gut metagenome | study: EMG produced TPA metagenomics assembly of the A metagenome-wide association study of gut microbiota in type 2...
GCTTTCTTCAATTTTGGAGGGAAGTGTTAAATAATTATTCCTTTATTCAACTTTTTTTATCCTTTCGACGTTGAAAAAAAGTACCATAATTCTTGCATGTTTCAAAAAAAAAACAGACTTTTGTCAAGCCTTATAAAATAGGCAATTAATGTACAACCCCTAACCAGTTTATTTGATGAGTGATTTAGAAAACAAAACGCAAGAAGAGGCTCCGAAAAAACGCCCCTATAATTTGCGTGAGAAAAAAGAAAAAGATGCGGCTTATCGCGCATTGATCCGTCCAGAGTTGGCTGACGAACTGTATGACAAGATCCTTAATATCATTGTTGTGCAGAAAAAGTACAGAGATCGTGACTATTCTGCCAAAGATTTGGCCAAAGAGTTGGAAACCAATACCCGTTACTTGTCTGCTGTAGTCAATTCTCGTTTCGGAATGAATTATTCCTGTCTTTTGAACGAATATCGTGTGAAAGAAGCTATGCATTTGCTGAAGGACAAGCGGTATGCCGACAAGAATGTGGAGGAAATCAGTACGATGGTAGGTTTTGCCAATCGTCAGTCTTTCTATGCCGCTTTTTATAAGAATGTAGGTGAAACACCTAACAGCTACCGCAAGAAGCATGCGGAAAAGAAAAAATAATCCGACTCCTGAAGAGGAGATAGATTGAAAGGAAATATCTGGGGATTTTCCCTCCCCGGATACTTCCTTTTTTATTTGTAATCCCAATAAGCTGATAATATGAAAAAGCATTTCTTTTCAATGGTAGCTGCCTTGTCTATGCTGACGGCATGTGGAGGCGCTTCTCAACAAACGACTGCTGAGGCAGAAAAATTTGATTATAACGTGGAACAATTTGCTGATTTACAGATTTTACGCTATCGCGTACCTGGATTTGAGGAACTCTCACTCCAGCAAAAACAACTGGTTTATTATCTGACAGAAGCCGCTTTGCAAGGTCGGGATATTCTCTTTGACCAGAATGGTAAGTACAATCTTCGCATTCGCAAGGCATTGGAGGCCGTTTATACAGGTTATAAGGGCGACAAGCAGTCGGCCGATTTCAAGGCAATGGAGGTTTACCTCAAGCGCGTATGGTTCTCTAACGGCATTCATCATCACTACGGATGCGAGAAGTTCGTACCGGGCTTCACTCCCGAATTCTTTAAGCAGGCTTTGGTCAGTGTCGATGCTTCTCAGCTTCCTTTGGCCGAAGGGCAGACGCTGGAGCAATTCTGTGACGAGATTTTCCCCGTCATTTTCGATCCGGCCGTGATGCCCAAGCGCGTCAATCAGGCCGATGGCGAAGACCTGGTGCTCACCTCCGCTTGCAACTACTATGAGGGTGTGACGCAGAAGGAAGCCGAAGACTTCTATAACGTCCTGAAAGATCCCAAGGACGAAACGCCCGTTTCCTATGGACTAAACAGTCGTTTGGTGAAGGAAAACGGTCGTGTTCAGGAAAAGGTATGGAAGGTGGGTGGACTTTACGGTCAGGCACTCGAGAAGATTGTCTACTGGCTGAAGAAAGCCGAAGGCGTAGCCGAGACACCCGAACAGAAAGCCGTCATCGCCAAATTGGTGGAGTACTACGAAACAGGCGACCTGAAGACCTTCGACGATTATGCCATCCTGTGGGTGAAGGATCTGAATTCGCGCGTGGATTTCGTGAACGGCTTTACCGAAAGCTATGGCGATCCGCTGGGTATGAAGGCCAGCTGGGAGTCGCTTGTCAACTTCAAGGACCTCGAGGCTACTCGTCGTACGGAAACTATCAGTGCCAATGCTCAGTGGTTCGAAGACCATTCGCCCGTGGACAAGCAATTCAAGAAAGAAGAAGTGAAAGGCGTTTCGGCCAAGGTTATCACCGCCGCCATCTTGGCTGGCGACCTCTATCCTGCCACGGCCATCGGCATCAACCTGCCTAATGCCAACTGGATACGTAGCCAACATGGCTCCAAGTCGGTGACCATCGGTAACATTACCGATGCCTACAACAAGGCTGCCCATGGCAATGGTTTCAACGAAGAGTTTGTTTATAGCCAAGCCGAACTGGATAATATCAACAAGTATGCCGACCTGACCGACGAGCTTCACACTGACCTGCACGAATGTCTCGGCCACGGTTCGGGCAAATTGCTTCCTGGTGTCGATCCCGATGCCCTGAAGGCTTACGGCTCTACCATCGAGGAAGCCCGTGCCGACTTGTTTGGCCTTTACTACGTGGCCGATCCCAAGCTGGTTGAGTTGGGACTTCTGCCTGATGCCGATGCCTACAAGGCCCAGTTCTATACCTACCTGATGAACGGCCTAATGACTCAGCTGGTACGCATTGAGCCGGGTAATCAGATTGAGGAAGCCCACATGCGCAACCGTGCCCTCATCGCTCGTTGGGACAAGGTGGTCGAATTGAAAAAGAAGGACGGCAAGACCTACGTGGTAGTGAACGATTACGCCAAGGTGCGTGCTCTCTTCGGCGAATTGCTGGCCGAAGTCCAGCGCATCAAGTCGACAGGCGACTTCGAAGGTGCCCGCCAACTGGTCGAGAACTATGCCGTGAAGGTCGATCCTGAACTGCATGCCGAGGTACTCGAACGTTACAAGAAACTGAACCTGGCTCCTTACAAAGGTTTTGTCAATCCGAAGTATGAGCCTGTGACCGATGCCGAAGGCAACATCACCGACGTGAAGGTGACCTACGACGAAGGCTATGCCGAGCAGATGCTTCGTTATAGTAAGGATTACGCAACCCTGCCTTACGTCAACGAATAAGGCCTGACGTACGCTATACCTGTCTTTAGGCACGGATGCCACGGATTTTCACGGACAAACCGATGTGACAATTCGTGTCGTTCGTGCCTAAAGTGTCCAAAGAAACAGTCTTATATTGTTATTTTCTATATATTTGAATGATGGATTTACACGAACAACTGAAAGATATCAAGACCCAGCTCCGCCTTTCGATGAACGGGGCTGTGTCGCAAAGCATGCGCGAGAAGGGGCTTGTCTATAAGCTGAACTTTGGTGTCGAGCTGCCCCGCATCAAGGGGATTGCTGCCGCCTATGAAAAGGATCACACTTTGGCTCAGGCTTTATGGAAGGAAGATATCCGTGAGTGCAAGATACTGGCCGGTTTGCTCCAGCCCGTCGAAACCTTCCTGCCCGAGATTGCCGACATATGGATAGACACCATGGCCACGGTCGAGATTGCCGAACTCACGTCGATGAATCTCTTCCAGCATCTGCCTTATGCACCCGCCAAGGCTTTCCGTTGGATAGCGGACGAACGCGAGTTGGCGCAGGTGTGCGGCTTTCTCACCATCGCGCGCCTGCTTCAGAAGAAGGGCGATATGGAAGATCGTGTGGCCAATGAGTTTCTCGACCAGGCCGTGTCGTGTTTCCTCGCCGGCTCCTATGCAGTACGCAATGCCGTTTCCGCCGCCCTCCGCCGCTTTATGGAGCATAGCGAAGAACATGCGTTCAGGGCTTGCCGATGTGTGGACGGTATGAAAGATTCTTCATCCGAAGGCGAACGCTTGCTTTACGAGGTGGTAAGTGCGGTAATCGAATGACTTGGTGGTGGTTGTAACTTTTCCCGCTTTTCCTTTTGCTTTCCACAAAAAAGGCTTAACTTTGTTGGCTGATAAAAAAGAAAATGGACTGAAGGATGGAGGTTCAAAATGTGAAAGATACGGTCAAGCAGATATTCACCGAATATCTCAATGCGAACGGGCATCGGAAGACTCCCGAACGCTATGCCATACTTGATACCATCTACTCCATCGACGGCCATTTCGACATCGACACGCTCTACTCGCTCATGGTCGACCAGGAAAAGTTCCGCGTCAGCAGGGCTACCCTCTACAACACCATTATCCTGCTTATCAACGCGCGGCTGGTCATCAAGCACCAGTTCGGCAATTCGTCGCAATACGAGAAGAGCTACAACCGCGATACGCACCATCATCAGATTTGTACCCAGTGTGGCAAGGTGACGGAGTTTCAGAACGAAGACCTCCAGCACGCCATCGAGCACACCAAGCTCAGCCGCTTCAACCTGACACACTATTCTCTCTATATCTATGGGTTGTGCAGCAAGTGCGAGCGGGCCAACAAGAAAAAATTGAAAAACAATATTCATAAGAAAGAAAAATGAAAGTAGATGTACTGTTAGGATTACAATGGGGCGACGAAGGCAAAGGCAAAGTCGTCGACGTACTGACGCCGCGCTATGACGTGGTGGCCCGTTTTCAGGGTGGCCCGAATGCCGGCCATACGCTGGAGTTTGAAGGCCAGAAGTATGTACTCCGCTCGATTCCTTCGGGAATTTTCCAGGGCGACAAGGTGAATATCATCGGTAACGGCGTGGTGCTCGACCCGGCCCTCTTCAAGGCTGAGGCCGAAGCGCTTGAAGCCTCGGGTCACGACTTGAAGCAACGCCTTCACATCTCGAAGAAGGCTCATCTCATCATGCCTACCCACCGTCTGCTCGACGCCGCTTACGAGGCTGCCAAGGGCGATGCCAAAGTGGGTACGACAGGCAAGGGCATCGGTCCTACCTATACCGACAAGGTGAGTCGCAACGGTTTGCGCGTGGGCGACCTGCTGCACAACTTCGACCAGAAGTATGCCGCCGCCAAAGCCCGCCACGAGCAGATACTCAAGAGCTTGAACTTCGAATACGACTTGGCTGAGGCCGAAAAGACCTGGTTCGAAGGCATCGAATACCTGAAGCAATTCCAGCTGGTGGACAGCGAACACGAAATCAACGGTCTTCTGAACGAAGGCAAGTCCGTCCTCTGCGAGGGTGCACAGGGCACGATGCTCGACATCGATTTCGGTTCCTATCCTTTCGTTACTTCGTCCAACACCATCTGTGCGGGTGCCTGCACGGGTTTGGGCGTGGCTCCTTGTAAGATTGGAGATGTCTATGGCATCTTCAAGGCCTATTGTACGCGCGTAGGTGCCGGTCCTTTCCCCACCGAGCTCTTCGACGAGACGGGCGACAAGATCTGTACCCTCGGACACGAATTCGGTTCCGTTACCGGCCGTCGTCGTCGTTGCGGATGGATCGACCTCGTAGTATTGAAATATGCCATCATGGTAGACGGCGTGACGAAGCTTATCATGATGAAGAGCGACGTGCTCGACACGTTCGAAACCATCAAGGCTTGTGTAGCCTACAAGATGAACGGCGAGGAAATCGACTACTTCCCCTTCGACATTGCCGAGGGTGTAGAGCCTGTCTACGTAGAGCTGCCCGGCTGGCAGACCGACATGACCAAGATGCAGAGCGAGGACGAGTTCCCCGAAGAATTCAACGCCTACCTGTCCTTCCTCGAAGAGCAGCTGGGTGTGCCCATCAAGATTGTGTCCGTAGGTCCCGACCGCGAACAGACCATCGAACGATATACCGAAGAATAATTCGGATGCGATAGACAAAACGTAGGCTTTCCTGTCCGTTTCAGGAAGTCTACGTTTTTTGTTCCTTAAAACATAGTTTTCATTCACTTAAAACACCCTTTTCTTCATGAAGACACATCTTTTAGCTTTAGCCCTTTTAGTAGGGGCTTGTTTGTCACTTCCTGTACGTGCTCAAAGTTATACGCCTACGGAAGAAAATCTGAAATCTCGCCAAGAGTTTCGTGATGCCCGTTTCGGCATTTTCCTCCATTGGGGCTTGTATGCCATGCTGGCTACAGGCGAATGGACAATGACCAACAATAACTTGAATTATAAAGAGTATGCCAAATTGGCAGGCGGATTCTATCCTTCGAAATTCAATGCCGCCGAATGGGTGGCCGCCATCAAGGCTTCGGGTGCCAAGTACATTTGTTTCACCAGCCGCCATCACGAAGGTTTCTCCATGTTCGACACGAAATACTCCGACTACAATGTGGTAGACGCTACACCCTTCAAAAGCGACATTTTGAAGGAGCTGGCCGATGAGTGTCACAAGCAGGGCATCCGTCTGCATCTCTATTATTCACACCTCGACTGGTATCGTGAAGACTATCCTTGGGGACGCACGGGTAGGGGGACAGGCCGTCCTGACGCCAAAGGCAACTGGCCGAGCTATTATCAATTCATGAACAACCAGCTGACGGAGCTGCTCACCAACTATGGCCCGATAGGTGCCATTTGGTTTGACGGCTGGTGGGATCAGGATCAAAATTCCGATTTCGACTGGCAATTGCCTGGTCAGTATGAGCTGATACACAAGCTTCAACCCGCTTGCCTTGTAGGCAACAATCATCATCAGACGCCTTTTGAGGGCGAGGATATCCAGATTTTCGAACGCGACCTGCCGGGTGAAAACAAGGCCGGCCTTTCGGGCCAGGACATCAGCAGCCTGCCGCTGGAAACGTGCGAGACAATGAACGGCATGTGGGGCTATAAGATTACCGACCAGAATTATAAGTCGACCAAAACCTTGATTCATTATCTGGTGAAGGCCGCCGGCAAGGATGCCAACCTGCTGATGAACATCGGCCCTCAGCCTGATGGATGTCTGCCTCAGGTAGCCGTAGAGCGCTTGAAGGAGATGGGCGACTGGATGAAGACCTATGGCGAAACCATCTATGGTACGCGTGGCGGTTGTGTGGCTCCTCATCCTTGGGGTGTGACTACGCAGAAGGGTGATCGTTTGTTTGTCCACATCCTTGATTTGCAGGACAAGGCACTCTTCTTGCCTTTGGAAGGCCAGAAGGTGAAACGTGCGATGGATTTTGCAAGTCGTCAGGCCTTGAAATTCAAGCGGGTGGACGGTGGAATCGTTCTTCTGCTTGACGAAATCCCTACAGAAGTGGATAAGGTTGTAGAATTGCAACTTGATTGATTGGGACGTAAAACAATGGAAAATTTATAATCTGTGTTAATTCCTGAGGCTACTTGCCTGTCATCGCTTATCTTTGGCAAACTATTTGCACTTGGTAGAAAAACGCATATTGTCAAATGATTAAAATAATAGAGAATAATAGATTATGGTAATAGGAATGCAATGGATTATATTTATCGGCGTAGCCGTTGTGAGCTGGTTGGTGCAGATGAATCTGCAAAACAAGTTCAAGAAATACTCGCAAATACCTACAGGTAACGGTATGACAGGCGCCGACGTGGCTCGTAAGATGCTTAACGACAACGGTATCTATGATGTGCAGGTCACTTGTACGCCCGGTCATCTGACCGACCACTACAACCCCGCCAACAAGACCGTCAACCTGAGCGAGAGCGTCTACTCCAGTAACAGTATCATGGCCGCCGCCGTAGCTGCTCACGAGTGCGGACACGCTTTACAACACGCCCGTGCCTATGCGCCGCTCACCCTGCGTAGCAAGCTGGTGCCGGTCGTTTCGTTTGCGTCGAGCATCATGACGTGGGTATTGTTGGCCGGTATCTTGCTGCTGGATGTCAATTCGAATTTCCTGCTGGCAGGTATCATCCTCTTTGCGATGACCACGTTGTTCAGCTTCATCACTCTGCCGGTGGAAATCAATGCCAGCCGCAGGGCGTTGGTATGGCTCAGTGCGAGCGGCATCACCAATTCCTATAATCACGACAAGGCCGAAGACGCCCTTCGTTCTGCTGCCTACACCTATGTAGTGGCTGCTTTGGGTTCGTTGGCTACGCTTATTTACTACATTATGATTTTTATGGGCCGTCGCGAGTAATGTCGCTGTGTCGATAGCCTTTGTAAAGAATGGTTACGGCCGATATCTTTCTTCCTTTTTCGGGGAGGATAGATGTCGGCCGTATTTCTTTTTATAAAGATGATGCTTGTTTGGCGAAAAATGGCTATCTTTGACCGTTGGCATTGTTAACTTTAACCAATTTTTATATGATTAAAATCCGTTTTGTTTCAAAGGCTTTGTGCCTTGTTGTATTTTCATTGTTTGTGCAGATGGGTTTGTATGCCCAGAATGAGAAACCTTTTGTTGTCCCCGAACTGAAAGAATGGAAGGGGAGTGAAGGGGCTTTTATTCCTTCGGCTGATATGCGTGTCGTTTATGCGCAGGATGCTTTACGTTCAGTAGCCGAAGCCTTTGCCGCTGACTATGGGCAGATGTTCGGTGTCACTCCTGAAGTAATTCAGGGCAAGCCTTCTGCTGGTGACATTTATTTTACGCTGAAGAAAGACAAGAAGTTGGGTCGAGAAGGTTATGCTATCCGTACGGATCGCTATGTCACCGTCTCTGCCCCTGAGGCTGTTGGTGCCTACTGGGCTACGCGTACTCTGCTCCAGATGAGTGAGCAGACAGAAAATCACCAGTTGCCGAAAGGCCAGTTGCGCGATTGGCCTGACTACGCCATGCGCGGCTTCATGATGGATTGTGGGCGCAAGTTCATTCCCATGCCCTATATGCGCGACCTGGTGAAGATGATGGCCTATTATAAGATGAACACCTTGCAGGTACACCTCAACGACAACGGCTTCAAGCAGTTCTTCGGCCACGACTGGGGACGCACCTACGCCGCTTTCCGTCTGGAGTGCGATACCTATCCCGGCCTCACCGCTCGCGACGGTTACTACACCAAACGCGAGTTTATCGACTTTCAGGAAGAGGCTGCTTCACGTTTCGTGGAGATTATCCCCGAAATCGATGCGCCTGCCCATACGCTGGCCTTCACCCATTATAAGCCTGAGATAGGTAGCCAGGAATATGGTATGGACCATCTCGACCTGTTCAATCCCGAGACTTACAAGTTCATGGACGGCCTCTTCAAGGAATATCTGGAAGGCGACAAACCCGTATTCTGCGGCCCGCGTGTCCACATCGGTACCGATGAGTACTCCAATAAGAAGAAAGACGTAGTCGAGAAGTTCCGTGCCTTCACCGACCATTACATCCGTCTGGTGGAAAGTTACGGCAAGCAGGCCTGCGTATGGGGCGCTCTGACTCATGCTGCCGGCGAAACGCCCGTCAAGTCGGAGAACGTTATCATGAGTGCCTGGTACAACGGATATGCCGACCCCAAGGAGATGGTGCGTCAGGGTTATAAGCTCATCAGCATCCCCGACGGGTTGGTTTACATTGTGCCTGCTGCCGGTTATTACTACGACTACCTGAACACTCAATACCTCTATGAGAAGTGGACACCTGCCCATGTGGCTAAAGCTGTCTTCGAGGAGAAAGATCCTGCTATCTTGGGCGGCATGTTTGCCGTATGGAACGACCACGTGGGCAACGGTATCTCCGTCAAGGATATTCATCATCGCCTCTTCCCCGCCTTGCAGACGCTGGCTACTAAGACTTGGGGTGCGCAGGTCGATTTACCTTATGCTGACTTCGACCGTCTGCGTCAGGGCTTGAGCGAAGCTCCTGGCGTCAACCAGCTGGGACGTATCGGACGCACAGAAGGCTTGGTTTATGAAGTGGCCGAAGTACATCCAAACACCAATCTCGCCCACGAGGAGATTGGCTACGGCTATACCGTCAGCTTCGACCTCGAGGCAGCTGATGAGGCTCCCGGTACCGAGCTGTTCCGTTCGGATAACGCAGTCTTCTACCTGGCCGACCCCATGCACGCGATGGCTATCTGAACTCCTTCCAGTTCCGTCCTTATCCGGGTGAGAAGCTGAACGTGCAGGTGAAGGGGGACAATCGCTCCACTTCGCTTCTCATCGATGGCAAGCTCGTCGAGACGATGGACATCCAGAAACGCTACTTCAACGGTGGCAAGGACTCCATGAACTACGTTCGCACCCTCGTCTTCCCGCTCAAGAAGGCCGGCTCGTTCAAGAGTAAGATCACCAACCTGAAAGTCTATAACCAATAATTTACCTTTGCATGAAGAATTTCAACTTCTCAGCTTCCCTGCTGTGCTCGCTTTCAGGCACGGCAGTTGTGTTGCCCCTGCTCTCGTCCTGCTCTGCGCAGAAGAAGGCCGAAGCTAAGCCATACAACATCGTCTACATCATGACTGACGACCATACGGCGCAGATGATGAGCTGCTATGACCAGCGCTACATCGAAACGCCCAACCTCGACCGCATCGCCGCCGATGGTGTGCGCTTCACCAACAGCTTTGTGGCTAATTCGCTGAGTGGTCCCAGCCGTGCCTGCATGATTACGGGCAAGCACAGCCACGCCAACGGCTTCACGGACAACACTACTTGCGTGTTCGACGGCTCCCAGCAGACCATGCCCAAGCTCCTCCAACAGGCGGGCTACCAGACGGCCATCGTCGGCAAGTGGCACCTCGAAAGCTTGCCCACTGGCTTCGACTATTGGGAAATTCTGCCCGGCCAGGGTGACTATTACAATCCGCGCTTCATTACCATGCAGAACGATACCGTCGCTGAGAAGGGTTACCTGACCAACCTTATCACTGACAAGAGCATTGACTGGATGGAGAACCAGCGCGACAAGGATAAGCCCTTCTGCCTCTTCATCCACCACAAGGCTATCCATCGCAATTGGTTGCCCGAGCTGAAGTACCTCTCCCTGTACGAAGACAAGACCTTCCCCATGCCCGATAACTTCTATGACGACTACGAAGACCGTCCGGCTGCCGCAGCTCAGGAGATGAGCATCTGGAAGGACATGGACATCATGTATGATACGAAGATGTATCGCAAAGACCTGAAGTCGCCGCTGAAGGTTGCTTACGAAGCTTATGTTGGCCGCCTTACGCCTGAAGAACGTGCCCAGTACGATGCCTTCTACGCACCCATTATCGAGGAGTTCTACAAGAAGAACCCGCAGGGACGCGATCTGGCCGAATGGAAGTACCAGCGCTACATGCGCGACTATGCCAAGGTAGTGAAGTCGCTCGACGACAACGTGGGCCGTGTGCTCGACTATCTGCAGGAGAAAGGCTTGTTGGACAACACGCTCGTGGTCTATACCTCCGACCAGGGCTTCTACATGGGCGAGCACGGCTGGTTCGACAAGCGTTTCATGTACGAGGAGTCCATGCGCACGCCGCTCGTGATGCGTCTGCCCAAGGATTTCCAGACCCGTGGCGACATTCCGCAACTGGTTCAGAACATTGACTACGCGCCTACCTTCCTCGACCTGGCCGGAGCACCTATCCCCGACGATATCCAAGGCGTCTCCCTGCTGCCCCTGCTCCGTGGCGAGAAGCCGGCCGACTGGCGCAAGTCGCTCTATTACCACTTCTACGAGTATCCGGCCGAGCACATGGTGAAGCGCCACTATGGCGTGCGCACCGAGCGCTACAAGCTTATCCACTTCTACAATGACATCGACGAATGGGAACTTTACGACCTGCAGGAAGACCCCACTGAGATGCACAACCTCTACGGCCAGCCTGGATACGAGCAGGTGACGGAAGACATCCGTGCCGAGCTGAAGAAGCTCCAGG
>ERZ791833.910-NODE-910-length-11275-cov-5.05321_pt1 | contig 11275 bp, 17 predicted proteins | sample MGYA00510294_ERZ791833 | MGnify/ENA primary metagenome ERZ791833 (study PRJEB30046, sample SAMN00715270) | human gut metagenome | study: EMG produced TPA metagenomics assembly of the A metagenome-wide association study of gut microbiota in type 2...
TTTACAAGGATATACAAGAGTTAGCTTAGCAATCAAAAAAATTCCCGACAATGAAAACACTTGATAAGTAAGAATAGGCAGAAATGCTAATAAAATAAGGCATTCCCGAGATTTTAGGGAGTGCCTTTTTTAGTGCTACTGTTATAAATACTGTTATTTTTGTTGAAATACTGTTATTAATATAGTTTTTTATGAGTGTCTTTTTCTTGATGTTGTTTATTTATTTTTAACTGAGATAAACTGTCTTGTATTTCATACATTGCGATAGCGGATTGTTTGTTATCTGTCTCTTTTATATATTTTTTTATAGAATTAAATAATTTTTCTATTGTATTATCTGAATCATAAGGAAGAAGTTCTTCTGATATATATTCAATTAGATATCTAAATGATGGAACCATTTTTATCCTCTTGATAGTGTTTTCTTTTAACTTTAGTGCATTTTGTATATCTGTATTTTCTCTTGTTTTGCAGGGGATTTTTCCACTTAGATAATCCATATCACATTTAAATAAATTACATAGATTAACCATATCTTGATAACTAGGATAAGTTTCGCCCTTTTCCCAATTAGCAATTGTTTGTCGGGATTTTTGCTTGTTGTTATAATTTTTTGATTTTGAAGCAATTATATCTAATTGTTCAGCTAAATTTTCTTGTGTGTACCCAAGTAATTCACGTTCGTATCTGATTTTTTCTCCTACTATTGATAGGTCATAGTTATTGATGTTACTCAAATTTAACATACCTCCTTGAAAATAAAAATAAATGTATATTTGTGTTAATTTACAATAACATATATTTGTTGTACTGTAAATATACAAAATAGACAAAGCGAAAGGAAGTGATTAAATGAGGGCAACTAAAAAAAGTGAAATGATTATGAATCAAGTAGCTGTGACAACGGAAAATTTACAAAACATTTTAGATTGCGGTAGACCTACGGCAGTGGAAATCGGTACACTTGCAAAAGCAAGAGTGGAAATAGGTCGGCGTGTTTTGTGGAATGTTTCAAAGGTTCAAAAGTATCTTGACACAATAGCCACAGAATAAGAAAGGAGAGCAAGAAAAGAGCATGATTGTAGCAGGATATACGGACAGTTGGGAAAGTAGTATTGATGCAGTGGCACAAGGTAAAAAGGTAGTTGTGCTTGTTTATAACCATAAGCAACCCAGCGTAAAATTGTATAACTTTTCACATGACGAAGCGAAAGAAATGCAAAGTGTGATTGATGAATGGCTGGGGGAATTTTATGCGAATTAGCATTGATGAATTTGAAAAATACTATAACCGCCCTACCGAAAGGGCGTGTAATGGTACTTATAAAACAATGCCACAAGAAAAGCGGAAAAATGCAGACCCACAGCTAAATTGCACCGTGTACGAAATAAGACTGCCCCGCTTTCCTAACGAGAAAGACGCACGAAAATGCTTTACAAGACTAGCAAACTTTTTAAGTAGGAATATTCATTATGGAACAGTTGCAACGTTAGGTTATAGCACCCATGCAAAATGGACACCGCACCGCTTTGAACAAGGAAGCAAAGGGGGACGGGCAAAGAAAGTATTTAATGATGCAAATGCTTATAAAAGACCACCGCATATTCACTTAAACATTGCAGGAAATGAAGCACACAGGGTTGCTAGCAAACTTTATAGGAATGAATGTAGATTATATGAACGCACGCACAATAAGCCTTTCCCAAAGATGCAACGTGACGTTGTGCGAAGCAAGGCAGGGCATAATTTAAGTCGTGAATATATACAATGGCAAAGCACGTTGTATAGAGAATACGGAAGTATTGATGATTTTATAAAGGAGCATGACTTAGGGGAAAGAAGAAATAACAGCTATTATGATGATGAATATTGATAGGTCAGAAATACATTTTTGTATTTTACGCACAACTACAAATACGAAAGAAAGCTAGTATTTACAATGGTTTGCGGTATGCAGGCAATACGGACAGCAACTACTATAATATATATAATCTATATAACTATATGTGTATATACACACAGAAAGGAGCAAGTATGTTTTATGGATATTTAGAACAAGTTGAACGATTAAAAGCGAAGATTGAGGAAAAGGACACTTCACAAGTACACTTTTTAGATTTACAAAAAGACGGAACACTTTTAGACACTGATACAAAAATTGTATATAGAAACTGGGAAGAAGTTGAGAAAAAGTTGTCGGGGATAGCAATTATAGATAATATTCCGGATGATGAGGAAATAAACGAGGGGGTGCAGAATGATTGCGAATTAGTGATGAAAGAATGATTGAAGCACTTATAACAACTGAAAGTATAACAAAGTGTGCGGAAGTGCTAGGGTGCAACAGAAAAAGCATATATGACAGGTTAAAAAAGCCCGAATTTTACGCAAAGCTACAACAACAGCGTAAAGATAGTTTTGCTTTAGCGACTAGCAAGGTAACAAATGCACAGGAACAGGCTGTGCAAACGCTTATAGACATTATGAACAGTGCGGATGCAAGTGATGGATGCCGAATTAGGGCATGTCAAATAATACTTGATACTTGCGTAAAGGTAACACAGCAAGTTGATGTTATAGACCAAATACATGAGCTTAAACAAATGATGAAAATGCAGGAAATGTAACGTAACTAAACAAGAAATATATACGAAAGGAAGTGATTTTATGTCAAATTTAGCAACAGATGTTTTACGCAACTTAAAGAAGCATTGTAGGGCGTGGCAAATAGCGACAGCTATTACAACAGTTATTGCGGTTGTGGAACTTATGATTATCGTATTTTAGAAAGGGAAAGGAATTAAGAATTATGGAAAATGAAAAGATTACAAACAGTTTAGACAATATTGTAAAAAGTTATAAGGATATTAAGGAATTACACGAAAAAATCGAGGAGAAAAAGGGAGAACTTAATAGCTCCGACAGTATCAAGAGATACACGGTGCAATCACGAAAAGAGGAATTGGACAACTTTGTTTCGGATTGTAATGCAAAGGAAAAAGCAATCCGCAAGGAAATGTCAGCAGAAATTAAAAACATTCAGAATGAGGTTTGCGGAGTTTACCAGTACAACCCCGATATTGAACACGACATTGACTTTTTATCTGCAATGGCTCGGGGTGGAATGATTTCTGCAAACATGATTTCAACAGTTGTCAGCAAATATCGTGGAAGCGAGTCGACCTTGCTATTTTTAAAGCAGAAATTGAAAGATGCAGGGCTTAACGCTTCACCGATTGATGAAATGCTTTTTAGTGGTTCTGAAATCGACTTAAACGGAAATTCACATTTTATACCACCAACAGAATATTTCAATGCACTGTCTACTGACCTTGAGAATGGATTGAATGACGCTAGTTTACTTTACAATCTCGGAATGATTTCAAAAAAGACGGGAGTAAAAAGTACATCATTGCAAAATCTCAAAGCAGAGATAAAGGAAAATTTAGATAAAAGCATGAGTAATATGCCGCCAGTCTTTTAGTCAAAACATAAGAAAGAAACAAGAAAATTCACGTCAAATTTGCGTTTTAAGTGTTTGGTAGTACAAATATATACCTCTGCACCTAAAATCGCAAATATGCGTGAAATATAAAGCAAGTTACTTTATAAAAGTTATCAACAAGTTATCCACAAAGTTATCCATAATTTCGAAAAATACATACGGATTTTACAACAAAAATAACAGTATTTTATAACAGTAAGGAAGTAAAAGTGTGAAAAAACCTTGTATTTACAAGCTTTTTTTGAAAAATGTTTACATTGTAAATAATAAAAAAGTTGTATTTTTTGCCATAATATTATATAATTATTGTACGGACAATAAATAGTGAGGTGATGAAATGAACAGTCCGAAGAAAAGAGGTAGACCTAAAGAAAGCAATCCAAGAAATAAGCGTTTTGAAATACGAATGACACAGGAGCAGGAAGAATTACTTGCAGAGTGTTCAGAAAAAGCAGGAATCACAAAAACAGACGTGATTTTAAAGGGAATTGAACTATTTAGGAATACATTATAAAAGGTTAGCCACTCCCCGACCAAAGCGAATGACTAACCCATACATAGAGTACAGATAGAATATCCATACTGTGAAATATTTTATCATAGTGCAGGTAATCTATCAATCAGTAATAGAAAGGTTATAGGTGGCATTATGGCAAGAAAAAAGGCAAGTAAGAGATACGATAACAAGGGAATTGTATTAAAAACGGGAGAATATCAACGTAAAGACGGAATGTATCTTTACAAGTATAAAGATACAACAGGAAAGCAAAGAATTATATATAGTGCAACGTTGGCAGAATTAAGGGCAAAGAAAGAACAAACAGAACAGGACTTGAAAGACGGAATCAAGACTGCAAAAGAAAACAATCTTACTGTCAATGATATGTTTGATAAGTATATTGCAACTAAGACAGAACTAAAGGACAGTACACGCAATAATTACAAGTATATGTATGAGCATTATATAAGGGATTCGTTCGGTAAGAAAATGCTTGCTAGTGTGAAGTATTCAGACGTAAAAGCGTTTTATACCTCATTGATAAAAGATAAGGGATTCAAGCCGAACTCAATGGAAATAGTGCATACAATATTACACCCTACCTTTACGCTTGCAGTTCGTGATGATTATATCCGTAAGAATCCAACGGACGGAGTAATGGCAGAAATTAAGAAGTCGCATAATTGGGAAAAGCCTAAAAGACACGCATTGACAGAGGAGCAACAATCAGCATTTATAAATTTTGTTGCAAATAGTGATACATATAGTCACTGGTTACCTTTATTCACAACATTTTTAGGCACTGGTTGTAGAGTGGGAGAACTTATCGGGTTACGCTGGAAAGATTGCGATTTTGACAATGAGGTTATAAGTATCAATCATAATATGATTTATAGACAGCAAGAGGACGGAAAGTGTGAATTTCACATTACAACACCTAAGACAGAATCGGGAAAAAGAACTATCCCAATGCTTGCGGAAGTGAAAAGAGCGTTGCTTACAGAGCGTAAGAATCAACTAGCACAAGGCACATTTTTTAATAATACAGAAATAGACGGATATAAGGGTTTTGTATTCTTGAATCGCTTTGCATATATTCATAACCCTATGACAATCAATCGTGCGATTGTGCGTATTTATAAAGCGTACAATGAGCAGGAGAAAAGGCAGGCGAAGAAAGAAAATAGAGAGCCTGTATTGATACCACATTTTAGCGTGCATAATTTACGTCATACTTTTTGCACTAGATTCTGTGAGAATGAATCAAATATAAAGGTTATTCAAGAAATAATGGGTCATAGTGATATTACAACAACTATGAACATATATGCAGAAGCAACAGAGAAGAAAAAGCAGGAGAGTTTCAAAAACCTTGAGGGAAAAATAAAAATTTGCTAGTATTTTTTTTAATGATGATGAACCACCAAAGCAAGATTGCAGAGGTGGTTTTTTCGTGTTATAAATACTGTTATTTTTGCACCTGTTACTGTTATATTTTACTGTTACTTTTGAAATGCAATAGACAAAGCACGACAAAGTATAAAATGCTTGAAACCATTGTATTTGCTAGGTTTCTTGTAGTATGACTAAACAACACAACATAACACAAAATCAATAAAGCAGAGTTGTATTTTAATCCCGACTATGAAGTCGTTGAATAGCGAGAACTAGGGTTTATGCGGGTTTGCAGAGATATTACAGGAGATGGTACGACACTTAGTACGACAAAATTCAAAAACAAAATACAATAATATTCCGCTTAGTGCATAGAAATTAAATATTTGCAAAATTTTAAGGACACTTTCCATTAAGAAATTATTGGAAGGTGTCCTTTTTGTGTCATGAGATAAAACTAAGAGGAGTGATCAGATGTTAAAGATTAGACTTCAGGGAACAAAGAATGATATACGCTGGTTTGTCCGTCTGCTTCAGAGAGATAAAAGATTTGAATTGAATAATGTCTCGACATTTTTTGACAATGTGGGGACAGATAAATACAAGCGTGTATATGCAGAAGTGTCGAGAAAGAAAACGGATTCTGATAAGAAATCCATCAATGCAAAACAGTTGAATGAACAATGCCACTATGTAGGAAGTGGCATGGTGATTCGATAGGGAATGGAGGTACAACGGTATGTGTAAAGTAATAGCAATCGTGAATCAAAAAGGTGGCGTAGCAAAGACTACGACAACAGTGAACTTAGGTATAGGTTTGGTAAGAGAAGGCAAGAAGGTACTACTTATAGATGCGGATAGTCAGGGATCCCTTTCATCAAGCCTTGGCGTAGCAGAGCCTGATGAGCTTGATGTTACTCTCTCGACGATCATGGGTAAAGTGATCAATGATGAAGATTATGGAAAGCGGGAAGGGGTTATTGTACATGAGGAGGGAGTATCTTTTCTTCCATGCAATATCGAACTTTCCGGACTGGAAGTCACATTGGTAAATACCATGCGGAGAGAGTACATATTGAAAGAGTACATAACAAGTGTGAGAAACTTGTATGACTATATCCTGATTGACTGCAATTCCAGCCTTGGCATGGTGACAATGAATGCCCTGACTGCGGCTGATTCGGTCATCATACCGATAGAAGCAGCGTACCTTTCCGTAAAGGGGTTGCAACAGCTTATCACTACCCTTGGCAGGACAAAGAAATATCTGAATCCGAATCTTGGGATAGAGGGAATCGTTTTCACAAAGATGGTTGGACGTACCAATTACGCAAAGGAAATCAAGTCCATGGTGGAAGAAATCTATGGCAAAAATGTCCGTGTGTTTGGTGCGGTTATCCCACATTCTGTGAGAGCGGCAGAGACTTCCGCAGAGGGTGTGAGTATATTCAAGCATGACCCAAGAGGAAAAGTTGCGGCGGCGTATAAGAAGCTCGCAAAGGAGGTGCTTGCAGATGAATAAATCCAATAGTGCTTCCAAGATAAAGATGAAATCATTTGACGATCTGTTTGGTACAAACGAAAATCTGGAACAGGCAAATGCAAATGGTGGTGAAATCCGAGAAATACCTTTAGCAAGTCTGCATACATTCAGAAATCATCCGTTTCAGATCCATGAAGATAAGCTAGAGGAAATGGTAGAGAGTGTCAGACAGTATGGCGTGCTTGTTCCAGGAATTGCGAGAATGCGACCGCAGGGTGGTTATGAAATTATTGCCGGACACACAAGAAAGGCTGCCTGTGAACTTGCCGGTCTTGATACCATGCCGATGTTCATTCGCAATCTGAATGATGATGAAGCTACCATTGTCATGGTGGACAGTAACATCCAGAGAGAAGATATCTTTCCAAGCGAAAAGGCAAGGGCGTATAGTATGCGTTACTATGCCATGAAACATCAGGGCATTAAGGGAGATAAGGGTAGTAGCCTTGATATCATGAGTGAGGAAACCGGCGAGAACGCAAAGAAGATTCAGCGATATATCAGACTTGCAAAGCTCTCTGATGAACTGCTTGACTTTGTTGACAGGAAAAAGATTGGTTTTATTCAGGGTGTTGATCTTTCGTATCTGAACGAGGAGCAGCAGCAGTGGGTACTCGATATAATACTCGACAGGAATATATTCCCTAATATAGAGCAGTCGGCAAGACTAAAGGCATCCTGCCGGGAAAATATGCTTACACAGGAAGAAGTGAGGAACATCATGCTTCCGGAACAGGTGTTAGCAAAGCCGAGAAAGGTAACGTTCAAGGCAGACAGATTGGATGACTACTTTGATGAAGGATATACGGAAGAAAAGATTACAGAGGTTATAATAAACCTCTTAGATGAATGGAAGAAAAGAGGTGAGAGGGCATGACTAATATTGTAAATACCGGTAATGCGTCGGTGGATGCGCTGGCAGAGATGAGCATTAGTGGCAATGTTACACCGGTAAATTGGTATAAAACAATTTTGCGTGAAAATGGCAAGCCATACCTTCTCGCTATCTGTGTGTTGTCGGAAATCGTGTATTGGTATCGTCCTGTGGAAGTACGGGACGAGCATAGCGGCATGACAATTGGTTACAGAAAAAAGTTTCGAGAGGATTTGCTACAGAAAACCTACAATGATTTTGCCGAGCAGTTTGGAGAATCACGGAGAAGTGTGAAGGCAGCGTTTGACAGACTAGAGGAAATCGGTGTGATCCGTCGTGAATTCCGTAACATAGAAACAAATAGCGGAATGGTCTTAAATAATGTCATGTATATTGATCTATGCGTTGATAGACTTTACACATGTACATATCTGGACATACCAGGAGATGACGAAGATGTAGAAAACACAGGGGAAGAAATACAAAAACAGGCTGAAAACCAAGCAAATAAGCCTGTTACAAAATTTTGTACCTCCTCATACAAAACTTTGTATGACCCTCCTACAAAATTTTGTAACACCCCCTACAAAACTTCGTATGACCCTCCTGCAAAATTTTGTAACACCCTCCCACAAAACGATGTACCACCTCATACAAAGTTTTGTAAGACAAATACAGAGAATACTACAGAGAATACGGAGGAGATTACCTATCCTATCATTCCATCAGGCACAGGCGTGAAAACTGATACGATGGATAGGATGGATGAAGTGCGCTCATTTATCAAAGACAATATTGATTATGACGTATTGCTTCAGTGCCATCCTACAGAGAAGATGGACATAAACGAATTGGTGGAGCTGATGGTTGAGACCATAGCGGTTAAACAGCCAGTAATCCGTATCAATAAATATGATTTCCCATATGATGTTGTTCGGAGCAGATTGGAGAAGATAGATTTTCATACGATGGAGTATGTGCTGGAATGCCTTCGCAACAATACTACAAAGGTACGCAACATACGAAGCTATATGCTCACGACACTGTATAATGCTCCGGTAACATGTAGTAATTACTATAAAGCAGAAGTAAACCATGACTTCTATGGTAAGTAACGATTCATAGCTGCTGGAAACAGCAGTTGACTATATATTTTTCACCTTCCCTTCCTTTTGAGGGGCAGGAGGGCACACCTGCCTCTCGTTTTAAGGGGATTGCTGCAAGTATGATTCTTTGATATAATCAATGCAACAGTTTTACAAATCGGAATTTGGAGGGGAATAACATGAATAGATTTGGTGTAAAGCTAATTCTTTCAATCGTTTCTTTTTTGGCAGTCAATATCTGGCTTATAGGTAAGGGTGTAGCAAAGGGCGCTGCTGACTTTTTCATATCTGCAACGGTTGAGGAAACAATACTATTTATCATTTTACAGCTATTAGTTGTACTGATATATTTTATATATCCTCTTACGGTAAAAAAATATAAAATCATTTACTGGTCTGTATCTGAAGCCTTAGTCATTATTACAGTTCTCTTTTGGGGAATATTTATTGTCGGTCCGATTTGGTTAAAATAAGCAAATTTGAATTTCTCTCGCTGTCTGGTTTGATATAAAAATTTGATTATTTGAAAAAATCAAAAAATAACGTAGCGTGATATATTGCTTGTCACGCTACGTTATGTACTAATATGGACCTTGAAAGGAGGCAGGATATGTCATTATACACAACAGGAGAGCTTGCAAAGAAGTGCAACGTTTCAGTAAGAACGATTCAATACTATGATGAAAGAGGTATTTTGGTGCCAACAGATTTGACGGAAGGGGGACGAAGACTGTTCTCCGAAGAGGATGTTGCCACATTGGAAACGATTTGCTTTTTAAGAGATTTGGATATCTCTATAAAAGATATTGCTGAAATATTGGAATCCGAAGAGTCAAAAAAGGTAATCGAACTTTTGCTTGATGAGCAAGAAAAAAATATTCAGGCGGATGTCAAGAAAAAAACGAAACAATTAGAAAATATTAAAGGCATAAGAAGTTCTTTGGCTTCTTTCAAGGATGGGTCGCAAAAAACAATTCATGACATATCATCGATTATGGAGGAAAAAGAAAAGCGAAAGAAAATGTACAAAAAAATGCTGATCATAGCAATTCCGTTAGAAATTGTCGAAATTGTTACTTTTGTGATTGGTATATTAAAAGGAATCTGGTTGCCATTTTTTGTGGCCATGGCAGTGATTCCTATTTGTGTAGCAATTATGTTTGGCTATTGGTACAAGCGGGTAGAGTATCTCTGTCCGGAATGCCATACCAGATTTCAGCCAAAGAAATTAGAAGCATTCTTTGGAAATCATACGCCAAAGACACGAAAGCTAACTTGCCCTACCTGCAGGAGGAGAATCTGGAGTTTGGAAGTATATAGAAAAGAGGTGGATGCATAATGGAAACAATTAATTTGAGTAAGAAACAATTTGTGATATACATGGCAGTCGCATTTGGACTAGCTTGGATTTTAGAAATGATAGCAAGTGTTTTTAGTAATAATGGAAATCAGATAGTGTTTACTGTTATAGTGATGATTACCATGTTTATGCCGTTCCTTGGTGTACTGGTAGCCAGAATCCCGCTAAAAGGTATGGGATGGGTACCACATTTAAAAGGGAAACTTCGTTATGTATTCTTTGCCCTTTGGATGCCGGCGTTATTAAGTATCCTTGGAGGGGTCTTGTTTTTTGTGATTTTCCCGGATACATTTGACTCTGAATTTATGACGTTAAGAGGTCTTTTAGAGGAAGCGGGAGCGTTGGAACAGTTCGAGGCACGGGGTATCACGATACCAATGTATCTGCTGATTACGTCTGTTCAAGCTGTGACAATTGCACCATTTCTGAATATGTTTGTCGCATTAGGCGAAGAGGTTGGTTGGAGAGGTGCGCTGTATCCATATTTGAAGAAGAAGCTGGGTGTTACTAAGGGTCGAATTGTAGGTGGTACTATTTGGGGGGCTTGGCATTGGCCGATTATGATTTTGGCTGGATATGAGTATGGTAAAGAATATATTGGCGCACCGGTACTTGGTCCGATTGTGTTCTGTGTCGCTACTATTATGATGGGGATATTATTTGATTATGTATATGAAAAGACAGAGACCATCTGGTTGCCATCTCTTATGCATGGTGCTACCAATGCATTTACTATTTTTGCATATCTGGTAAAACCTGATTATTCCAATATGGCAATACTGGGACCGGCATATATCGGTATTATCAGTATGATTCCGATGATTGTTATGGCGGTCATTATTTGTGTAAAGAAGAAGAGGGATTGAGTATTAAATGGATATTCAATCGCACTAACAAATTTCAGTTTGTAGAATCAAGAAAATCGGAATTTATCAAACTGTTAATTTTGAAAATTTCTTTGAAAAACTATTGACTCCTACGCAACGTAATAG
>ERZ791833.914-NODE-914-length-11252-cov-155.164_pt1 | contig 11252 bp, 5 predicted proteins | sample MGYA00510294_ERZ791833 | MGnify/ENA primary metagenome ERZ791833 (study PRJEB30046, sample SAMN00715270) | human gut metagenome | study: EMG produced TPA metagenomics assembly of the A metagenome-wide association study of gut microbiota in type 2...
GCAGGAACTGGATAGGGTGGCAAGGCTCCACGTATTTCTCGTCGGTTTCGCGATAGAGCTCGCCTGTCTTCTCGCCGGTTTCTGCATTGTAGGCAGTCAGACGGCAGTCGTTCTGGTCGCGGTTCAGCTCAAACATATAGATGGTCTTGCTGTCCGGACTCCATGCGATGTTGGTGAAGTAGCGGTCGGTTGGATCGCCAGCCTTCAGATAGATGGTCTTGCCGGTCATGCAGTCGAACACGCCTACGGTTACCTTGTGTGATGTCTCGCCAGTCATCGGATACTTGTCTGGTGCAGGAGTAGCAATGCAACTCTGTGTTTCAGGATGATTGAAACCGATTTCCGGGATGTTGACCTGCGGATAGTTGGTTACCATACTCTGGTCCATGCGATAGAAGGCGAGCAGTTCGCCGTTCGGACTCCAGAAGGTTCCCTTGCTGATACCGAACTCATCGCGGTGAACACTCTGTCCATAAACAATTTCGCGGCTTCCGTCCTTTGAGAGCTGGAAATCGTGAGATTTCTTTTCTTTTGTCAGGGCGTTGCTGGTTACATCGAAGGTACGCACATAGAGGTTGCTGCCCTTCAGATAGGCGAAGGCGTTCTGCTGGGCGTTAGCCTCCAGGAGGTTCTCGCCGTCAGCAAAATCCATCTCACTCAGCAGCTTATGCTTCTTGAAGTCTACGGTATAAGTCTTGCTGCCATTGCTTACCATCACGATGCTCTTGCCTGCAAAAGGGAAGAGAGCATTGTAGAGGGCTCTTACCTTGATGTCTTTGGTAGGAGCAATCCACTGGTTGATGTCATTGATGCCGAAGAGTCTGGTCTCCTTGCCTGTCGTCTTGTTGACGAGATAGCAGGCATCCACATCCTGGCGAACGAGTTCATTGCCCCACCAGGTGCACCAGCGGTTCTTAGCCACCATGTTACGATAGTTGTTGCCGCCGAAGTTCAGGTCTTCCAATGTAAAGGTTTTCTCGCCTTTCTGAGCAGGAACCACGCCCTGAGCCTGTAAGTCGGTTGCATTCATAGCCATCATGATCATAGCAGCAAAAGATAATTTATAAATTGAATTCTTCAGATTCATTATATTCTTTATTTTACTTTATCGGGTTTACCACCCATGCGTCGTGAAACACGACGTATGGGTAGTATCTCTCTTTAATCCTCGTCGTCGAAGTCAACGCTGAAGTTCTTCTTGCCTCCGCGCTTGCCTCCGAAATCACGGCCACCACGTTTGTCGCCCTTGAAGCCACCACGCTTGTCGCCTTTCTCGAAACGCTTTCCGTCGCGCTTGCCACCGAAGTCACGGCCACCCTTGCGGTCGCCCTTGAAGCTGCGGCTGCCACGCTTGTCATCGTCGTCATTATTGCGTCGACCGCCACCGATACGTGAACGACCGCCCTTGTGGAACTCAGCACGCTTCTTCTCGAAGTCTTCCAGACGGTGAGTATGGAACTTGAAAGAACGGATATCGTCCTCCTCGTTTTCTGTCTCCTCGCTTACACGCTTCTTAAATTCACGTTCCTTCTTGAAACGGTGCTTCTGAGCCATCTCGCTCTTCTCGCGTTCAGTCTTCACAATACCGCCTTCAGAACGGAAGTCCTTCATCTTGCCGTCGAACATCACATACTTGCGGAATTCGCACTCCAAGCTTCCGTTGAATACAGGAATCTTGATAGATGGTTTCAGACCAATCTGCTCGAAGCATTCCTCGCGGTAGCTCAATACCCAAGCCTCGTTGCCGGCAAAAGCCTTCTTGAAGCGCTCACCTATCATCTTGTAGGTGTTCAGGAGGTTAGGGGTAGAGATGCGCTCGCCGTATGGAGGGTTCATCACGATGATGCTCTTCTCTGCTGGCTGGGTGAAGTCCTTGAAATCAGCCTGTGAGATGGTGATGTCCTTGCTAAGACCGGCAGCACGAACGTTGAGGTTAGCTGTGTTTACAGCCTTCATGTCAACATCGTAACCATAGATATGGTGCTCGAACTCGCGCTCCTGAGAGTCGTCGTTATAAATCATATCGAAGAGATCCTGGTCGAAATCGTTCCATTTCTCGAAGGCAAACTCCTTGCGGAATACACCTGGAGAGATATTGCGGGCGATGAGGGCAGCTTCGATGGCGATGGTACCTGAACCACACATCGGGTCGATGAAATCGCATTCGCCCTTCCAGCCGGTCATCAGAATCATACCTGCAGCGAGAACCTCGTTCAGAGGAGCCTCTACCTGCTCCTGGCGGTAGCCACGGCGGTGCAGACTCTCACCACTCGAATCGAGACTCAAGGTGGCATTGTCTTCTGCAATGTGGATGTTGAGGCGGATATCCGGGTTAGATACGCTGATATTTGGACGTGTACCCTGCTTCTCGCGGAACCAGTCTACAATCGCATCCTTTACCTTGTAGGTTACGAAGCGTGAGTTGCGGAACTCCTCTGAGTAGACTACTGAGTCAACAGAGAAAGTCTTCTTCACGTCTAAGATGTCATCCCACTTGATCTTCTGGATCTGATCATACACCTCTTCAGCGCTTTTAGCCTTGAAGTGCTTGATAGGCTTTAAGATACGGATGGCAGTGTGCAACTGGAAGTTAGCACGATACATCATTTCCTTGTCGCCTGTGAAAGACACCATGCGGCGACCGATCTGTACATTATTGGCACCCAACTGGGTGAGCTCTTCAGCCAAGACAGGCTCGAGGCCCATGAAGGTCTTGGCAATGAGTTCAAATTCCTGTTCCATTATTGAATTCTATATCTAATAAACTTTGTTTTTCTTTTTTATATTTCTTTGTTTTCGGTTTCATATCCTTGGTAACCCATACGTTGGCTCCCACTACGCAGCCTTCTCCGATGGTGATGCGACCGAGGATGGTGGCATTGGCGTAGACGATGACATCATTTTCGAGGATAGGGTGGCGAGGGATTCCCTTGATAGGGTTGCCGTCCTTATCGAGTGGGAAACTCTTGGCTCCGAGGGTTACACCCTGGTAGAGTTTCACATTATCGCCGATGATGCAGGTAGCTCCAATCACCACACCCGTACCGTGGTCGATGGTGAAGTGCTTGCCGATGGTAGCCTCCGGGTTGATGTCAATACCGGTTTCCGAATGCGCCAGCTCAGTCATCATTCTCGGAATGAGCGGCACTCCCAGTTCGTGCAGCACGTGAGCGATGCGGTAGTTGGTAATCGCCTTGATGACCGGGTAGCAGGAGATGATTTCTCCGTGGCTCATGGCAGCCGGGTCGCCCTCGTAGGCAGCCTCTACATCAGTAGCCAGAATCTTGCGCAGTCTCGGGAATTCCATGATTGCCTTGGCTGCAATCACGCCTGCCTTGGCACGCTGGTGCTGCAGTTCTGCCTGGGTTTCCGTTTCGCAGTCGTTGGCGAAGCAGAGACCGGCGAGAATCTGCTCTGACAGCATCTCATAGAGTTTCTCTACTCTTACTCCAATGTGATATTTGATGGTTGAGATATTTACCGAAGAATTGCCGAAATATCCCGGAAAGAGGATAGAACGGGACAAACTGATGATTTCTTCGAGCGCCTTGCCCGAAGGAAGTGGATTCCCGTCTCGATGCTGATGGAAGAGACCCTTCAAAGATTCGGCGCTCGAAAGCTCCTCGATGGTCTCTGTCAGCTGATGAGTTAATGTATCTTTACTCATTTTCTTAATGTCTCAATAAAATTTGAGTGCAAAGATACGATTATTTTCTTGAATGACAAAGAAATAGCTACGGTTTTTTGTATTTTTTTTAGTGATTCTTTGGGGGATGAAAGAAGATGTGTGTCATAAGTAGTTTGCCTAGGGGATAGATAAGGCACGGATTACACGGATTATACGGATTTATGCCGCTCATGTAAATAAAGCAATTATAGCCTCATGAAAAATCCGTGTAATCCGTGCCTAAAAACTATGAAAAAGTTTATGCCACACCCTCTGTCTTATTTTGCGATGCTGTCCAGAAAGAGGAGCAGTCGGTTGGTGACGTTTACCTCTGAAACACCGGAATCGAAGTCGAGCGATACGAGGTTGAGCATTGGGAACCGGTCGTGGAGACGTTTCTCGATGCCCTTGGAAATCACGTGGTTAGCGATGCAGCCGAAAGGCTGGAGCGAGATGATGTTGTTCACGCCATCACGGATGTAACCTACGATATCGGCAGGCAGAAGCCAGCCTTCGCCAAACTGGGCTGCGAGCGAAACCAGTCCCTGTACGTCCTTCGCATCATCATAGATGTTGGTGAACGGACGGAAGTAGCGGAACTTGCCGGCAGCCTTGTTAACCTGGCGCAATCTTCTGCCTATTAGCGCCTGATAAGCGCCCTTGATGATGAAATCGGGCACTTTGGTGCAACTCAGCCGCATGTGTTTCTGTATCTCTACATTCACAAATTCCTGCAGGAAGAAAGGGGCAAGCAGAGGCGGAACCACCTCAATGCCGCGGGATATGATGTTCTGCTCCAGGAACTGGTGGGCGAAAGGATTGAACTTCAGGAAGATTTCGCCTACGATTCCTACCTTCGGCAACGTTCTGTCGAGGGTCATCTGGTTGAATTCTTCGGCTGCCTGTTCCAGGAGTCGGATGAGTCCTTTGGCTGAATTCTGGGCGATAGGTCCGTCTATCAGCTGCATGTATTTATCGCGCAACTCTCTGGCAATGCCCGGTTTACGCTCTCTTACGATGCAGGCGTTGTACATCTCGTTGATTGCATCGCCATAGAAAATGGCGGTAACGATAATCTGACTGTATTTCAGCCAAGGCACATTGAAGCCGTCCTGCTCGTTGTAGTCTTGCTTGTCGTCTGTTGAGCCTGATGCTTCGCCTGTTGAGGCTGTTACACCGAGAGTGAGCAGCGGAATGTCCTGGAATCCATTGGAAATCATCGCACGCTTGATGAGACCGGCGTAGTTGGTTGCGCGACACTGACCGCCCGTCTGACTCATCACTACTGCCGTATTATTCAGGTCGTATCTGCCTGATTTCAAGGCTTTGATGATGTCGCCGACGATGAGTGTTGCCGGATAGCAGACTTCGTTGTTGGCAAACTTCAAGCCGAGTTCGGCGCTCACCTCATCGCTCATCGGAAGAACCTCTACATCATAGCCTATCAGTTTCAGGATAGGCGGAATGATAGGGGTGAGGTATTCGGTCATGAAAGGAGCGAGAATCTTGCGATGAATATCCTGCTTGGTGAATACCTTGGTCTGTTGTAAATGTTGAATGTTGAGTGTTGAATGTTGAATTTCTTCTGCTGTTGAATATTTCACTCTTCGTTCTTCACTCTTCACTTCCTTTACTCCCTTCAGGCTTTCTATGAGCGAGCGGACACGGAGCTTCAGTGAGCCGATATTGCTCACATCATCTATCTTCAGCAGCGTGAACGGTTTGTTGTGGCGCTTCATGATGTCGCGAATCTCGTCCTGGATAAAACTGTCAGGACCGCAGCCGAAGCTGGTCATCTGGACGAAATGAACCTCATCGCCCTGTTCGGCTGCCCATTGCGCTGCCTTCAGAATGCGGTTCATATACGCCCATTGCTTCACGAGATAAGTCTCTGGCTGACAGTTGTATGCTTCGTTGTTGTCTTGGCTGGCTAATGCTGCCTCATTTCTTTCTGCCGCCAGGTTCTCCAGATTGAAGTCTTTGAAATCTGCAAAGAGATTACCCCGGGCGATGTCTTCGCTGATGACGTTGACTCCCAGATTGGCAATCATCTCGCTCAGCTTGTGCTGAATCAGCGGGTCTGTATGATAAGGACGGCCCGCCAGCAGAATCGTAAGTCCCTTGTTTGGCTTCTGAGCCTCTGTTTCTTCATTTTTCAGCATCTCCCAGCCCTGTTTCTTAATCTCAGCTGCATATACTGCCTGAGAATAGAGGGCCTCTCTCAGCGCTTTACGGGCAGTCTTCTTGCTTACTCCCAGTTGCTTGAGATAATCGGTAATCTGTTTTTCCAGCGCCTTAGGCTGAGCAAAGTTGATGACGGGCGTATCGATTGGTTTCTTCAGATTGATGACCGACTTGATGACATCGCTGTAGCCCGAAACGACTGGACAGTTGAAGCTGTTCAGCGTATTCTTCGGGTCGTCATTATGCTCATAAACCACGTATGGCATGAGGATGCGGTCAACCTTCGGGTTCTCGTTGAGTTCCTTCAGATGACTGTGAGCCAGTTTAGCCGGGAAGCAGATATTGTCGCTCATCACCGTATTCAAGGCTCCTTCATACTGGCTGAAAGTGGAATCGGAAGAGAGAATCACGCCCAATCCGGCTGCCCGGAGCAGCGCATTCCAGAACGGATATTCCTCGTACATGTTGAGGATGCGAGGAATGCCTACCCACCTGCTACCGCAAAACGCGGTAGCAGGTGGGTTAACTGTCTCTCTATTAAACAGTAAACTGTATTTGTATTCGTAAATATTTTTGCCTTTTATCCCGTTTGCTCCCTTGTTGTTGAACACACGCTCACACTTGTTCCCGGAGTAGAACCTGTTGCCGCCGGTAAAGGTGTAGCGGGAAACATAACAATGGTTTTCGCAGCCTTTGCATTGCAGCTGTTTGGTTTCATAATGAGCCAGATTCTGCAGCTCATCGATGGTTCTTGATGAGGCAGGGTGCGTATCTTCTGCAGAAGTGCGATGTTTATAATCTGCCGCCGCATGAAGGGCACAGCCGTAGGCGCCCATCAGTTCAGGCATGTTACTTCGTGCCACTTCGGTATGGGTGAGCAACTCAAATGCTCTTACCACCGCATCGTTTCTCATCGTACCACCCTGTACAACGATTTTGTCTCCAAGGTTCTCATTACCATGGAGTTTCAATACCTTATAAAGACAGTTCTTGATGACAGAATAAGAGATTCCGGCAGAAATATCAGCTACAGATGCGCCCTCTCTGAGCACCTGCTTCACCTTTGAGTTCATGAAGACGGTGCAGCGGGTTCCCAGGTCGCAGGGAGCCTTCGACTGGCAGGCGAGTTGGGCAAAATCGCCTACAGAATAACCCATATTGTTGGCAAAGGTCTGGATGAATGTTCCGCAGCCCGAACTGCACGCCTCGTTGAGTTCCATGCGCACCACAGCCCCTTTCTCAACGAAGATAGCCTTCATGTCCTGTCCGCCGATGTCCAGGATAAAACTCACGTCAGGCATGAGTGAGGCAGCAGCTCTTTCGTGCGCCATTGTTTCGATGATGCCGCTGTCGAGGCCGAAAGCCGCCTTGATGAGTTCTTCGCCGTAACCTGTAGAGCAGGAGCCTACGATTTCCAGTTCAGCGCCTCGCAATGCAGCTTCCTGCTTCAGGGCGTTCAGTCCATCCGCTACTGCCTTGATCGGATTTCCCAGATTCAGGCGGTAATTGGTAAAGACAATATCTCCCGTAGGCGTCTCCGTATTCACCCTTACCGCAACAATCTTCGTCGTAGTAGAGCCCGAGTCAATACCAATCACAACCTGCTGTTTTCCTTTATTCAGCGGTTTGGTTTCCGTAGCGAATTTCGCCTTGGATTTGAGCCATTCCTGGTGCTCTTTCTCATTCTTGAACAGGGGCAGCAGGCTGCTGGTCCATTCCGTTTGTATTTCTTTCTTCATCCGACTTCTGAGAACAGATACTGAGGCTGCAGAATCAGCCGATTTAGCCCGGTAAGCACAGCCCAGAGCCGGAATGAGATTGCTGTTTCCGGATACGATGAAATCGTTTGGAGAGAGATGGAGATAATCGCAGAAAGCCTTGCGGAGAGCCGGAAGAAAGGTAAGCGGACCGCCGCAGAGCAGGATAGGAGCCTCGAAACTGATGCCGTGAGAAAGCGTTACCACCGTCTGTACGGCAATGGAATGGAAGATGCTGGCTGCAATATCGGCTTCGGGCAGATTGCGCGCCATCAGGTTCTGGATGTCGGTCTTGGCGAATACGCCGCAGCGGGCAGCCATCGGATAAACGTGCTCTGCCTTCATCGCCAACTCGCTCATCTTCTGGTTCTCTACGCCCATCAGCACACTCATCTGGTCGATGAAAGCGCCCGTTCCGCCGGCACAGTTGCCGTTCATGCGCAGTTCCATATTTCCGTTTTCCTTGAAGAAGATAACCTTCGCATCCTCGCCACCAATATCGATGAGCGCCTTCGCCTCAGGATGGGCAGTACGGGCATAGACTGATGCAGCCACCACCTCCTGTACAAACTCCGCCTGGAGCTGTTCGGCAGTAGCCATTCCTACGCTTCCCGTTACGCAGATTCTTGCCTCTGCATCGCCCACAAGGGCTAAAATCTCATCGAAATATTGTGACACAAGTTCGTTGACACGAGCGTTGTGGCGTTCGTATTTTGAGTAAATTACCCGATTATCGCTGTCGATAACGGCTATTTTGGCTGTCGTAGAGCCAACGTCCAATCCTATGTAATAAGTCTTCTTCATTTCTCTTATCTCAAGTATTTTCTTTTATTCTAGTGTTTTTCCCCGAGTTCCATCTGCTCTCTTCTCATATCCCTGAAAGCGCTCCAGGCTATCGGAACCGCAACGGCAAACGAGCAGCAATCTGCCCACATCTGACACATCTGCACGCCCAGCAGTCCGAAGAAATAGGGCAGGATGAAGATGAGCGGAATGAAGAAAAGTCCGCTGCGTGCTGCCGCTACGATGTTGGCTCTCACCGGTTTGCGGATGGTCTGCATCAGCATATTGGTGAGCACGATGCTGGCTATGAGCGGAAAACTGAGCACCTGCCATCTCAAAGCTGCCGAACCTACGGCTACAACTGCTGCATCATCGCGGAAGATACTGATGATGGAAGTTGAGAAGATGAAGCCGAGAATGGCACAGACGCTGAGGAAAACCGTGCCGCATTTGATGCAGAAAAAGAAGGCTTCCTTTACGCGCCCATAGAGTTTGGCGCCGTAGCAGAATCCGCAGAGCGGCTGGAATCCCTGTCCCAGACCGATGACCATCGCATAGGTGAAGAAGGAGATGCGGGTAACGATGCTCATGCCCGCAATGGCTGCATCGCCAAACGCACCTGCTGCCACATTGAGCATCAGCGTAGCTATACTTCCCAGTCCCTGTCTTGACAGCGAAGGGGTTCCGCCGAAGATAATCTCCTTGGCAAAGGCGCGGGTAGGGGTGAAATTACTGAGACGGATGCGGATGTTCTCGCCTTTATGCGTCATCCTGAAGAGCATGGCGCAGCCGAAACACTGGCTGATGAGGGTGGCTACGGCGGCTCCGGTAATGCCCAGCTGGAAGTAGAGAATGAGCAGAGGAGCCAGAATCAGATTGAGCAGCACACCCGACATGATGCCCTTCATCGCATACATCGTATTGCCCTGAAATCGCATCAGATTATTCAGCGTAAGCGAGGTGGTCATAAAGGGAGCACCCAGCAGGATAATGCCCAGATAGCGCTCTGTATAAGGAAGAATGGTGGGCGTAGAACCCATCAGAAGGCAGAGCGGTGTGAGGAAAAGATGACCCAGGATGGCGATGAGGAGACCGGTAAGAAAACTCAGCACAAAACCCGTGGTTGCCATCTTCTGTGCCTCTTCCGTATGCTTGGCGCCCAACTGTCGCGAAACATAATTGCCTGCTCCGTGACCGAAGAAGAAACCTATTGCCTGAATCACAGCCATTGCTGCAAAGGAAACGCCTACCGCTGCCACACTCTGCGTGTTGATGCTGCCCACGAAATAAGTGTCGGCGAGATTGTACATGCTCGTCGACAGCATACTGATAATCGTTGGTATGGCCATCGTAAAAATCACATGATGCACAGGGGCATGTGTGAGGAACGTATAGTTGTCTCTTTTCTCTTTCTTCATAACTTTATGATGCTCTTTTGGGGCATTTCAACCTGCAAAGGTACATAAATATCCACAAAGTTGGACAATTATGAACAAACTTTTATAAATTTATAAGAAAAGAGTTGCATTATTCATAAATTTATTGTATTTTTGCACTGCAATTGAATATATATACATAAAACAATATACTAATGAATGATGAGATAAGAATCATACCGATAACGACTAAAAAGGGGCTGAAAACCTTCATTCAGTTTCATTATGATCTCTACAGAGGCCATAAGTTTGCCATTCCTTTTTTGCGTTTCGACGAGATGAATACGCTGGACCCGAAGAAGAATCCTGCCTTCGAATTCTGCGAGGCTCAATACTTCCTGGCGGTTGACAGCGAGGCTCGTATCGTAGGTAGAATTGCTGCCATTATCAACCATCGTGCCAACGCACATTGGAACAAGAAGCAGGTTCGCTTCGGCTGGTTCGATTTCGTGGATAATGTTGCGGTTTCCTGTGCCTTGTTGCGTGCGGTAGAAAACTGGGGCAAGAGCAGGGGAATGAACGAATGCGTAGGTCCGCTCGGATTTACGGATATGGACCGTGAAGGCTTGCTCATCGAGGGCTTCGACCGGAAGTCTACGATGTATATCAATTACAATTATCCTTATTATAAGACGCATCTGGAGAGTTATCCGCTCTATGAGAAGGATAACGACTGGCTGGAGTACCGCATCAGGGTTCCGAAGGAGACGCCGGCTAAGTTTGCCAAGACTGCCCAGATGATAGAGAGCCGATATAATCTGCATGTTCATAAGTTCACCCGCCGGGAACTGACCTCGGGAGGAATGGGCAGGAAGGTGTTCGAAATCGTGAACGAAACTTACAAGAATCTCTATGATTTCCAGCAGCTTACGGAGAAGCAGATAGATGAATATGTAAACTCTTATATCAAGAAGGCTGACTTGAACCTGGTAACGGGTGTGGTGGATGGCAACGCTGGTAACAAACTGGTAGCCTTTGGTGTTTCCTTCCCTTCGTTTACCGATGCGCTGCGCGAGATAGGCAATGGCAAGCTTTTCCCTACGGGTTGGCTGAAGGTGCTGAAGGTTCTGAAGTGGCACAAGACGGATACGGTAGATTTGCTCTTGATTGGTGTTCTTCCGGAATATCGCAAAAAGGGAGCCAACGCGCTTATTTTTGCCGATCTGATAGAGCAGTATCGCCGTTATGGCTTTAAATGGGCTGAGGCAATGCCGCAGATGGAGACCAATACCGGTGTTCAGAGCCAGTGGCAGTATCTGGAGAGCGAACAGCATCGCCGTCATCGCTGCTATAAGAAGAAGATTTAAAAGTCTCTGTTTTGAGCCGTTTAGGCGTAAAAAAGATAGAAAATGGGCTAAAAAGTTAAGAAAACTAACTCGCTCTAAATTGGACTTTGATTGAAAATCAAGAAGTTGGGCGTTTGCC
>ERZ791833.915-NODE-915-length-11249-cov-31.1777_pt1 | contig 11249 bp, 9 predicted proteins | sample MGYA00510294_ERZ791833 | MGnify/ENA primary metagenome ERZ791833 (study PRJEB30046, sample SAMN00715270) | human gut metagenome | study: EMG produced TPA metagenomics assembly of the A metagenome-wide association study of gut microbiota in type 2...
TTGTTTTCTAATTGCAACACTAAGATAAGTGAAAAATCTGACACGGCAAAATCCTGGGCAACTTTTTGTTGCTCAGGAACTTATAAATAAAGTTAAATTATAGTGTTGCGGAATTAAGGTTAATAAATAAAGGCTGTAAAAAGAGTACTTTATTAAATGTATAGCTTGTTTTCAGGGAGATGGATGAAGAAAGGCTTTAATGAATATTCCATGTTACTGCGACAAAATTATAAGCTAAATCTAATTCTATAGGTGAAGTATTCCATGATAGAAGTTAACTTTATAATTTTGTCGCAATGTACACCAAAACTCGAAGTATAAGATAATTATAATTTTGTCGCAACGTGATTGTATTTATTTGTTTATCAGTGTATTGAATGATTTTAATAAAGTAACTTGCGACAAAAATATAAATGCCAAATAGGGCAGGGGATTACTATGTAATATACCTGCGACAAAAAAATAAAGGAAATCAGATAAAAGTAGAACGTATTACGACTTCTTTGTATTTTTGTCGCAAATAGGTTCAATTGGTTTATTATTCTGTCGTATGATGTATGTTCAGAGTAAATAAAACATAGGGAAGGTATACTATAAAGTCTTTTGCTTCAATATGTTATAAGTATTTATAGAAATGTAATCGCGACATAATTATTGGTTGAATTAGGCAGGAATAGCAGTTAACTCTGAATTTGCATGTTACGCATGAGGATTATGACTTATATTAGAAAGAATAAGAAGAGAGAAATATAACACTATCTAACATAAAAATACATATTTTAACGCACAAAAAAGTCTGTTCTTTCTTTATAAGGCCTGGCTTTCAAAAACTTTCCCTCCATGAAGCTGGGAGTTTCCTTTTTCTGCATCATAACGGAGGAAGAAACACCACTATAAGTCCTCTTGTCAGTCTGCTCTTTTTTATATCTCTATTTTTGGCTTATTCTTTTCAGTATCTGTAACTAACTGATTTATAACATCTCCCTTTAGCTACCTGCGACATAATTATAAGATGATGCGACAAAAATATAAACCCATCTGCGACATAATTATAAACTCTTGGAGATTTGGTGCGACAAAATTATAAAGGTATGGGATTTGCAGCAATTAACAGATTTTTTATCTCTCCTTCTCCTGTAGTATTGATTCTGGACCTTTTCCTCTGTACTCCATATAGGCATTCTTGAGCTTGCTGCGACAAAATTATAAGGAAATAAATGCCTTCATAGCCTTGTAGAATCCTAAGACAAGTTTGGTGATATGAGAAGAGATAGGTACAGGGTTCTGCAAATCAAGAGAAAGCCTTCTTTTTCTTGATTTGTATGGGAGACTAGGCTCTTGGATGATTTGCAGTGAAACTTTCCTCGGTAAAATTGCAATAACGTCTTAAATCGCAGAAAAATGCCCTTTTTCCTTTTTAGTAGATTCCGGGTGCAAAGGTAAAAGAATTAAGTGTGAAAATGAAGAGAGGGGAGAAGTTGTCTTTGCTATTATGTGATAGATGGAAAAAGAGAAGTGTTACCCAAAATATATTTGGAGTGACACTTTTCTTCTTTCTTGAGACCTTCCAGCAACAGAGAACTCTTCTACGTTTTGATCCTAGGCTAGAAGGTATAAGGAAGAAAGCTAGTTCTCTGTATTTTGTGAAACGATTTCTTCACGCAGCCTGTTATGAACTGTGAAAAAATCATTCAATAGCGCCCTTAGGTATTCTTTCACATGAGGGATTTCCTTGGTCAGAATGCACTGGCGTTTGGAATGGAGAACAAATTTCTGTCCTTCTTCCTCTATGCAGTAAACAATGGTTGTTCCACTATAGTTGTTGATTGTGTTAATTGCCTTACGTACATTGGACATTTGTTCTAGATCATCCAATGGAACAATATACCACCTTGGATCCCAAATATCAATGAAGAAACTCTCGTTGCTGGTATCAATGACGAAAAGTTCTCCCTGATACTGAAAACACAAGCGGTTCTCGTCCTCTTCTGCAACAGCAGCCTTACAGTTTAACTGCTTCAGTAGTTCTATGCACAAATCCTTGGTGCGTGGAGGTCCTGCCTGCTTTTCTTCTTGCTGTATGTCTGCAGAAGCCTCAGGTTGTGTACTGACATCTGGCTCTTGTTCTGTAGGCTTTGCTTTTCTTCGAGTAAAGAAATAAGTACAAGCTACAATCACAATTGTTGAAATAATAGTCTCCATATGCATCGTTTTATGATTTTCGTTTATTAATATGGCAAAAATACAAAAAAAATCGTGAAGTCATGAGAAATAACACAAAAAAAGCCAGATTCTATGATAAAATCCGACTTTTGAAAAGAAAATCATTCATTAACTCTATCTATTATGTCTTTCCATTCCTCTGGAGAGTAAGCTGTAACAACTGCAAGCACTGAAACACCAAGAACAAATAGTAACATCATATTTAAGAATCGTTTTCCGTGTGACCCCACGACAGACCTGCTGCAACTAGTAAATAATGATAATCCCCTTCTCCCCAAATCCTAGAGATTACAAGGTGATAGGCTTTTTACGTGCAAGCAAATACGATAAATACGAGTAAACATGATGCAAGGAATTTCTGTATTTTTTTTCGGTAGCTACCGGCTGCTTAGACAAAAAAATCAGAAATAGCCTTCAGGTGGTACTTGCAAGTTTACGTTTATCGTAACTTTGCAAAGTAAAAACCTAGCTCCTTGATATTGTGATATGGGAGCGATAAGGAGATGGTAAGAATCATCGTTGCAGTAGGTAAGGAGTCTACATTTGCGATACCCATAAAGAAGTTACTGTGAAGACCACCCATTGCTGTGACTCAGGAAGTGGTATCGATGGTTTTCACCTGGATGATCATGAAAACAAATGCCATTTTCTGTTGGATTCTGTCAGAAATCTCTAGTTCTGGAAAAAAAAGATGCAGGTGTGAACAAAAAATACACACCATAGCAATATCTTTGCAGCCAGAACGTTATTAAAACATTAAATGTAATATACAACAAGTATGGCATTGAATCAAACCAACAAGCTCGTGTGGATTGTGGAGACCATCTATCGGGCACATAAGATTTCCTTCGAGGAACTGAACCGCCGCTGGATGGACAATGTGGATTTGAGCGGAGGCGAGGAGATGTTGAAGCGCACCTTCCACAAGTGGAAGTGGAATATCTTCGACACCTTTGGCTTGTCCATAGAATGCGAAAAGACAGCACCTTATAGGTATTATATCGCCAATGAGAATGACATGAAGAGTGGAAGCATTGGGAATTGGCTATTGAGTACACTGTCAGTGAGCAACTTTCTTCTTGAAAGCAGATCAATCAAAAACAGGATTATCCTTGAAGACGTGCCCAGTGGTAGGGAATATCTGGAGCTCATCATTGATGCAATGAAGAAGAATCGCTTCATTCACATCACCTATTTCACCTACTGGAAAGGAAGCACGCACGACCATTACGTGATGCCATTGTGCGTAAAGCTTTTCCGTCAGCGCTGGTATATGGTGGGACGTAATTGGCCGGCAGAAAAAGACATCGTCTTCTGTCTCGACCGGATTCAAGACTTCCGTCTTTCGAGCCATACCTTTAAATATCCAGAAGAGTTTGACCCGCAGGAATACTTTGAGGGTTGCATCGGTGTAATGCCCGGCGATGATTGCAACATGGAAAAAGTTAAAATCAAGGTCAGTGCCAGTCAGGCCAACTACCTGCGTGACCTTCCTTTGCATAAGTCACAAAAAGAGACTAAGCAGACAGATGAATACAGCATCTTTGAATTGTATCTCAGACCGACATTCGACTTCCAGCAGGAACTGCTTTGGAATGGTGAATACCTTGAAGTTCTTGAACCTTTTTGGCTCCGTAAGGAGATAGCCGGAAAAGTAAAGAGCATGTGGAACAAGTATAAGGAGGACAAAGAGATATGACAGAGAATAAGATTATTGAAGTAACTCTATGGCCAGGACGGACTCAAGCGCATTGCTGACAACACCCTCGTCGCTCTCACACTGATGATTGCCGAGAGCCGCACAGAAGAGAAGGATGTGATGGTGAAAGTGGTGGTCAATCTAATCAATAAGAATAATCAGTAGCATACGTTATGAAAGGTTTTTCTGCAATAGACATTGAAATTTCTAATAGCGAACGCAGTTCTGTGTGCTAAATACCGGGAAAATCTGGACATGATTATGTATTACGGAAAAGCATGAAAGGACGAGCATGGAACTTTCTGCGACTCAGAGGCCGTATCCGAACTAAAAAGGATAGTTGAAGAGACTGGATCCGATCTTGAAGACGTGAATTCTGAACCTGCAACTGCCACACTTCATCCTGGCAGATTCTTATGACAGCATTACACTAAAATTGGCTTATAGAGCCATTGAAATATTTAATAAATAATAAATTTATACAAATGAAAGTATATACTCACTTTATCAAAATTGACGAGAACGACGGGTACCGATGGAGAACCCTCCTGCAATTTGGAAACTCGTGGGATTGTTTAGGCTCAGTTGTCATGAAGAACCCAGGTTCTTCAAAGATGGTCGATTCTGAGCCTATTTCAAATGATGTAATCATTAAAAACCTTAAAAAATATCAGGACATAGAATTGCCATGGTATGAGTTTTCAGAAGATACTACGATGAAATGTATCGCAGAGTTGTTCGCTTACAAATGTGGGCTTACAAGCCCTGATGCATTGTCTGGAGTAATCCAGATTTTTAATATCTTTTACATCAAAGAAGCTGACTTAGAGAGAGCAAAATCTAAAGATGCGAAGTATGGTCTTCCCAACATTTTCGCATCAGAACAAGCTATGAGCGATTACGACATTAAACATCTTTTGCCTCCTGTGTACCTTGGTTTTGGGAATTTGGCATTTGATAAGCACTATAGCGATAGATGTAAAGGATTCTTTAATGTAGCTATTAAAGATTTCAATTGTCTGTATCTATCGCACACTTATTCCAATAACCCATTTTATCATCCGCTCTATTTGATGCGATATGGAAAAAGTACAGAAAATGGAATAAAGACTTTGCTCAGATTTAAACAGAATACACTTTCACCGGAAGGATTAGAGAATGCCATAAAGGATTTGATGGAAAAAAGAGCCATTGAAAACATGACTGAACAAGAATCAAACCTAAGATGGCAATACATCTATGCCTGCCTTAATATATTCTGTAAAAATACGATGAGTTTGGAACTTCTTGAAGAGTCTAAAGATCGTACAAGTTTCTATATTCCAGATGAAGAAGGTAAATCCGATATTATCATCTCGCTTGTGAATCAAAAGGGAGATAAATCTGTTGGAGTAAGGTATTCTATAAAGAACCATGTGAAAGATAAAATATTTGATGCTGCTTCCAAAAAGCTGACAGAAATTGACAAGTCATTCAAGCCGATGTTAAATACTAATGGCAACGTAATCTGGATAGGCAAACTTGGCCTTACCAATCGCTTGAAGGATACCGATACTTTCATCAGAGAGACAAAAGAACTGATTTGGAAGGTCGTTGAAGAGCTACAAAATATTATTTAGAGAAGCTCTCGCCAATCTTTCAGGGGCTATGGCCATATTCGACATAGCCCCATCTTAAAAATTAAAATCTATTCTCAATGACATACAAAGAATTTCTCAACATTGTTAGCTTTGAAGAGGTGGCACCGCATATAGTAAACATGTATCCCGAAGCAAAAGACAGCCTAGGATGGTTTAAGCTACATTATGATATGCTCAAACAGATGACTCCTAACCGTCATGATGATTCCAATGGTGATGTGTGCCATATTACAATGAAAGACTGGGATGATGGCACAGGTCCCCATCTTGATGCTTTTCCTATGGAAGGAGATTTGTGGGAGCATTCTCTCACTAAAGAGATTGTCCTTGATGCTGACGTACATGTCACTGATGCAGAAATCGTCGCTTGTTGTTTGTGGCATACGTCCTTCTATGGCTTTACCAAAGGACAAAAGAAAGAGTTTGCCAACATTGATTTCAAGTCGAAAGTTAAGGAATTAAAGACGATCATACTTAATAATGGTGGGTATGTTCCATCAAAAAGAGAACTTCTTCCTTTTAAGAAACAAGAAATGATAGAGGATACCAAGAAAATTGTCTGGTATGGCGATAAAAATGTTAACAGAACAAAGCGCAAACGTCTTTTTCGGCAGGCATTCATGGAGACTTATTATGAAAGAATGGAAGCCATTGGCAGTTTCATCGTGCAAGTCTTACCGGCATTATCGGTCGAAGCTAACAGTTTTGCACTTGATCAACTCTGCAAACTGTTCTTTTCCGGCAGATTTGCCACCGTCACCATTCGATCATACGCTGATGGAACGACTAATGCAGCCAGCTATATGGCAGATCTTGTTTGCAAGTATGATATGTTGCCTCATGGGAGAAATACTATTGTCCACTTAGTAACAGGACATAGCTGGACAAATTCCTCTATGCTCAATCCTGAAGAGACAGAACTTTTAAGGACTATTGCTGACTCTGTTATGACCACTAAGGATAATAATGGAACTGTGGATTTCATTCTTGATTACAATCCGGCTTTAGGTCAACAGATAGAAATTACGGTAGTTGCTACTGATATTTCTGTATCGGAATAATAGTCTTGATGTCTAATCTCTCATTTTCTTGAAGGGAGTGTCCATATTTAGCATACCTTATGCCGACCTTTGCACCATCAATTATAAAAAATGGAAATATAATCATTATGGTACAGATGACAAATGACGGATTCATGCGCAACATCCTCTAAGAGGGAGCCTGGAAGAAGTCACTCATCAGTGGCATTATAAATATAATAAATAAAATTAATAGATTATGGCACTTTGGAAAATTTCAGTTAAGAGAAGCGGAAATGCCGCTTGTAAGGACAAGAGACAACACCTTGAAAAAGGCATGTTTGTGGAGACGAGCACAGCATCAACTACACCGCCTATCGGTGTAACTCGTGAACAACCCATGCTGGCTCAATTATTCCTGAGCAAATATGGTATTGAAATAGCTCCTTACTGCATGAACCGCTCATATTTCGATTGTGAGAAGATGGGTTGATCTGAATTACTCACTTGCTAAAGACTTGTGGTACGCGAGTTCAACAAGCAAGTGCCAAAAATACAGGAATTGTTGAAAATTGTAGGTTGTGAATAGGTATTCTTATTTGCAGCCGATTTGACTTCTTATGAAGAGCTGATTCGCTATTATTCTGTTCAGTTGATGTTTGAAAAGACAGACGAACATCGTGTTGTTATTTCGATGTATGATTTTCCCAGTCAATTTATGAGTCAGAATACTTACGAATTAGAGGGAAAAAGAAAACAATTCTTAGAAGAAATTAATGAGTAATAGCCCCATCTTCGAGGTGATAGTCATGCAGTAAGCTTTCCCCTAGTGGTCCTATCCAACAATCTGGCGTAGACCTTTGATGGCTTGCCTCCTGCAAATCGCAGCGATTCTGAGCACTAAATGGTTGTTATATGGAGGGTGCGTCATGGTCTTATGACACACCCTCTATTTCCAACCAAAATCGCTTTCCTGGTATTAATCATCATCAACTACTTATAGTTCTCATCATCGTAAGAGATGATATCCAAGTCTTCTGCAATTTTTATAAGCCCGTTTTTGATTTTTTTACCCAAAGTTAGTGGCTTAGGCTTGGAAACTGGCGATTCTACAGAAACCTTTCCTGAATCTTCTGTGCTATGAGGGTTGTTCTCATTCAAAACATTAGTTGCCCCTTCTTCAGACTCTCCTTCTTGAGCTGCAATCATGGCGACCTTCTTTGTATCATCAGTCTTATTGTCATCTGCAGGTTCTGTTTCTTGCTTTTGTTCAGTTTTATCTGAATGTGTCTGGAAGTTGTCTCGAATAGGATGATAGAGTTTGTCGATGATTCTTTGATAGTCTTCTTCATCCTTTGACGTAGAGGAACTTTCTTTTACCTCCTCGGACAACTCATTGTTGAGACCTGTTGCAAGAATGGTGACTTTGGCATCCTCGTCCAAGCTGTCATCATCAGAGAGACCCCAGATCACCTTGATGTCTGGATTCAATTCATCAAAGAAAGCGTCAATTTCTCTCATTTCCCGAACAAAGATTGGGTGTTTGCTGGAAGTATAGATATTGAAGAGTATGCGCTGGGCATTACTGATGTCGCTGCCATAGAGTAGAGGAGAGTCCAGGGCATTTTTGATGGCATTCTGCACTCTTCCCTCACCACTGGCTCTACCCATGGCCATGATAGCACCGCCGCCGCTCTTGATGGTAGTCTCGATGTCACGGAAGTCAAGATTGATGGTTCCCTCCACGGTGATGAGTTCCGAGATACTCTTGGTGGCATCGCTCAGTACCTTGTCTGCCAGTTTGAAGGCATCCTTTACGGTAATCTCGGAGTCGGCATAAACATCGCAGAGACGCTCGTTGTTGACGATAAGCAAGGCATCCACGTTCTTGCGCATTTCTTCTACACCCTGCAGAGCCTTGACAATTTTCTTTCGCTTCTCGAAGTAGAAAGGTATGGTGATGATGCCAACGGTAAGGATTCCCATCCCTTTGGCAATACCGGCAATGACAGGTGCGGCACCCGTACCCGTTCCACCACCCATTCCGGCTGTAACAAAAACCATCTTGGTTCCGTCGTCCAGCAGTTTCTTGATATCTTCCTGGGTATTCTGAGCCTCACTTCTTCCCACTTCGGGATTTGCCCCTGCACCCAAACCACTCTTTCCGAGAATGATTTTTACCGGTACAGGCGACTTGGATAGTGATTGACTATCCGTATTACAGACGGCGAAACTCACGTTTACTATACCCTCTGCATACATATTCTTAACGGCATTGCATCCGCCACCACCCACACCAATCACCTTGATGATGTTCTTGGTAGTGTCTTCTGTCTGCCCGAAATCTATAGGTGTCCAATCTTCTTTCATCATTTCAATATTTCAATTTGGGCACAAAGATACATATAAAGAGTCAGATCACCTATAAAAAAACAAACGCAAGCCTTGCAAAAGATGATTTTTCCAAGGAGTGAAACGAAATTTCCCATTCTTTTTGTACTTTTGCAACCAGTATGCAAGAAGAAACAAGAAATATGACCCCAGAGGAGAAAGCCGCTCAGGTAAAGACGCTTTCCACCCAGCTTTTAGCAGAAGGTAGAACCGATCTTTTGTTAAAAGCCATCAGTGTGCCCGTATTGGAACAGCTCCGTATCGAGGCAGCAAGGGCAACCCTCAGTCCTCTGGTCATCACGGAAGATTACCGTTTCTTGCTCCCAGACTATGGAAACAGGGAAGTGCAGCTCAGTCCCATCCACAAGGCCCTCTATCTGCTCTTTCTGAATCACCCGGAAGGAATAGAGTTCAAGAACCTGGTGGATCATCGTGAGGAACTGTTTGCCCTCTACCGAAAAATCGGCAACAGAATCGACCCCGATAAAATCACAGAAACAGTGAATCGCTTGACGAACCCTCTTGATAATGCCATCAATGAGAAATGTTCGCGTATCAAGGCTGCTTTCTCCGACTTGATGGACGAATACCAGGCAGACTATTATATTATTAATAGCCACGTGAAGCGCCATCAAGGCTCTTCAATGAAGATATGGTTCGAGAGGTTGAAAATTATCAACCTCCCGAGGGAACTTGTGATCTATCAATGTTGATCATTTCTGCTATCTGTTGTCGCATGCCCCACAATTGGAACAACCGTTACACGTCATCCTGCTGCCGCAGGTCTTGCAATGTGCTCTGAACAATGCTTGTGGCTTGATAATTTCATTGCCAAACAGATTGCCTTCAGGAAGGTGGAGCTTGTAGGATATAGGCTTCCCCTGAAAACTCAACCCACTCAGATAAGCTTGTTTACTCTGGACTTGCTTGTCATGAATTCGGTAAATTCTTCCGTCCTTGACAAAGCAAGTACCAGTTTCGATGAAGTTGAATGATACATGGTAGGTCCTGCACTGATCACTCAAACTCTTCACCCACTCATAATGGCATGGCCTGGCACCGTCATAGTTCTCACCTCCACATAGTACATCTTCTATCTGCCCTGTGGCTAAATAGGAAGAAACGTCTATGGGACCAATGAATGGAGCAGCCATGAAGCCTTTGTGCCTGGCTGGAAGATCCAAAAGAATAGGAAGCCTCTCATCAGCTCTCTTCTGGTTCTCTGTAGTTACCGAGAGAAGAACATTCTCATAACCAGTTCCCCAGTCCTTTGGCAAGCATTCCTCGATGCGATGCGCACGCTTGGTGAGCAGACGAAATACCATATCCGGACGACTCCTGATGATTCTCCAGGCTTCTTCTCTCCAAACATCAGCTTCCTCCACAAAAAAATCCGTGCTAAGTCCCACATACATCTCCATGCCAGAAGGATATTTGAAACTACCGTCTCTCTTTCTCTGAAGAGGCATGGCAAAGTTCTCTGTCCTGAAAACCTTCGCCGTGTCAATGCCTCTCTTGCCATCTAGAAAGTACATGTAGCAGTGCTCACATCCTTCACTGATTTTATGGCAGCCGTGCCATGGATTCCAGATAATCATATAGTGATAATTGCTTCTATGACAAAATCTTATCCAATAGAGAGAACAGTTCCTTTTCTGTTTGATAAGGATAAATCTCGAAGTATGGATTACCTGTAAGCATCGCAGAAAGCTGGGTCTTGCTCTTGTCATAGAAGATATGACAAGGAATACCTCTGCTCTCAGCATAAGCCAATTCATAACCCACACCAAGTGAAGGATTGCTGCACTCGGCTACCACCATGTCGCTCTCCTGAAGCCATACTGTGTCCTGGTTGTAGATTTCAGTATCACTCATCCTGCCTTTTTCCATGAGATTGATGTCTGCCTGACCTATATGCTCGGTCAGAACGATGTCAGTGAGCTGTATATGTTCAATCATCTTTCTGTAGAGATCAGCAAAGTTTCTCCCACCACGAATAGAACCTGCAAAATATATTTTCTTCTTCATGATTTCTGCTGTGTTAAATATACTTATTATTGAACTACCCACAAGCTAAAGACTTGGGGGATTCCGACTTCATCAAGGAATGCTTGTAAACAAGTCTTACACCCTCTCCATCGGTGTAATCGACTGTTCCTGCCGATATATTTCTTAAACCTTCATCAAGTATATTCTTCGCTGCATTCAGGTCACGGTCTATCAACTCACCGCAATTTGGGCAAGTATAGTAGCGGTCTGACAAAGACAGATCCTCCT
>ERZ791833.918-NODE-918-length-11198-cov-3.21538_pt1 | contig 11198 bp, 13 predicted proteins | sample MGYA00510294_ERZ791833 | MGnify/ENA primary metagenome ERZ791833 (study PRJEB30046, sample SAMN00715270) | human gut metagenome | study: EMG produced TPA metagenomics assembly of the A metagenome-wide association study of gut microbiota in type 2...
CCGTACGTACGGTTCAATGGGAGGGGCGAGATAATTATTCTCCCTCTACCCTATTATTTGTAACAGGTCTTTTGTTTTGCAGCCTAAGACACGCGCAAATTTTACGACATCAATGTCTAGATCGCGGGTATTGGCGGCAAAATCGAGAATATCGCTACAGCGATACTTTTTCAATGGACAAATGGAAGGAATCCGGATGTCTTTTATTTTTGTCTGAAAATATGTAACAATGGAACCGACAGGTTCGTTATAGTTAGCAGAGACAAAACAAAAGTGAGGAACGCGCGTGATTTTACTGATGATGGTGGACACACCCGAAGAAAAACGAAAATTTGTGATCCTGTACGAAAACTATCGTTATCTGATGTTGAAAGTGGCGGTGGATATTCTGCATGATTACCAGTTGGCAGAAGATGCCGTGCAGGAAGCATTTGTACGGGTGGCAAAACATATGGAAAACGTCGGACAGCCGGAGGAGACTGCCACGAAACGTTATCTGATTACGATTACAAAACATGCAGCCATTGATCTTTACCGCAGAAGAAACCGGTTACAAAGCAGGGAAATCTATATGGATGAACTTCCGGAAGAAACCGGGCAGCTTACTTATATGGCACCGGAGGAAGAACATGGAGTGTTAGATATTTTAAAAAATCTTCCACCAAAATACAGAGATATATTTCTGTTAAAATATTCCGCACATCTGGAAAACCGGGAGATTGCCAGAATATGCGGACTTCGGGAGGGGACGATCCGGCAGCGGATTGCCAGAGGAAAACGGCTAATTGAAAAAGAACTGGAAAAAATCAAGAAGGGAGATACCGAATGAAAGTAACGGACGAATGGCTTTATGAAAAAATGCCGATCGTTGATGCAGCAATGGTACGGCAACTGGAAGTGTGCACGCAAAAAAAATACGTTTTTTCAGATAAATTCAGAAAGCGTATGAAGCGGCTGATACAGAAAGAAAAGTATATGTATGCCGAAAAACAGTTGAAGAAAATCACACAGAAAATTGCGGCAGCAGCGGTTGTGATGCTTGTGGGAGCACTCACCGTCACGATGAGTGTGGAGGCTTACCGGGTACGGTTTTTTCATACAATAAAAATGGTGCTGGATGGTAACATCAGTATTTACTCCTATGAATCGGACGAAGAGAAGATTTCCGATACTATTTTAAAACCGCAGTATATTCCAGACAACTATCGGCTGAACGAAGAAAAAATTACGGATACCACATCCGTTTTGGAATATGGAAATGACAAAAAGCATTTGATTTTCCAGCAAACAATTGTGACAAATGAGAAAATGATTTTTGACACAAATTATAATTCTGTGGAACAAATCAGAATAAACGGAATGACTGTTTTTTTATATCGGTATACGGATGAGACATTTTGGGCATATGGGGAATATGGAAACAGCGTATATGTGCTGGCTGGAGATACAATCCAAAAAGAAGAAATTGAAAAAATATATAAACACTGGATCTGGTAAAGGAGAGAGAAAATGATGAAAAAGAGATGGATTTTACTTATGATGTGTGCGTGCATTTCAGGACTTGGAGGATGTGGAAAACAGACAGTTACAGAAAAAGCTGAGGAGACAGAAACTGCAGACAGTATGAAGGAGGATACAACAGAACTCTGCGCTTATATAAAGGAAATCAATGGAAATACACTGGTCATCGATCCCGTGGAGTATATCAGTTCCGGGGACAGTGATCGACTGGCAAGTTACAAACACACGGATGACGATATGCCTGACGGATATTATATATACAATAAGGATGAAAAAACAGAGGATGTAACATTGACAGATCAGACGGAGTACTCCTTTTTGGATTGGACAAGAGAATTTGGGGGAACAGATGCCGATATTCGTGTAGTAACAAAAGATAAAATGATTTTTGAAAAATATATGGAAACTTATACGGATGCAAAACCTGGAATGCCGTTTTTCCTGAAAATGAAAGGAAATACGGTGATTCAGATTTTGGAAAAACCGATGGTATGATGTGACTTGACCATAAGAGGAGCAGGGTGTAAACTGATAAAGTTGATGTTTACTTTATTCGCAAAAGAAAAAAGAGAGAGACGGAAAACATAACATCCGCTTTCATCTGGAACAGGAGGAACCAATGCGAAACAATAAGACCGCGGAGCTGGTACTGACCGCTCTGTTTGCAGCAATCATTATCATTATGGCGTTTACACCGCTGGGCTACATCCCACTTGTGGTGATCAATGCGACCATTATCCACATCCCTGTTATTTTAGGAGCGTTATTCTGTGGACCGAAGAAGGGCGGATTTTTAGGATTTATCTTTGGTCTGACCAGCTTTATCAAGAATACGGTTATGCCGACCTCCCTTTCGGCATTTGTATTTTCCCCGGTGCTGGCGGCCAGCATGGTAGGCACCAGCGGAATCGTAAAGAGTGCGTTTATCTGTTTTGTACCGCGTATTCTTGTAGGAATCCTGCCATATTTTGTATATATCGGAGTAAAGAAAGCACTTTCTTCCCGGCACAAAATTCTCTGGGCAAGTGTGTTTAATATCCTGATCGGCGTGTTCCTGTTTCTTGGTGCGCGTGCGTTTCTGCTTCATGTGTTTGACAAGAAGCCATTGTCAGATATTGCATTGTATGCAGTAAGTGCACTGGTTGGATGGTTTGTTTTTATGGCACTGGAAGTGTATACGGTATTGAAATCCGGCGCAGTCTGTGCATTTGTCTATGCGGGTGTAACAGGCGCAATGGTCAATACGATACTGGTTATGGGCGGGATTTTTGTGTTATACAAAGATGCATATGCAAAAGCCCTGAGTGTCGATGCAGGAGCCGTGCTTGGAATCATCGGTGGTGTCATCAGCTTTAACGGAGTCATTGAAGCGATTGTGGCTGCAATCATTGTAGCAGCACTTGGCATGGTACTAAATAAATTAAAACCAATCCAGAAATAATATGTTTTAAAAAGGCAGCCGGAATGAAACACAGGCTGCCTTTTTTGTTGTCCTTTTGGTAAAAAGCGATAGTGTATGGAACAAGGATATGCTAAAATAGAAAAAGGTATAAATTTAAAAGGAAGTAGATGTATGCTTAATATTTATTACGGCGACATGCAGGAGTCTGTGTATAACACGGCAGCGTATTTTAAGTATGATTATGAGGACAGTTGGATTATAGATCCGTTTGTAAAAGAAATGATTTGGATCAATCAACGGTGCTGGATAGTGGCGTAATTGACAGTCCTGTTTTGGGAAAAATTCCACCGACAGGTTTATCCGGGGGAGTAAAGACATTAATCCTTGTAAAATTTGATAAGGATAAAATTTTTAATGCATCAACCTGTGGGGATAATTGTGCAAAATGGTTATTAAAAATAGCAGAATCCGAAGACCGTACAATTAATCTGCGGCATTTAATGAATTTTGGAAAAGATCCTTTTGTCATTCGTATTTTGAATACGGGTGAGATTGTTCATTCAATGGAAGAACTGGTGTCGATTGCAGGAGAATTTGTTTAATGAAGGGAAAACATAGAATTATTGTATCAACAAAGCGCTTAAAATATGATTTTGAAATTCGAAGAAATCTGACGGTCATCCGGGGAGACAGTGCGACAGGCAAAACCACATTGGTAGATATGATTCGGGAATACGTAAATAATCCATCCGGTACGCCCGTGGAACTGACGTGTGACAAAAAATGTTATGTGCTCGAAGGTTCACTGTGGAAAGAACAGTTATCAGCAATGCAGGATAGTATTGTATTTATTGATGAAGGAAACGAATTTATCAAGACAGTAGAATTCGCAGATACTATTCAGAAAACAGATAATTATTATGTCATTGTTTCCAGGGAATCCTTGCCTTCTTTGCCGTATAGTGTGGAGGAAATCTATGGAATTCGTACTTCAGGAAAATACGGAACATTAAAACCGTGTTATCATGAGTTTTACAGAATATATGGAGCACAGACTTTAAAGAAGGATATTAAACCAGAGGTTGTAATAACGGAAGACAGTAATTCCGGTTATCAGTTTTTTAATTCTGTATGTAGGCAACAGCAATTGAAATGTGAGACAATGAATGGAAAGTCAAATGTTTTCCATTATTTAAATATGCATAAAAATGAACGCATACTTGTAATTGCAGACGGTGCGGCATTTGGTTCTGAAATTGACAGAGTGATGCAGTTGATGGGTGGAAAAGATCAAGTGGTGCTTTATTTGCCGGAGTCATTTGAATGGCTGATATTAAAGGCAAAAGTAGTAAAAAGCAAATGGGCAGATCAGGTGCTGGAAAAGCCGTGGGAATATGTGGAAAGCAAAACATATTTTAGCTGGGAGCGGTTTTTTACGGCAGTTTTGATTGAAGAGACAAATGGTTCTTACCTTGCATATGCAAAAAGAAAATTAAATCCAGCATATCTGAACGATTCTGTCAAAGATTCCATACTGGAACAGATGACAAAAATTAAATTGTTTTAGGGAAAAAGTGTGATAAAATAGCAGAAGATATGATTTTTTCTGCAAAGGAGTAAGAGACAATGTTAAAAGGAAAATGTGTGGTACTTGGTGTGACCGGAAGTATCGCTGCCTATAAAATCGCCTGTCTGGCAAGTGCGCTCGTCAAGCAGCATGCGGATGTGCATGTGATCATGACGGAAAATGCAACCAATTTTATTAATCCTATCACGTTTGAGACGCTCACAAGCAACAAGTGTCTGGTCGATACGTTTGACCGGAATTTCCAGTTCAATGTCGAGCATGTGGCACTGGCAAAGCGTGCGGATATTTTTATGGTAGCACCGGCTTCTGCCAATGTGATCGGCAAGATGGCAAACGGAATCGCAGATGATATGCTGACAACAACGATTCTTGCGGCAAAATGCCCGAAGTATGTTTCCCCTGCCATGAATACCAATATGTTTGAAAATCCGATCGTACAGGATAACATCAAAAAGCTGGAGCATTATGGGTTTCATATCATTGATCCGGCGAGTGGTTATCTTGCCTGCGGGGATACCGGAGCCGGGAAAATGCCGGAACCGGAAACACTGTTTTCTTATATTATGAAAGATCTTGCCTGTGAAAAGGATATGGTCGGAAAAAAAGTAATGGTCACAGCAGGACCGACACAGGAGAAGATTGATCCAGTGCGTTATATTACGAATCACTCTACCGGAAAAATGGGCTATGCAATTGCGGAAAACTGCATGCGCCGTGGCGCGGAAGTGACGCTGATCACGGGACCGGTGGCAATCACTCCGCCGCCGTTTGTAAAGGTCGTTCCGGTTGTATCTGCCGCGGATATGGCAGCCGTAAAGGAGACAGCAGAGCAACAGGATATTATTATCAAAGCGGCAGCTGTGGCGGATTATCGTCCGGATCACCCGGTTGATGAGAAAGTCAAGAAAAAAGACGGGGATGCCACTCTTACGATGGAACGCACGGAAGATATCCTTTCGTATCTGGGCGCGCACAAAAAACCGGGACAGTTTCTGTGTGGATTTTCCATGGAGACGGAACATATGCTGGAGAATTCCCGTGCAAAACTTGCAAAAAAGAATGCAGATATGATTGTGGCGAATAACCTGAAGGTAGCCGGAGCCGGATTTGGTACAGATACCAATGTGGTGACGCTGATTACGGCAGATGACTGCAGGGAACTGGAAATAATGAGCAAAGCGGATGTCGCATCAGCGATTGTGAGTGAAATTTTAAAGAAAATGTGTTAGTATTAAAATATGACAGACTTAGAAGCCTATTATAATAAATTTAATGAAGAGAAGCGTCTGGACAGCCGACACGGCAGGGTGGAATTTGTGACAAGCATGCATTATATCCATCAGTGTCTGGATGAAATTGTGAAAGAACGTGCAAAAGAGGAAATCCATATCCTTGATATCGGGGCGGGAACCGGACGATACAGCGTACCGCTGGCACAGGAAGGGTTCGATGTGACGGCCGTGGAACTGGTAAAGCATAATCTGGGACGCCTGAAACAGAAGGGTGCAGGAGTGCATGCATATCAGGGAAATGCAATGAATCTGAAAAAATTTTCCGATGATTCCTTTGACGTAACCCTGTTGTTTGGGCCGATGTATCATCTGCATGAGGAAAAGGACAAGCTTGCTGCGCTGCGGGAGGCGGTGAGGGTGACCAGACCCGGAGGCAGGATTCTCGTGGCGTATATTATGAATGAATTTTCCGTTATCACGTATGCGTTTAAGGAAAAACATATTCTGGAGGCGCTTAAGGAGGGAATGCTCACAGAGGATTATCACTGTACTTCAAAAGCCAATCCTCTGTATTCCATGGTTCGTCTGGAAGATATTGAAGCATTGGACCGGCAGGTAGAGGTCAGGCGCCGGCAGATCATAGCGGCAGACGGTGCAGCAAATTATATGCGTCCGTTTTTAAATGCGCTGACGGAAGAAGAGTTTGATGCGTTTCTGCAGTATCATCTGGCAACCTGTGAACGGATGGATCTTATGGGTGCAAGCGGTCACACGGTGGATATTCTTGTGAAAGAGGAGTCTGAAAACGTATGAAAAAATGGATATTGCCAATCCTAATGGCAGGATTTTTGCTGACGGGATGTTCTTCTCCTGCAGCAACGTCATCGGCTTTGCCCTCTTCTACGGAAAAAATCACGGAGACACAGATGACGGAAGAACCGGGTACGCTGGAAGAAACGGAAACCGGGACTGCAACTGAAACGCAGCAGGAACCGGTGATACAGACGGTAAAAATTACGGCGACAGGTGACTGTACGCTTGGGGCAACACAGACGCATGGGTATGCAGGTTCCTTTCATGAATACTATGATAAATACGGGCAGGATTATTTTTTTAAAAATGTCAGAAGTATTTTTGAGCAGGATGATTTTACACTGATCAATCTGGAATGTGTGTTGTCAAATGCGACCGAGCGTGTGGAAAAAACGTGGAACTTAAAAGGAAAACCGGAGTATGTTGGTATTATGACAGACAGTTCTGTGGAGGGGGCAAGTCTGGGAAATAATCATACGTTTGATTATGGGCAGCAGGGACTTGATGATACCAGAGAAGTGTTAAATAAAGCAGGGATTATCTTCGGATTCAATGATCATGTGGATACCTATACCACGAAGGATGGTATCAAAATCGGAATTGTCTCCGCAAGCCAGCTGTCCGCTGATGAAACACATGCTGGTTATATCCGGGATGGGATTGCAAAACTTCGGGAAGAAGGAGCGGATCTGGTAATTGCCTGTTGCCACTGGGGGATAGAGGGGGATCATTATCCGAATGATTATCAGCAGAAGCTGGCACACCAGGTGATTGACTGGGGAGCAGATCTGCTGGTCGGTACACATCCTCATGTATTGCAGGGAATGGAATTATACAACGGAAAAATGATCTGCTACAGTCTTGGAAATTTCTGCTTTGGGGGGAACAGGAATCCAAAAGACAAAGATACGGCGATCTATGAACAGACCTTTACCTTTGTGGATGGGGTACTGCAGACAGATATATCAGCCGATATGATACCATGCAGCATTTCTTCCACATCAGAAAGAAATAATTTTCAGCCTGCCATAGCAAAAGGCGACAGAAAACAGACGATTATTGATCATATGAATGAGTATTCGGAAAAGTACAGTAAAATCGGATTTGACGCAAATGGCAGGGTAATCATCAGGGAAGAGTAGGGAGATAATATAAAATTTTATGTGGCAAGTAAATAATAATGATAAGAGGAATCAGCACATGAATGCAAGTTTTTGGAATTATCCGTCAAAACAGAAAAGCTGGCCGATAGACGAAGAAATGGAAAGTCTCGGGGAAGTCATTCATCCACTCGATAATATCGGTGGATTTGATGTACGTCCGGGATTTTATCAGATGAATGGTGCATATCAGACAGAGGAAGGGGTAAGTTTTACCGTAAGCTCCCATGGAGCTACAAGCTGTGTCCTGCTGTTATTCCGGCCGGCGGCACAGGAACCATATGCAAGAATCCGCATTCCGGAAAGTTATAAAATTGGAAATACGTATTCTATCCTTGTTTTTGGCTTAAAAGCAGAGGATTTTGAGTATGCCTATCAGATGGACGGTCCTGCCGATCAGGCGAGAGGGTTACTGTTTAACAGAAAACATACGCTTCTTGATCCATATGCGAAAGCTGTTACGGGTCAGAGAAACTGGGGAGAAAAACCGGAAGGCGGAAAGGATTTTGTCTACAAAGCCCGTGTGGTGCAAAGTGATTTTGACTGGGGGCGGTATCGGAATCTGAATCACAAATTTGAAGATCTGGTGATTTATGAGATGCATGTCAGGGGATTTACCAAAGATGCGTCCTCCGGCGTAAAAGGCGGGGGAACATTTGAAGGTCTGCGGCAGAAAATTCCGTATCTGAAAGATCTGGGAATCAATGCGGTAGAACTCATGCCGATTTTTGAATTTGATGAAATGGAAAGTGCCCGTGTGGTGGATGGCGTGCAGTTGTACAATTACTGGGGCTATAATACGGTTTCCTTTTTTGCCCCGAATACAAGTTATGCATTTCATCAGGAGCATAATCATGAGGGTGATGAATTAAAGCGTCTGATCCGCGAACTGAAAGAAAATGGAATTGAAGTCATTCTTGATGTGGTATTCAACCATACGGCAGAGGGAAATGAAAACGGTCCATGTTTTTGCTTTAAGGGGATTGATAATAATATTTATTATATGCTTACACCGGATGGATATTATTATAATTTCAGCGGCTGTGGCAATGTCTTAAACTGTAACCATCCGGTGGTACGGAGGTTTATTACGGATTGTCTGCGGCACTGGGCAGTAGAGTACCGTGTGGATGGATTCCGGTTTGACCTGGCATCGATTCTGGGAAGAGATCAGAATGGTGCACCGATGGAGAATCCGCCGATTCTGGAAGCCCTTGCATTTGACTCTATTCTGGGGGATATGAAGCTGATCGCAGAAGCCTGGGATGCGGGTGGCTTGTATCAGGTTGGAAGTTTTCCGTCCTGGAACCGCTGGGCCGAATGGAACGGAAGATACCGTGATGATATGAGAAGCTTTTTAAAGGGCGACAGTGGCGTCGCAGGGCGTGCAATTACACGTATCACCGGATCTTCCGACATGTATGATCCGGCAAGCCGCGGATATAGTGCATCCGTCAATTTTCTGACCTGTCATGATGGGTTCACGTTGTATGATCTGTATTCATATAATGAAAAGCATAATGAGAAAAACGGATGGAACAATACGGACGGGGATAACAACGGCCTGAGCTGGAACTGCGGGGTGGAAGGTGAGACGGATGATCCGGCGGTTATGAGCCTGCGACGCAGACTCGTGAAGAATGCATTTGCCACGTTGTTATGCAGCCGTGGACCGGCTATGTTTTTTGCAGGGGATGAATTTTGTAATACGCAGTATGGAAATAACAACGCATACTGCCAGGATAATATTATTTCCTGGCTGGACTGGAACAGACTGGAAGAATTTCAGGAGATTCATGATTTTGCCCGTTTTATGATCCATTTCCGTGCAAAGCATCCGATTCTGCGAAGGGATACAAAGCCGGCAGTCTGCGGGTTACCTTCCGTAAGTATCCATAACGGAGAGCCGAACCGGAATTATACGGACTATAATACACATTTAATTGGAATCATGTATGCGGGAAGAAATGCTGATGATACGGATGATGATATGATCTTTTACGGAATGAATGCGTATTGGGAGCCTTTGGAGATGCGCCTGCCTTCGTTGCCGGAGTCTTATCATTGGAAACTTGTAGTAAATACTTTCTGTGAATACCAGGATGGGGCAGATTTTGAAGCCCAGACACAGGGAGATCAGACACGTGTGCGTGTTCCGGAACGTTCTACGGTAATTTTACTGGCAGAACATGATTTATAAAAAAGAGTTGAGCACCGCTCTGGAAACAGGGCGTGCTCAACTCTTTTTTTCGGTGGTATCGGGTCTGGTTGTAATTTCACTGGTTCCGATGAGGTAATCTGCAGAAACATTCAGAATCTGCACGATGGCTGCAAGATCCGCAACGGTCGGAGAACGACGGCCGGTACGGTATCCGCTGATCGTGGACGGCGAAACAAACATTGCATTTGCCAGCTGGATATTGGAAATATTTTGTTTATACATAATCAGACTCAGACGGTCACCAAAATCTTTGTATTTATTTTTATCATTCGTTTTCATACAAATGATTTTATAGAAAGTTGATATAAAAAACAGAGAAAACGCGTATTGCGTTTTAATTCTTAAATAAATGGAAAAAGATTTCCAAAAAGATAAGAAATTAAATCCATCCGCCGTCCAAGGTGAGAATCTGTCCATTCAGGTAACTGCTTGCTGTGGCAAGAGAATATGCCAGTGAAGCAACTTCTTCCGGGGATCCCATACGGCCGGCAGGAATTTCTTCGATGAGTGCAGAGCGTTCTTCCTCGGAGAAACAACGGTTCATATCCGTATCGATTACCCCACAGGCGATGGCATTTACCTGGATATTGCTAGGGGCAAGTTCTTTGCCCAAAGCGCGTGTAAGGGAATTGATCCCGCCTTTGCATGCAGAATAGGCAACTTCGCAGGAAGCTCCGACATTTCCCCATACAGAAGAAATATTGATGATATGTCCGGATTTGGCATGAACCATGGAAGGGATGACCTGTCTGCAGGTGGAAAAGACGGATGTGAGGTTTGTCGCAACTATCCGGTTCCAGTCGGTAATATCCATGTCGGTGAGCAGACCGATATAAGAGATGCCGGCATTGTTGATTAACACATCAATCTGGCCGAAGGTATCCAGTGTTTTTTGCACCATGTCACAGATAAAAGTATAGTCTCCTACATCACCACGGAAGCAAAGCACCTGTATGGAGCAGGTTGTTTCAAGTTTTGTGGCAAGTGCCTGCAGCGTTTCATAAGAGTTATGGCAGCAAAGAGCCAGATGATAGCCTTCAGCGGCAAATCGACATGCCAGGGCTGCACCGATTCCACGGGATGCACCTGTAATCAAAGCAGTATGTTTCATTGTTCTTCTCCATTCTTTTTTTGTATTGTACCATAAATTAAAAAAATTCACTAGACAAACACCGGAGAATGTGTTACTATAATTGGGCAGTTGAAACGGCGCGTGGCTCAGCTTGGTAGAGCGCTGCGTTCGGGACGCAGAGGTCGCAGG
>ERZ791833.929-NODE-929-length-11061-cov-4.66709_pt1 | contig 11061 bp, 10 predicted proteins | sample MGYA00510294_ERZ791833 | MGnify/ENA primary metagenome ERZ791833 (study PRJEB30046, sample SAMN00715270) | human gut metagenome | study: EMG produced TPA metagenomics assembly of the A metagenome-wide association study of gut microbiota in type 2...
ATTACATCCATAAGCAAAAGGACGCATGAAAAAACTTTCGTTTTTTCACACGCCCATTTTTTTAATACAGGTGGCTTTTTCATTTTTTGTTATAACTTAATGTAACTTATCACCAGTAAACAAGCAACTTAAAGCCACTTTATCCCATTTAATTTTTAAGCAATTATACTATTCGTATGATTACATTCTATCGTGGAATGTTCTAGAAATAACATCCATCTGCTGTTCCTTTGTAAGGTCGATGAACTTAACAGCGTAACCAGATACACGGATTGTGAAGTTAGCATATTCTGGCTTTTCTGGGTGTTCCATAGCATCAAGTAACTTATCCTTACCGAATACGTTAACATTGAGGTGATGAGCGCCCTGATCGAAGTATCCATCCATAACATTAACAAGGTTGTTAATTCTTTCTTCTTCGTTATGTCCTAAAGCGTCTGGGTTCATTGTCTGTGTATTAGAAATACCATCTAATGCCCACTCGTAAGGAAGCTTTGTAAGTGAGTTAAGTGAAGCAAGAAGACCATTCTGCTCTGCACCGTAACTTGGGTTAGCACCAGGAGCAAGTGGAGTACCAGCCTTACGTCCATCAGGCATAGCACCTGTATACTTACCATATACTACATTTGAAGTAATTGTAAGGATAGATGTTGTAGCTTCTGAATCTCTGTAAGTATGTCTCTTCTTAATCTTCTCAAGGAATGTCTTAAGTAACCATACAGCGATATCATCAGCTCTGTCATCATCATTACCATACTTAGGGAAGTCGCCTTCGATTTCGTAATCTACAACGATACCTGTTTCATCACGTACTGTCTTAACCTTTGCATACTTAATAGCTGAAAGTGAATCTACAACGTGTGAGAATCCAGCGATACCAGTAGCAAATGTTCTCTTAACATCTGTATCAATAAGAGCCATCTCAGCAGCTTCATAGTAATACTTATCATGCATATACTGGATAAGGTTAAGTGTATTAACATAAAGATCAGCTAACCAATCCATCATAGCATCGAACTTATCAACAACTTCATCATAATCAAGATATTCTGAAGTAACTGGCTTGTAAGCAGGACCAACCTGTTCTCTGTTCTTAACATCAACACCACCATTGATAGCGTAAAGTAAGCACTTAGCAAGGTTTGCTCTAGCTCCGAAGAACTGCATTTCCTTACCTGTCTGTGTAGCAGATACACAGCAGCAGATTGAATAATCATCGCCCCATGTTACCTTCATAACATCATCGTTCTCATACTGGATTGAAGATGTATCAACAGAAATCTTAGCAGCATACTTCTTGAAGCTTTCTGGAAGTCTTGAAGAATAAAGTACTGTAAGGTTTGGTTCTGGTGAAGGTCCCATGTTTTCAAGTGTATGAAGGAATCTAAAGTCGTTCTTTGTAACCATTGAACGTCCATCGATACCTGTACCACCAACTTCAAGAGTAGCCCATGTAGGATCTCCTGAGAATAATTCGTTGTATGATGTAATTCTTGCGAACTTAACCATTCTGCACTTCATAACGAAATGGTCGATAAGTTCCTGAGCTTCCTTCTCTGTAAGAGTACCAGCTTCAAGGTCTCTCTGAATATAGATATCAAGGAATGTAGATACACGACCTACAGACATAGCAGCACCATTCTGTGTCTTGATAGCTGCAAGATATCCAAAGTATAACCACTGAACAGCTTCCTTAGCGTTAGTAGCTGGCTTGCTGATATCATAACCATAGCTTTCAGCCATCTTCTTCATACCTGCAAGTGCCTTGTACTGATCAGATATTTCTTCTCTTAAACGGATAACGTCATCTGTCATTGTTCCACAACCACAGTTAGCGTGATCCTTCTTCTTTTCTTCCATAAGGAAGTCGATACCGTAAAGAGCAACTCTTCTGTAGTCACCTACGATACGTCCACGTCCATAAGTATCTGGAAGACCTGTGATGATGTGGCTGTGACGAGCCTTTCTCATCTCTGGTGTATAAGCATCAAAAACACCCTGATTGTGTGTCTTATGATATTCTGTGAAAATCTTATGAAGTTCTGGATCTGGTTCATAACCATAGTTCTTGCATGATTCTTCTGCCATCTTGATACCACCATAAGGCATAAATGCTCTCTTAAGTGGCTTATCTGTCTGAAGACCAACTACCTGTTCAAGCTCCTTCATAGATTCATCTATATATCCAGGACCATAAGCTGTAAGACCAGCAACAACTTTTGTTTCCATATCAAGTACGCCGCCCTTAGCTCTTTCTTCCTTCTGTAACTCCTGAAGTCTGCCCCAAAGCTTGTTAGTAGCTTCTGTAGGTCCTTCAAGGAAACTTTCATCTCCATCATATGGCTTGTAATTGTTCTGAACGAAATCTCTTACGTTGATCTCTTCTTTCCAAAGTCTGCCTTTGAAACCGTTCCACTGATCAAAATTTACCATTTTATTGGTTCCTCCTTAAAAAATTAACTGTTAAATTGCATAATGAGTTGTACATTGTATACAAACTTCTGTAAAAATATAAGCGAATCTGTTAATTTCTTAACTATCACTCGCACGATTATGTTAACACCCAAATTAATATATTTCAATACATTTTTTTGTTGTTTTTAGTTTTGTACAATAAATGTGTATATATTTAAAAATGATACTAACAGTATTTACCATATCATTCATTTTTATACATAATAAAATGTAAAATTGTATAATATCAGCTTAATATTATGGTTATAATCAGTGTTATTACTTAAATATATTAACCTCATAATGGACATTTCTTCTTATTAATACCATTTTATCATTACATAATTTTCCTCTGTCTGTATATACTTTACGTACAGATGCAAAAATAGTATTTTATAATTTCATAATTTTCCATTAATTATTATCATACAATTAATATAAAAAAGAAACAGCTATGAAGCAGACATCTACTTTTAAATGACCTAATGAACGAATAGTCATGTAATGCAGAACTAAAGAGTTCGATAACGTAGGTTCAGGTTTGTAAGCCGGAGTATTGTTGTCAGACCATTTACAATATATCAACAATTATAACAGCTTAAAATGATTTTTCTTATATATAATAAGCCCTTCCTCCTGCATCCTCCCCAGCTCAGATGACATAGCACTGCGGTCGACTGACAGATAATCTGCAAGCTGCTGTCTGTTAAATGGAATATCGAACTCATTACTGCCACTTCTGTTAGACTGCGATGAAAGATATGATAAAAGCTTATCCCTTGTTGTCCTTTTTGACATATGTGTAATTTTTTCATTCATATTTACACATCTGTCAGCCAGCATATACATAAGATTTCTTATCAGCTTATTATGGAACTGGCACGATTCGCTGCACACAGTTATTACCCTGTATGTATCAAGATAGGCGATTGTCCCGGCTTTCATAGCAACAACACTCACATTACATACCTTATTATTGCTGCATGCATATGCCTCACCAAATATATCTCCTGCTTTGGCATATGCCATAATATGCCTGTTTCCCCAGTAATCCTCCTGCTCAATGCTCACCTCTCCCTCAATAACCATTCCTATTCGTTCAACAGTATCACCATCATGCAGCACATACTGACCTTTATCCACCTTTTCAAATCTTACATCAAGACATTTTATCATAGCCGCAGTTTCATTTTTTTCAACACCTTTAAACAGACTGCTCTCACTTATAATGTCTGTCCATTTATCCATAACCTTCTTATTTCCTGACACTGTATCCATAATGCCTCCACATTTATATTATCTTCATATGTCTTAAATATATCCATTAATATTTTTATATTTTGTTGTATTTACAACATACATTTATATTACCACATAATATAATGATGTACGTGTTGAAAATGCTATTTTCACTAATTAATATTCACAACTGTCTAACGTGGATATTAAACTAAAATATAATCAGGCAATCGCAAAATAAAGACACAAAGAAATTAGTTCTTTGCGGCTTATGATTTTTCACAAACACCTAAAAACATAGACGAAAAAAGGAGATATAACATTATGATTAGAAAAATTATAGAAATAAACGAAAACTTATGCAACGGATGCGGCTTATGCGCACATGCCTGTCACGAGGGCGCTATCGGTATAGTTGACGGAAAGGCAAAGCTTTTAAGGGATGATTACTGTGACGGCTTTGGTGACTGCCTTCCAGCCTGTCCTATGAATGCTATCCGCTTTATAGAAAGAGAAGCTCCAGAGTACAATGAAGCCGAAGTTCTTGCTAATAAGGCAACAAGTGGAAGTCAGATTAATAACTGGCCTGTACAGATAAAGCTTGTTGCGCCTTATGCTCCATACTTTAATGGCTGTGACCTTCTTATTGCCGCTGACTGTACAGCATATGCATACAGCACATTTCACCATGATTTTATGAGGAATCACGTAACACTTATCGGCTGCCCTAAGCTTGATATGATTGATTATTCTGAAAAACTTACAGACATTTTTAAGAATAACAACATAAAAAGCATAACTGTAACACGAATGACTGTTCCTTGCTGCGGCGGACTCCAGTATGCTGTTGAGAAAGCTATTGAAGCAAGCGGAAAGAACATTCCTTTAAGAGTTGTGACCATCGGAACTGATGGAAACCGTGTGAATTAATACCATATTTTTGTTATTTTACTAACTAAAAAAAGCAGGAGATGCGCCATAGCCCATAGTGCATATGGTACATCTCCCAATTATATTTTCAGCTATTGTAAATACATTAAATATTTTTTATGGAATTAATAACATCCATATAACTTACATTCTGAGTCTCACATAACTTTTTCACGCTTTCATATTCTGGATAGCGTTTCGTTCCTCCATCTGGAAGCTCACATACCTTTATATCAACTTCGCCATATGGTGTTACTGCCTTTTCCATATGTCTTTTAAGTATGGTTCTTTCCATGGCTGTACGCCTTATTCCTATAGTTGTAGTCTGTCTGAATATAATATTCTGAAGCTTATCTATATCAGCCTGTCCGCATATTACAACAAGCTCGTAGGCTGGTCTGTTCTTCTTCATATATATTGGAATATAGTGTACTTCTCTTGCACCTGCTTCATAGAGAAGCTCCATAGTGTACCCAAGAACCTCTGATGTACAGTCGTCAATATCTGTTTCCAGCTTATATATACAGTCCTTTGTCTGTGTGTCTGATAAATCTTTCACATTATGCTGCTCACTATCTATAAGCATAGCCCTTAACATACTTGGAACTTCATAATCTCTTTTACCTGCTCCATATCCCACCTTTTCAATCATATACTTAGATGGAATATCTGTATCTGTTCTTACTGCTGCCACTATTGCTGCACCTGTAGGTGTTACAAGCTCACCCTTGATATGTGTGTGGCTCAGTACAATATTATGCTCTGCTACAATATTAGTTACTGCTGGAACCGGCACCGGTATGACACCATGCTGACATCTTATCGTTCCGGCACCTTCGCATAAGAATGGAACATATACTCTGTCTATTTTAAGTTCATCAAAGCACACTGCAAATGCAACTATATCCACTATGGAGTCAACTGCCCCGACCTCATGGAAATGTACATTTTCTATATCTGTTGCATGGGTCTTTGCCTCTGCTTTTGCAAGAATAAGAAATATATCTTTGGCAAGTTCACGCGCACCGATTGTAAGTTCAGTCTTATCAATTATATCATTAATTTCTGCAAGACCTCTGTGCTCGTGACTATGGTGATGACTATGTTCATCATCGTGATTATGATGATGGTGATGCTCTTCATTTTCTGCTGTATCTGTCACTGCATTTTCTGATATATGCTTATTATCTGTATCTGTTTTATTATCTACAGTTTCACCTTTGTCCTTATGGCTATGACCATGCAGATACTCCATATCGTGGTCGTGATTATCCTTATCAAGTATTACATTAAAATCACATGCATCTATACCACTTTTCTTAACTCTTGTAATCTCTATACTGTAACCACTTAAGGGCATTGTCTTAAGTGTTTTCCTTAAATGTTCTTCACTGGCACCTATATCAAGAAGTGCTGCAACAGACATATCTCCACTTATGCCGGAATAACATTCAAGATATAATTCTCTCACTGCTTTTCACCTCTTAATAATCTTACTGTGCAATAAACTGCTTAACCTGTTCTTTACCTATAAAACCAATGCTTGTATCTGCAACCTCACCATTTTTGAATAAAAGTAATGTCGGAATAGAAGCAACATTATACTTTAATGCAAGAGCCATTTCCTTATCTGTGTCTATCTTGCATATCTTAACCGCATCCTGTTCTGCTGCCACTTCTTCAAGTACCGGACCTAACATCTGGCATGGTCCGCACCATGTTGCCCAGAAGTCAACAAGTACAGGCTTGTCTGACTTAAGCACTTCCTGTTCAAATGTTTCTGCTGTTACATGTATAATATCCATAATAATCCTCATTTCTGCGCACATTTTACTTATAATGGACTGGTGTATGGTGCGCTATACACTAATCCTATGTATACTTACAAATATATACCTTTATGTTCTCACCGCTGAAAGACTTCTACGATATTCCATACTCTCCCTTTCCATCTGGGCAAGTATTCTTGTAATAGTCCACTGACTGTTTGTCTTTGTCTGCACAGCCTTATAATCTGCCTTGCTGCTGCCATTTCTTAACTCAAACAACAGCTTGTCCATATGCTTGTCTGTCACATTACAGAATATAACTATGCCAGCCTTAGCTTCATTATAAAAAATATCATCACCTGACTTATAATCTTTAGCACTGTCAAGTACATCCTTTAAGGTCTTAGATGTCATATCCTCACTTAAAACTATGCTTTTAATACGCATATTCGATGCACTTTTTATAATGTTTTCAGAATGTTTTACATTGTATAATACAATTCTTTCCATACCTATTACACTCCATAATCGTTACTTATACAGCTCATTTCATTTGCGTTAAATAATACACACATTTTGCATTATAAATATGTCTTAAGTGGTGTATTATTTAATAAGCTTTTTAATCTCATCTAATTCGGCAGAATGTTTTCTTGAAACTGCTCCCGGATTACGCTTAACCATTCTGAACACACTCTTGTAGCTCTTATTGTGGTCAGTCTTAAGGTTGACCTTTTCATTTTCAAGAGTTTCTAATAACTGGTTAGCAGCCCCTTCATCCATAAGCTTATTCTTAAGTTCTTCAACAACAGCTTCACTCATCTTCTGTAACGTAGCAAGCTTAATTCCTTTTCTTTCATTCATATTCTTTTCAAATGTAAGTCTTCCTTTAGCCTTGCTTACATTATTCATAACTGTTGCTTTTCCTTCTGCCAGCTTTTCTTTCATCTTATTGTAATCATCTTCTGCAAATGCACTTGCAATCTCAATTCTTTTAGCGATTGTTTTAATCTGCTGGTTACTGTTCGCAATTCTTTCAATAGTTGCTTTAAGATCCATAGCTTCATTGAATGACTGGGTGAAGTCTACTGTCATAGCAATAGCTACTACAAACGCAATAATATCTGATATTGTTATCGGAATCATACACACCAGACCCTCTATAGGCCTGTGTACAATTCTTACAAGAAGTACTGAGAATATACCCCATCCTACTGAAGAAAAAAGACATATATGTCCCATAAGATTGAAAGGTTTCTTACTATAATCCCAGTATCTTACTCCAAACATACGCTCCATGCAATATCCTGTAACAAACTCAAGTATCGTTGATGATAACATTCCCAACAGGAATATAAGTGGAATTGAGTCCCTTACACCTATTGTACTTACAAGTATTACTATAGCACCTGAACCATATATAGGAAGTGCAGGCCCATGCAGGAAGCCTCTATTGACCCACTTTCCTGACTTGGCAGACACATAACAGCTCTCCCATACCCAGCCCATAAAACAATATATAAAAAAGAATAACAACCACTGCGATACAGTATATGTCTGCATTATATTCCTCTTCTTTCCAAGCAGATTAACTATATCATAAATATAGTTAATACTACTTCTTTATTATTTATCTCACATTTGATATTAAAATATTCTAACACTTTTCTTATACATATGTCAAAATTTACTATTATTGTAAATTTTATTAAAAATTTCATGATTATAAATGCTTACTATAGCTCATAACTGATACTTCACCAGATATCAGCTATATATGAATAAGCTTATTAACAAAATTATAATATGTAAGCTTACTTCACATACCACCGCTATATAGGAGAAAGCCCCGCCATATGCCAAACACATATGACAGGGCTTGTACCAGCTCTGATATTCACGTTGCTGTATATGACTGTAACCGATGTCTATATAAACCTGCAACAGTCCGTCACTAACTTAATTCCATATAAGTTCCCTTACTCTATGCTTATAATTCTTGCTGCATATAAGTTCAGTTTCTTCGCATAGCACAATATAATTAGTGTGCATTCTTCTTATCTTCATAATATTAACTATTTCTGATTCATTAATGTACTCAAAACCGCATTGTTTCAACACATCATATACTTCGCCAATTTTCCCATAAAAACTATCCTGAAAACTATCGGTATGAATTGTAATAATCCTGTTGTCACAACTTATATAATTAATATCCCTGACTCTTATTCTTACTACTCTCGTGTTATTTCCACACACAAGAATTCCCTCATTTTCCTTAACAAGTAACTTACATGCACCCATATCCGCTCATACTCTCTCCTACGTATAATAATATACGAAAGCAGGATTGCCGTTTATTATTATAAAATATTGTATATCTGACGTAAACTGACTATTTTACAATATTTTTGCTTAACTTTCTTTGCACCAGTTATTCATGCTTAACTTAACGGATACAGATATAGGCAAGATAAACCACATATGATGCAAGCATAACAACACCATGCCATCTTACAAGCTTCTTCTTAGACCATGCAAATGCCCATACAACTGCACTCATAATAATAAGTATAATTATATCGATAATATTTTCTGATATAAATATAACAGGACTTATCGCACCAGCTATACCAAGCACCAGAAGAATATTAAATATGTTAGAACCGATTACATTTCCAAGTGCCATATCAACCTCGTCCTTCTTAGCTGCAACGATAGATGTTACAAGCTCAGGAAGGCTTGTTCCAAGGGCAACGATTGTAAGCCCAATAAGGTTCTGGCTTAATCCAAGACTTGAAGCTATTGTTGAAGCTCCATTTACAACAAAGTCACCACCAAACTTTATAGCCACTGCGCCGCCTATTATATACACGATACACTGCCATACAGGTAATATCTTTATTTCCTCGTCCGTCTCTTCTGCAATCTCAACACTGAGTGTTGAATTTCTTGCGCTAAGCGCTGACTTAATCATCCAGCCAAGGTATGCAGCAAATAATACAAGGAATATTATTCCGTCTGCTCTTCCAAGAAGCATACCAACTTTTCCAAATATAACAAGAAGTATCGCACATAATATCGAAAATGGAAATTCTTTCTTTAATGTATCTGCTGATACCGCAAGCGGCACGAATAAAGTACATACTCCACACACGACCATAAGATTAAATATATTAGAACCTACAACATTACTTACCGCAAGTGCATTATTGTTGCAGAGTGATGCTGTAACACTTACAGCACACTCTGGAAGGCTAGTACCCATAGCAACGATTGTAAGTCCGATAATCATAGATGGAACTCTTAATCTTTTGGCAACTGATGAACTGCCATCAACGAAAAAGTCTGCACCCTTTATAAGAAGTACGAAACCAATAACAAGTAATACTAACGCTACTAAAATATCTTTCATTAAAACCTCTTTCCAAATGCATTTATTGTGCATTTTTCTGTATTTGCTCATTTATAGTATTAAATATAATACAACTTTGTCTCCATTACAAAGACTTATCTTTTGTAATTCATTTAAATATTTCTAAATAAAAAAACTTATTTTTGTAATTTTTATCTGCTCATTCATAGTTGCTTACAATTACAATATTCCAAGTCCATCAAGAAGAATTTTAACACCTATAAGTATAAGTATTATACCACCACATAACTCTGCCTTAGACTGATACTTATCACCAAATAAGCTGCCTATCTTGACACCTGCTGCTGAACAGACGAAAGTAATGCATCCGATAAATGATACGGCTGGAATTATATTTACCTTAAGGAAAGCAAGTGATACACCAACTGCAAGTGCATCAATACTTGTGGCTATGGCAAGCAAAAACATACTCTTAACGCCCATATCATCATTTACCTTTTCTTCTTCGCCGAATGACTCCTTAATCATATTACCACCGATAAATAAGAGAAGTATAAATGCTATCCAGTGTGAATACTTGGTTATCATATCCGCAAAAAAACTGCCAAGATAATAACCTATAAGTGGCATAAGTGCCTGAAATCCACCAAACCACAAACCAGCCATACACATATGCTTCACTTTAATCTTACCAAGTGATAAACCTTTACATATTGATACTGCAAAGGCATCCATCGAAAGACCGATGGCTAAAACAAATAATTCAAAAATGTTCATAATGTGCTCCTCTTCCTGTAATTCCCCTAATTCATCGTTACTCTTCGCTCGCAACGATAAGCTCAAGATGCTTCGCTTCTTTCGCTATCGCGGTGCTCCTCGAATAAAAAACCATATTCTCAATTATTCCTGCAAGCAGAATAATTGTTCATATGTTTTTTCATTCTCATCGTTACTCGCGTAAAAAAAACTCAAGGACAGTAGGGATTGGATTGCTCCCTTACTGTCCTTGAGTCTCATCATTTAAAGTAATACCGGGTTAATAATTATATTGTATTAACCATTATGTCGATATAACTGCATATCAGTGTGTATCCATATTATAACCATATATTCTTACTTAAAATACAGCTATATTCATAATACAGATACATGTATGCCGACTACTCCCTCAGGGGATTTATGTTTTACGTATTGTTGATATAATATCATCAATAACGTTTGCTGACAATGTTTTTATTTAAAAACTTACTAAATTTCTGATTATCTTTTCATAAGTTGGTAAATGCCGATATA
>ERZ791833.933-NODE-933-length-11030-cov-5.73695_pt1 | contig 11030 bp, 9 predicted proteins | sample MGYA00510294_ERZ791833 | MGnify/ENA primary metagenome ERZ791833 (study PRJEB30046, sample SAMN00715270) | human gut metagenome | study: EMG produced TPA metagenomics assembly of the A metagenome-wide association study of gut microbiota in type 2...
GATTTTATGTACGTTTCGATATTTTTTACGAAAGTGGCAAAAAATATCTGGCTGCTGATATCCTTACTTATCTCAAGAAGAAAATACTGTACACTTTTGGTATGGTATTGGACAAAGTATTCATCTTGATAAGGCAGAATATTCATAGCATAATAATTGATAAAAAAAGTTGTAAAGTGGTGGTAACTATAAAAATAATAATTAAATTATGTTTCACGTGAAACATAATTCGATTTGAATTTCTTAGAAATAATTATTATCTTTAAATAATATAAGTGTAATATAAACAGGTTTATATATGAATTGATTATTTGAATTATAGATGCAAATAATATATGTTTCACGTGAAACATTATATGATTTAATACAAAACACAGAGGCAAATATAAAATAGAAAGAGGTTAAATATGGGGAGAGTTATAGCAATTGCCAACCAAAAAGGTGGAGTTGGCAAGACAACAACAGCCATAAACTTGTCAGCATGTCTTGCTGAAGCAGGTCAAAAAGTTCTGCTTATAGATATTGACCCGCAGGGTAATGCAACAAGCGGAGTTGGCATAGATAAAGATAATGCGGAAAATACAGTATATGATGTGATTTTAAGAGAAAGCAGCATAAAAGATGCTATCATAGACAATGTATATGATAATCTTGATGTGGTTCCAGCAAATGTTAATCTCGCTGGAGCAGAGATTGACTTAATAAATGTAGAAAGACGAGAATATGTATTAAAAGATGAAATATCAAAAATAAGGAGAAAATATAATTATATAATTATGGATTGTCCTCCCTCACTTAGCATGCTTACGGTAAATGCAATGACAGCAGCTGACACTGTGCTTGTTCCAATACAGTGTGAGTATTATGCGCTTGAGGGATTAACACAGCTTATGTATACAATTAATCTTGTTAAGAAAAAACTTAATAAAAAACTTGAAATGGAAGGCGTTGTGTTTACAATGTTTGATTCAAGAACTAACCTTTCTCTTCAGGTAGTCGAAAATGTTAAGGATAATCTTAATCAGACTATATACAAGACAATAATTCCAAGAAATATAAGATTGGCAGAGGCACCTAGTTATGGTCAACCTATTAACATATATGATACAAAGTCAACAGGTGCGGAAAGCTATAGGTTATTGGCACAGGAAGTTATGGAAAGAGATAAGAAATAAAATTATAAGAAATAAAATTAATTAAAGGAGAATAAATATGCCTGCTAAATCAACAGAAACAAAGAGTCCAGCAAAATCAAGCTCAAAAACTAAAGGAAAAGGTGGTTTGGGAAGAGGAATTTCTAATCTTATCAATGTTGAAGAGAAAAAGAAAGAAGACAATGTTGTAGTAAAAGAAGTTGTAAAGGAAGTTGTAAAAGAGGTAAAAGTTCCAGTTGAAACAAAAGTTAAGTTGTCACTTATAGAACCTAATAAAGACCAGCCAAGAAAAGCATTTGATGAGGATGCGTTAATTGAATTATCTGAGTCAATAAAGCAATATGGTGTATTGCAGCCACTTTTAGTGCAAAAAAAGGATGATTATTATGAAATAATTGCTGGTGAAAGAAGATGGAGAGCGGCAAAGCTTGCAGGAGTAAAGGAAGTTCCAGTAGTAATAAAAGATTACTCAACTCAGGAAGTAATGGAAATAGCTCTTATTGAAAATATACAAAGAGAAGATCTTAATCCGATAGAAGAAGCAAGAGCTTATCAAAGACTTATTAAAGATTATAGATTAAAGCAGGATGAAGTTGCAGAAAAGGTGTCTAAGTCGAGAGCAGCTATAACGAATGCATTACGTTTATTAAAACTGGATGAAAGAGTTCAAGACATGGTCATTGAAGGTAAAATAAGCAGTGGACATGCAAGAACAATTTTATCAATAGATGATAATGATAAGCAGTATATGATTGCACAGAAAATATTTGATGAAAAGTTAAGTGTGCGTGAAGTAGAAAAACTCATGAAAAGTCTTGATGCACCGGAAAAGAAAGAAAAAAAACTCCCAGCAAATGATTTTGTGTACAGAGATATAGAACAGAAGCTAAAAAATATACTTGGCACTCAGGTAATAATCAAAAATAAGAGTAATAATAAAGGAAAAATTGAAATTGATTATTATTCTCAGGCTGAACTTGAAAGAATATATGATATGTTAAGAAAATTAAATAATAATTAGCATAAAAACATCGTGCCATTGTTTGTTTTAGTTTAATATATATAGATACAAAATATATAAATAAAAACAAGTGACCTTGGAGAGGGTCAATAAAAACTACTACTATATAAGTACGAGGAAAAACAGATGTTAGATGTATTTGGACTGTTTAGCGTAGAAACATTATATGTTTTAATAGGTATTGCTGTATTACTTATTATATCTATTGTGTTATCAATAGTTGCAATCGCTAAGTCATCATCTATGAAGAAAAAGTACAATATGATGATGGAAGGTTCTGAAGGAAAGAGTATAGAACAGATTATAAAAGCGTATACTGATGATGTTAAGCTTCTTAAGGAAACATATACAGACAATACAGATGCAATCAAGGATATTTATGAGAAAATGCAGTACACATTCCATAAAATAGGAATTGTAAAGTATGATGCATTTCATGAAATGGGTGGTAAGTTAAGCTTTGCATTGTGTATGCTTGATAGTAATAATAACGGTTATCTTTTAAATGTAATGCACAGTAATAATGGCTGTTTTGCATATATAAAAGAAATTATTAATGGTAAGTCATTTATAGAGCTTGGTGGAGAAGAAGAAAAAGCACTTAATCAGGCTGTTGCCGGAAGAATGGGCGATGAGGCACTTAGTCAGGAAGTAAATGATATAGTTAATAACGTAAATAATAAGTAAGAAGTAAAAAAGCATACTATAAGATTTCAGATAGCTAACTATAAATGAGCAGATACAAAAAAATACACAAAGATAATTTACTCATTTATAGTAGCTAATTTAAAATACTACCTGATTTATATGTGTTACAATGCCATATATCTATTATGATTTTTAAAAATATATTTAGACAAAAAAATATGTTTAAACTAAATAAAATGGATATAAGTTAAAGATAAAAAACAATGTTATATACACAGATATATACCGATAAAAACAAATAAATAAAAATAAAAACTACGTAATAAAATACTGGAAATTATGTATAAAAAGGTGCATAATTAATAAAGTATGATTACGAATACAGATTTTGGAGGAAAGTATGTTAGATTTAAAGTTTGTCAGAGAAAATCCAGACATAGTAAAGCAGAATATAAAGAACAAGTTTCAGGATAGAAAGTTACCTTTAGTTGATGAAGTTATTGAGCTTGATGCACAGGCAAGAGCTGCACAGACAGAAGCTGATGAGTTAAGAGCTAACAAGAACAAGCTTTCTAAGCAGATTGGTGCACTTATGGCACAGGGCAAGAAAGAAGAAGCAGAAGAAGTTAAGAAGCAGGTTTCAGAAAGCGCTGACAGATTAGCAGAGCTTGAATCAAAGGAAGCAGAGCTTAACGAAAAGGTTACTAAGATAATGATGACTATTCCTAATATCATCGACCCATGTGTTCCTATTGGTAAGGATGATAGTGAGAATGTGGAAGTAGAAAAGTTCGGTGACCCAGTTGTTCCTGATTATGAAATACCATATCATACAGAGATTATGCAGAAGTTTGATGGTATTGACCTTGATGCGGCTGGTAAGGTTGCTGGTAATGGTTTCTACTATCTTATGGGAGATATTGCAAGACTTCACTCAGCAGTTATTTCTTATGCAAGAGATTTCATGATAGACAGAGGATTCACATACTGTATACCTCCTTATATGATAAGAAGCAACGTAGTAACAGGTGTTATGAGCTTTGATGAAATGGATGCAATGATGTACAAGATTGAAGGTGAAGATCTTTACCTTATCGGTACAAGTGAGCATTCAATGATTGGTAAGTTTATTGATACAATTACACCAGAAGAAGAACTTCCAAAGACACTTACAAGTTACTCACCATGCTTTAGAAAAGAAAAGGGAGCACACGGTATAGAAGAAAGAGGCGTTTACAGAATTCACCAGTTTGAAAAACAGGAAATGATAGTTGTTTGTAAGCCAGAAGACAGCAAGATGTGGTTTGATAAGCTCTGGAAGAATACAGTAGACCTCTTCCGTTCTCTTGATATTCCTGTAAGAACACTTGAATGCTGCTCAGGAGACCTTGCAGATCTTAAGGTAAGATCTATAGATGTAGAAGCATGGTCACCAAGACAGAAGAAGTACTTTGAAGTAGGTTCATGCTCTAACTTAGGAGATGCACAGGCAAGAAGATTAAAGATAAGAGTACAGGGTCCAGATAAGAACAAGTACTTTGCACATACACTTAACAACACATGTGTTGCACCTCCAAGAATGTTAATCGCATTTTTAGAGAACAATCTTCAGGCGGATGGAAGTGTTAAAATTCCTAAGGCGCTTCAGCCATATATGGGCGGAAAGACAGAGCTTAGCAAGTAAGTTCATTTAAACAGAATATTAATATTAATATACCGTGCCAGTATTTAGTAGCTATTTATATCAAAAGGTTATTAAATTCTGACACGGTTATTTGATATATGGACGGATTTGTGTTATCTTTATAAATATATAAAAAGCTATTACATTTATAGCGTTAAATGTGTTCGTAAGATATGTAATGGGGAACAGTTGAGTGTACGATTTATTCGTGTTGTTATATTATGTAGCTCGTAAGCTGGAATGGAGTATGTATGAAACAGGTCAAGGTAAAAAATCTTAAGGGCAATGAGATAGTGGCCCTTCCTATAGTGACAGATAGCGGAACAGTGCTTATACATGCAGATGTTGAATTAAAGCCAGAGCTTATAAACAGAGTGATTCGTTTAGGGATAAAGACTCTTTTTATAAAGGATTATCCAGAAGAGGTAATCAGTAAGGATGATTACAGACACATTGTTATAGGTTCTGAAGAAGAATTTTTAGATACAAATAATGAAGAATATGACGTAAATGTTTCTGATGAGCAAGATCATGATATAGAAAATGTGAAATCAGAAACAGCTGATAATAAAAAAAGTGTAATGGGAGTCAGTATTGATGATAGTGACAATATATCAGGTGGTAACATTGTCAGTGCTGGATATATAGATAGCACTGGTGATGAGGTTTATGACAGCAGCTTTGCAATACATAAGCAGTCAGACAGTTATATGGAGGACCATCACATTTACAAGGTTGAAGAAACAGCAAGCAACTCAAGAGTTATTATGAAAAATGTGCTGGAAAAACACATTTACAAGCATAATAATGACCTTAAAGTGCTTGGAAAAGAGGCTGAGAAGATTATCGAGTCAGTTATAGAGGAGCCGGAAGTTATCACGAATATAACTGAGATGAGAAATCTTTCTACAGATATGTATACACATTGTATTAACGTGTGTGCGCTTTCAACAATTATGGCACTCAGACTGAAAATGAGTGAACGTCAAGTGCGTAATATATCAATAGGTGCGATACTTCACGATATAGGGCTGCGCTACATCAAGGTGCCTTATATGAATACCAATGAAACGTATATGAATACAAAGGATGCGCTGGAATACAAGAAACATACTATATTTGGCTACAGTTCTCTTCAGGATGAGGACTGGATTCCTGACATAGCAAAAGAGATTATTCTTCTGCACCACGAAAGAATAGACGGAAAGGGATATCCATTCCAGCATAAGGGTGAAAAGATAAAGACAGAGGTAAAGCTTGTGTCTTTGTGTGATGACTTTGACAGCCTTATAAGTGGGGTTGGCAGTCCAAAGCTTAAGATATATGAGGCGATAGAGTACATAAAGGCTAATCAGGGCATAAAGTATGATGCAATGATGACAGATAAGCTTCTTGAGTCAGTTGCGGTATATCCTGTTGGTATAAAGGTTATAACAAGTGAGGGCGAGTCAGGCGTTGTTGTAAGGCAGAATCACAAGTTTACAGACAGACCGGTTATTAAGATGTTAAAGCACGCAGACGGTTCAGAGTATGAGGACAATATAGAAAAAGACCTTATGAAGTATCTCACAGTATTTATTATTGATACCGAATAGGTGCAGAGTTTAAGATAATAAGAAATATATTTAGAAGGATAATTATGAATTTATATATAAGGACTATAGGATTCCAGTATCTTGATGCGGATTTTGAGGAAGAGATGATTCACGCCGGAATACTGGACAGTATAGAAAAAGGTTTTGTAATAAAGAATACTAAGCTTAACAGAGGAGCTGTTATAGTCAGGGTAAGTGAATCTACAGGATTATATATATATGGCAGATTTAAAGGTGATGAATTCATATATGAGTATTATTTTCCTTTTATACTTGGAAAAACAAGCTGTGATAATGATGAGATAACAATAGAAAGACATCTCGATAAAGAATCGTTTGCAGTTGTATGCGATGAGTCAAAGACAGGAGTTACGCTTATATTCTACTTACAGAATGTTATGGATTATCTTGAATTTATATTTGATAAGGACGGATTAAATCAGAAGGAATATAATATAGATACTAAAGGCACACTGTATAAAATACCTATCAAAAACCGAAGGGTGAGCTTAACGGCACTTTCTCTCGGTGGCATGATACTTTTACCTTCTCATAAGAAAGTAGAGCCTGTAAAGGCAAAGAGAGCGCAGGAGGAAAGGGAGAAGCTTATTCAGGCAGCTAAAAATGGTGATGAAGCAGCAATTGAAAATCTTACTATTGAGGATATAGATACATATAACCAGCTTTCACAGCGTATATTAAAAGAGGATGTATTTACAATAGTCGATTCGTCTTTTATGCCTTGTGGAGTTGAGTGCGACCAGTATCAGGTTGTTGGTGAAATTCTTGAACTTACGGAGGAAACTAACCATTATACAAAGGAAATAGTCTATATTATGGTTATCGAATGTAATAATCTTAATATAACGGTTGCAGTGAATAAAGCAGACCTTCTTGGTGAGCCCGATATTGGAAGAAGATTTAAGGGTCAGATATGGCTTCAGGGAAGTGTTGCTTTTAAGCAATAGTTATGTTATAATATTAAGTGCTTTATCGGTAACATACGATAGGCACTTGAATAGGTTTCCTTAGTTAAATGGATATAACGGCCCCCTCCTAAGGGGCAGTTGAGGGTTCGATTCCCCCAGGGAACATTGGAGCAAAGCAGCAATGACATGAGAAAGGTCATTGCTGCTTTTTCTGTGCTATTTCCGTTTTGCTTTGTAAATGGAGTAATTACCATTGATGATAAAATAACTGTTTCAGATGCTTTTTAAAGGGAATTGCTTCCGGATACTTAGCCATGCTCTTGGATAAAATTTCATTTTAAAGTCAACGACTGTTTTCAGAAGGTCTATGTGAGAAAAAGCAACATCTTTTACTGGGGTCTGGCCATTCTATAGAGATCGTAGTAATGTCTGGAATACCGTTGCGGCATATTTAGATGTTCCGGTCTGTTGGCTTCATGATGAAATGCGGGGCTTATGGAGAATGCCTTTTATAATAAAGAAAATTTCAATCTGCAGATGAAAATCAGGATGAAGGCAGCAGTACAATTACTGTACCGGATGGAGTGGATGTGGAGTTGCTGATGAATGTACTGGGAAATCCAGAGATGGCTGCGTTGTTTGTGTCACTGGCAAAAACAATGAAGACATGAAACTAATAAAAATTGCGATATTGTATGGATAAATTATCTATACAGTATCGCTGTTTTTATGTTAATATATATGAAAATGGAAGGATATTTGGGAGAATTTTGTAAGATATATAGCACATACATGGAAGGGGAAAGTAATGTTAACAATAAACCAGTTAATGAAATATTTGAGGACAAAACATCATATTGCTGTTAAAAGTAATCAAGCGCAGGATTTACGAAACATGGGATATTATCACGGCTTTAAAGGCTATCGTTTTATTCGTATACCAAGTCAGAGAATTCCGTTTACGTCTTTAGATGAAATTATTGCGTTGAATAAATTTGATATGCATTTAAAAGCACTTTTTTACCCTAAAGTAATGTTTATTGAAAATGCTCTAAAAAGTTATGTTATTGAATCAACTTTGAAAAACGCAAAATCGGAGAATTTGGTACTTTTTTTGCATGTGCAAATTCTGATGTTAAGTTATATACATCAGCAACATTACACCTGCCCAACAATCTTGATTCAGATGGAAAAATAACAGAGTATATTATATACTCGTTAAAGGATCTTAGAAATGCGATTGCACATAATAATATTATTTTTGATACAAGATTCAGAACGGGTAAGATAAATCAAAGATTAGTGGCTCTGTTAGAAGCAGAAGTTGGAATTGTAAATCTTGATTTTAAATATATTTATGCGTACATTATTCTTTTGACATATGTTTTGAGAAAAATGGGATAATCCAAGACAACATGTAAACAATTTTTGAATGCGTTTATTTCATCGACTGATGAATTGCGTAATCAGCTTCCGGCAAACGTATGTAATCAAATTTTGGGAACCCAGCAATGTTCTCATCTTAAGCAATTACAAAATTTTATTAGTAATTCCTGATAGAACTTGCATAAATTTTGACCATATGGTATATTATATTTATGAATTGCGGTGGGCGTCTTTGGACAACACCTTGAAAGAGCTTGATGCGTCGGGCTCTTTTTTTATTGTACTATGAGAGTGAAAATATGGTATTGGAATTATTGAAACAAACGGAAAGGCTATAAGATACGGGAAATCACACAAAAGAAAATAGAAAAAAAACAACGAGAGAAATTACAATTTTGGTCTGTGAAGGCATCATTAGTAGCAGGGGTTATTGTAATCATTACAATTTTTAAGGATCTTTATGAATATTTTAGAAGCAGATTACCATTATATGTAAATGGAATATATGGACTTCTATGTTTGATTCTTATGTTAGGAATTTTAGGAACGAAAAAATTTGATAAATATCTAAATTCAAAAGGTGTTGAGAATTTTGGGACTTCCTTGACGGTTGGTTCTATTTTAATTTTTGCTTTGGAAAATTCTATTTTTAAAATAAAAATGGATGCTATAGATGCCATTGGAATATGGTTGATATTTGCAACTATTGTGATTGGTGCATTGTACCTTCTATTTTGTAAATATGAAAAGTAAAGGATTATATGTGATAAAATAAAATTATTCTAAGTCAGTTTTGTAATTTATACCAATAAAGGTTGGAAATAAAAAATAAGTGATTTTGCTTACATCCTTCTAAAATATATAGAGACTTTTGATAAATATAGAGTAAATAATGGTCAAAAAACAATCGACATCCGACCTAGCACACGTTATAATATAGATAATCTAATAAGAAAACAGTGTTATGTAGGTTCGATTCCTATAGGAGATGCTCATTTTTAGCGGTAATGAAGATAGTTTCATTGCCGCTTTTTTGCATGAGCAATGAGTCAAGGTCCAAGCTTGCTTGAGACTTTGACGAATGTCGCGACAACGAGAGAGCATCGCGAGTGCGTTCAGGGAAAGGAAGTTGCCTATGGAAGAAAAGAAGGAATTGCTGGATTAGGATGAAAGAGTTGTAGAGATTGAGCTGGAAAGACTTTGCAGATTTGTAAACCATCCATTCAAGGTTCAGGCGGACAGTCAGATGATTGATAAGACATATTCCATGCCTAAATTATGTGTTAGTTATCGTAAGCCGAGGAAATTAACAGCTTTGCAGAGAGCTAAGGCAAGGGAAAGAATAGAAAAAGTTACTCGAAGAAACAACTAATCGTTATGAAGGAGGTTTTTATGGAGAACAAGAAAATTATAGGTTATATGCGTGTGAGCAGTCGGGAGCAAAACTAGGATAGGCAGAGGGTTGGAACATCGAAAAGAAAAAACGAGTACCAGGAATTAAATCTATCCAAGCATCCACCGCAGATGTTACCAACAGATATTATCAGGGTGGATTTCCCAAAATTGTGCAAAGAGAGAGTGTTGGAGGAAGGGGTATCAGATGAAGATACAGCTGATTGATTTTGGAGTGAGAAGTAAAAAGATTTCATTGATAAATCAAATCAGGAAAAAAATTGACACATAAAAATAGATGTACGATCACTTGAACAGGTGGATGTACATCTATTTTGGCATATGATATTAATTATTTTTTCAGGAAAAGCGTTCTACAATATTATTAATTTCCAACGCATTTTCTTTGTTATGATTTACGATAACGGACATTTCCTGTGTCGTTTCTTCTGTTTGTCTTGCCTTTTCTAAGATATCCTGACTGCTGATATGGTCGGAATCAGGAACATCTGAAATAGCATGGATCTGGTTTTGAATATTTTGTACTGTGTTGACAAAGGTTTCAGACTCTTCTGCAATTTCGGATATAATAACCTGAATTTCCTGAATGGATTGGTAGTAATCCTGGGTTTCCTGAACCAATTTTGTAAACTGTGTCTGGACGTCATTTTGCAGGAAGAAAATAATCTGATCGAAACAAGTTTTGACATGTGATATATTGTTTTTAGTTTCATTACAGATAGCCTGAATATCTGTTGCCGTTTTGGATGAATTAGATGCGAGGTTACCGATTTCGCCAGCAACTACAGCAAATCCTTTTCCAGCATCTCCAACTCTTGCAGCTTCAATAGAAGCATTTAAGGACAGAAGGTTTGTCTGGCTTGTAATGTCTAAAATTTGAGATGCCATTTCATCAATTCGCATTAATGATTGTAATTCTTCCATTGCATTTTCGATAGCTTTTTGATTTTCTGCAATCTGGGTATTTGTATTTACCATAGAATTATTAGCTAAGGTCTGCATTTTTTCCACTTTTTGAAGTAATTCGCTGCTGTGGACATTACCCTGAAGGATGCGTTCTTTGATATCAGAAACAACCGTTGTCATTTCGGAAATCTGCTGTCCTACATCGTTTACAGTAGCGTTAATATCTTCTGAATGTTCTGCAAATGTCTGCGTGGATTTTGAGTTGTCTGCCACACAACTAAGCAGTGTTTCTGA
>ERZ791833.939-NODE-939-length-10977-cov-4.63569_pt1 | contig 10977 bp, 8 predicted proteins | sample MGYA00510294_ERZ791833 | MGnify/ENA primary metagenome ERZ791833 (study PRJEB30046, sample SAMN00715270) | human gut metagenome | study: EMG produced TPA metagenomics assembly of the A metagenome-wide association study of gut microbiota in type 2...
TGCCGCCATCTGGGCCTGCATCCGGGCGGGGTATCAGGCCGCGCTGCTGGCCCCGACAGAAATTCTGGCCACCCAGCACGCCGAAGGCCTGAACCGGATGCTTGCCCCCTTCGGGATGCGGGTGGCCCTGCTGACCGGCGGCATGAAGGCCGCTGCACGCCGCACCACCCTTGCCGCCATCCGGGAAGATCAGGCCGACCTTGTGGTGGGCACCCACGCCATCCTCAGCGAAGGCGTGGAGTTTGCCCGGCTGGGTCTTGCTGTGATCGACGAGCAGCACCGCTTTGGGGTACGGCAGCGCGGAATGCTGGCCGAAAAGGCCGCGAATCCGCACCTGCTGGTGATGAGCGCAACGCCCATTCCCCGCACGCTGGGCCTGCTCATCTACGGCGATTTGGACATCTCCATTCTGGACGAGCTGCCGCCGGGCCGCACACCGGTCAAGACCCGCTGCATCACCGGCAAAAAGCGGCGCGACCTCTACCATTTTCTCGATCAGGAGATCGGGCGCGGGCGGCAGGTGTATCTGGTCTGCCCCGCCATCGAGGACACACCGGATGGCGGGCTGAACGCCGTTAAGAGCTACTACGAGGACATTGCCAAAGCCCTGCTGCCGGAGCGCCGGGTGGGCCTGATGCACGGCAAGCTCAAACCCAAGGAGAAAGCTGCCGTGATGGAGGACTTCAAAGCCGGACGGCTGGACGCACTGGTGTCCACCACCGTCATTGAGGTGGGTGTGGATGTGCCCAATGCCAGCGTAATGGTGATCGAAAACGCAGAGCGCTACGGTCTGAGCGCCCTGCACCAGCTGCGCGGCCGCGTGGGACGCGGTGCAGCGGAGAGCTGGTGCTTCCTTGTCAGCGACAACCAAAGCGAAAACGTACAAAAGCGGCTGAAATTTTTGTGCAGCACCACGGACGGCTTTGCGGTGGCGCAGTACGATCTGGAGACCCGCGGCCCCGGCGACTTTTTCGGCAGCCGCCAGCACGGCCTGCCCACCCTGCAGATCGCCGACCTGATGAACGACACCCGCACCCTGCACGCTGCGCAGGCGGAAGCCGTTGCCATGCTGGCCGACGACCCGCTGCTGGAAGCGCCGGAGCACGCACTGCTGGAACAGCAGGTGCAGCAGATGTTCGAGAAAGCCGGAGCCATGAACTGATCCGGAGGTTTTTTGCGCACAAGCAACAGCAAATGCAAAAGCCGCTGCACGGCTAGTGCAGCGGCCCCTGTTATCGAACGGAACGCTTTGCGTGCCGTTCGCCCATGCTTATCACATCGCAGAACACGCAGCGGCTTTTGGTGGAAAGCTGGGTATCCTTATGGTAGCAGCCAAAAAACCACTTGTCGTAGGTCAGCTTCAACAAAATTTTATCCAGAAAGCTGTGCAGCTGGTTGGTCTCGCCGCTGGCAAGGGCGGTAAAATCCAAAAATCTGCTTGGCGCATCGTGGGTCAGCACATAATCCACTTTGTAATCGCACGCTGCAAGGTTCTCCTCACAAAAGACGTATTCCTCCTCCGAAGGCATTTCTTCCCTCCACCAGTTCACGCCGGGTTCCCGATCCTCCACATCCTGGCTTTCCGCACCGCCAAAGCACAGGTATTTTTTATTCTCCAATTCCAGCACGCTGCCGCGGCACACATGGTACACATTGCCACCCAGTGCCTGCACCTTGCCGCCAAAGCGTTCCTCGGTGGGATACTGCTTTAAAAGGTCGTAGTTTTCGTGGCTGCCGTCCAGAAACAGCAGGGTATACGGGCGCTTGCGCAGCCAATCCAGCTTTTTCTGTTCCTCCTTGCTGCCGTCCCACACAAAGCCAAAGTCGCCCAGTACCACCACGGTATCCCGTTTGCCCAGCCAGCGCAGCTTGCCGTGCTTGAAGCGGTCGATGTCGCCGTGGGTGTCCCCTGTCAGATATACCATTCCTGTCCTCCCTAACCGGATGTGAAATCGGCACAATAAGCCTTGTCACACCCCGCCAAACCTGTTATTATAAAGAATACAGCCTTCCGCTGTGATCTCGTTCTTACCCGGCGCACGGCGCTTGTGCCGTGCTGCCTGTTGTTTTATATTATCGCTTTTTAAAGGAATTGTCCACATGAAACGTATTTTTGCGCTGGTTTTGTCGTTCGCTGTCCTGTTCAGCTGCCTTGTGCTGCCCGCCGGGGCTATGTTCGACCCCACCCCGGTCTATCAGGTGCAGGCACAGAGTGCCTATATCGTCAACACCGATACCAATATCATCGTCTATGATAAGGACAGCACAAAGCAGGTATCCGCCGGTGGTCTGACAAAGTACATGACCATTGCCCTGCTGCTGACCAACTATGCCGACCATCTGGACGACACCTTCCAGATGCCCTTTGCCATCTCGGATTACGTTTATAACACCAACAACGCCGATATGCGCTCCAACGAGACCTTTACCTACCGCGAAGCCATGTACGCCATGCTGACCCGCAACGCCAACGAAGCCGCCATGGGCCTTGCTTATGCCCTTTCCGGCGGCGACCTCGCGGGCTGGGTGAGCCAGATGAACACCCTGTCCCAGCGCATCGGCACCACCGGCAGCACCTGGACGGATGCCTGCGGCATTGACAGCGGCAACGTGACCTGTGCCGTGGATATGTACCTGATCCTGCGCTATCTGATGAGCTTTGATGCCTTTGTGGAGGTTTCCGGTGCGCCCAGCTTTACCATGCCCGCCAAAGAAAAACACCGTTCTTCGTCTGTTCTGGTCAGCCAGAACGCCGCGCTGAGCAAATCCAGCGGCGGCAAATACTACCGCAGCGCCATGCAGGGCGGCATGTGCGATGTGACCGCATTCAAAAGTGACAGTGGCAATCAGAGCTATGTTTCATGGGCCAATAAGGATGGTGCCACCTATATTTTCTGCGTGATGCAAAGCCCGGACACCTGCGACGATTTCGGCTACGCCAACCGTCGCCCGGCCCTGTGCGAGACCGTGAAGCTGATGGACTGGGTGTTCGACAGCTTTTCCATTCAGGCCGCGCTGGACACCGACCTTACGCTGGCCGAGATCCCGGTGAAGTATTCCTCCGATACCAGCTCCCTGCAGCTGTATCCCGCCGACAGTATGATGACCCTGCTGCCTTCCACCGGCGACGGCAGCGTGACCCAGAAATATTTCCACCTGCCGGATTCCGTGTGTGCCCCTGTCCAGCAGGGCGATGTGGTGGGTACCGTGGAGCTGAAGCTTGCCGGTGAGACCATTGGCGTGGTGGACCTGATCGCCGGGCAGGATGTCAGCCGCAACCCGCTGCTGTTCACTGTGGCGCGTTTTCAGGAATTCTTAGGCAGTCTGTACCTCAAAGTTGTAATAACATTGAGTATTATTTCCATTATCATATACTTTGCGTGGGTCTTTTTGAACAACTGGAACCGCCGCAAGCCCACCAGAAAGATCCGCCGCCGCTGAGCTTTGCACCGTTCATCCGCATTTTGTGGAAAAGTGATGCAAAAAGCCCCGTCAGCCTTTTCAGGATGACGGGGCTTTTGGTTGCGCCAGCAGGAGTCGAACCTACGATGGGGGAGTCAAAGTCCCCTGCCTTACCGCTTGGCGATGGCGCATCGTGCAAGATATTATACCATATTCTTTGTTTTTCCACAAGGGGAAGGTTCCACTTTTCCGCTTTTGCGGCGGCTCTGTGCCGCCTTTTGCAGCCTGCAATTTGTGAAAAACCAATTTTTTTCATCATAACAACAGAATACGCCCATTTTGTTGCACTTTTGTTACACTATATGTGGTAAATATAGGATTGAATAAACCTCCTCTTCCCGGCTTTTTCGTCTACTGCCTCATGGCGGGGACATCGAGGTCTGTTCTGGTGTTTCCGTTCCCGGCAGGCACCACATCCCAATTTGTCAGGAAAGCGAGGAGTCATATGAAAAAGATCTTGAAAATGCTGGTCCTCGGTCTGCTCAGCGCTGCACTGCTCTGCTGTGCACTGCCCTCTGCCTTTGCCGCAGAAGACAAGGATTCGCAGGTCTACACCATTGGTCTGGATGCCATGGGCGGCAGCAGCTCCGCTGTGGCAGTCACCACCAATCTGAGCGGCAAACTCAGTGCCCTGCCCGCGCAGCCTACGCTGGAAGGCTACACCTTTGACGGCTGGTATACCGAGCCGGTGGGCGGCACAAAAATCAGCACCTCTACGGTGTTTACCGGTGATACCACTGTGTACGCACACTGGACCGTGAAAAATGCCACCACTTCCACCAGCACATCCACGCCCGCTCAGCCGGAACAGACCGCGCAGGAATACGATGACGGCCCGATTTTGAGCGTTCTGACGGTAGCCGGTGCTCTGATCACCACGCTGGCCGTGGCTGCCTTTATTTAAGTCTTTTCACACACTGTATCAATTTTATCAATAGAAAGGAAAATCTCCATGTCTACTATGAAACTGCCCGCAAACTATGCCTCCATCAGCGAAGAGGAAATGGTCTATCTGGACGGTGGTGCCCGCGACGCTTACAACAGCTTCCTGAATGTCGGTAAGGTGTTCAACGCCATTGCCCGCATCTTCTCCGGTGCAAGCTCCATCATCAACAATGTCAACGTGATCTACCAGTCCTTCCTGACTCTGGGCGATCTGCTGAAGAGCTTCTGATCCGGCTTCTATTTTCATCTGTTTTTCAAGAACTGTCTCCGTTGTGGGGACAGTTCTTTTTGTTTTTAACGCATTTTAATCGTTTACATCAAAAGAAACAATTTTTCTTTGGCTTTGGCAAAAAAATGCACGGAAAAGGCATTTTTGTTACGCTTTTGTTACGTATACTGTGCTAACATATAAGGTGGAAGGTCATTCATCAAACTGGCGCTTTCACGCCGAAAACTGATATATCAAATGTGGTTTTGTGGTGCGAAAATTTTCGTATTTGTCGAAAGTTTTCGTTCGCCCAATCCGACCACTTTTTGCGGGAGAAATCGATCATTATGCCAGACCGTGAACTGCGGCACATGCGCCGCACCGAATTAGTCGAGATCATTCTGGCGCTCAAGCAGAGCGAGGACCGGCTCCGGGCAGAAAACGCTGCCCTGTCTGCCCAGCTGCAGGAACGGCAGATCCATATTGAAAACGCAGGTTCCATTGCGCAGGCTGCACTGGAGCTGAACAAGGTGTTTGAAGCGGCGCAGGCTGCGGCTGATGAATACGTTGCATCGGTGCTCGCAGCAAACAAAAACACCGATGCCGCTGCCAGCGCTCTGCGCGCTCAGGCGGAAGCCGAAGCCCAGCAGATCCTTGCACAGGCACAGACCGAGGCTGCGAACCTGAAGGCCCGCACCCAGCAGCAGTGCGACGCGGAAACGGAAGCCGCCGCACGCAAGCGCGCCCAGACCGAAGCGGACTGCAAGGCAATGCTTGCCCGGACGCAGCAGGAGATCCAGCAGCGCCGGGCCGCTTTTGACCGCCGGGCCAGCGAACTGCTGGACGGCTATCACAGCACGGAATTCCTGCCGGAGGAGCGTGCCAAATGAAAGAGCAAAAGATCAGGTTCACGCCCATCCCATCCACAGCAGAGGTGGAAGCAGAGCGCGAACGTCTGGCCTACCGCAGCCGTTATATGCGGGTGCTGCGCAGCACGGTCTACACGCTGCTGGTGGTCGCGGCCGTTGCCGTGCTGCTGGCCACCCTGTTTCTGCCGGTGCTGCAGGTCTCCGGCGACAGCATGAACCCCACTCTGCAGGACCGGGACATCATTCTGCTGGTCAAGGACAGCGACATGAAGACCGGCGACCTTTGCGGATTTTACTGGCAGAACAAGCTTCTGCTCAAGCGCATCATCGGCCTGCCCGGTGATGTGATCGAACTGGACGAGGACGGTGTGGTCACTGTGAACGGCCAGACGCTGGATGAGCCATATGTAGATGAACTGGCTCTGGGCGAATGCGACATCAAATTTCCCTATCAGGTGCCGGAAAACCGGTATTTCGTACTGGGTGACCATCGGGCCACCTCCATTGACAGCCGCAGCAGTGTGATCGGCTGTGTGGAAAAAAGTCAGATCGTGGGCAAGGTTTTTTTGCGGGTATGGCCCTTGTCCAACTTCTCGTTGATCCACTAAGGAGGTTTAGGAATCATGCGGGATATCGTGAAAGAATATCAGAAAAAGTTCCGTCGGAACCACCAGCGCGCCAGACGCTATACTGCGTTGCTGCTGGCACTGGCGCTTACCACCAGCCTGTTCGTGAACTGGCAGCTGCACGGCGTGGGCATTGCCAAAACGGCCGATTATCTGTGCGGCGAGTTGGAGCACGAGCACACCGCTGCCTGCTATGAAAAGCAGCTGGTGTGCGGCTATGAGGAAGGCGAACCGGAGGACTGGAACGCCACCATGACGGACGACAGCATGTCTTTTGATGATACATTCGACATGGATGATGATGCGTTCGGCGTGGATGCGGATGATCCCGGCATTGCAGCCCATTCTGCAGAGCCGGAGTACATCTTTGTGCCCCATGAGCACACCGACGACTGCTACCAGGAAGTGCGGGAGCTGACCTGCCTGGAAGAAGAGCACACCCACGACGACAGCTGTTTTGATGAGGATGGTGTCACCTTCATCTGCGATAAATTCGAGCACACCCACGACGACAGCTGCTATACCACCACCTATGAGCTGGTGTGCGGTCTGGAAGAGGGCGAGCTTGTAGAAGAAGTGAACCCCGATTATGACCCGGTGGCCCTGTTTGAGGAGCCGGTGGCCGCAAAGCCCGTGGTGGTCGATCCTGTGACCGATCCCCCGGTGCACCACCACACCGATGCCTGCTACGAGGAAGTGCTGGTCTGCGGCCTGCCGGAGCATCACCACACGGTGAACTGCCTGTCCGACCCGCTGGACGGCATGCAGGACGAGGACGAATGGCTGGCACAGACCGGCACCACGCTGAGCGGCAACTGGGCCGACGATCTGCTGGCCGTAGCCGAGAGCCAGCTGGGCTATGAGCAGAGCGAGCGCAACTTCCAGCTGGACGATGCCGACGGCGAGACCGTGCGCCACTACACCCGCTACGGCAACGACTACGGCAACGACTACGGCCCATGGGACGTGATGTTCCTTTCCTACTGCCTGAAATATGCCGATATCCCCCAGAGCGCGATCCCGCAGGTTTCCAGCGTGCTGTCTTTGCACAGCCAGCTGCGCAGCGCGCTGTACAACGAAGAGACCGGCAGCGGCTATGCCATGGATTTTGACGGTGATCTGCCGTCTGATGCCGCAATGCCCGGTGATATCGTCATTTACAATGGCACCGTGACCAAGGCTGTGGCCGCGGAAAGCCAGCCGTTGCAGGTGCAGGATGATTCCGCCGATGCCGACATTGCCCTGCTCTCCATGGATGCTGCGGCCACCACCGACACCGCGCCCCACATTGAGGAATACACCGTGGATGCCAGCACCGTTGGCATCGTGAGCGATGTAGACGAAGATTTCGGCACCCTGACCGTGATCTCCGGCGATGTGGATGGCAAGGTGGCTGAAGTCACGCTGAATGCTTCGCAGGTAACAACGCTGGTGTCTGTGGCAAATGCGCAACAGGCCGATTACGGCGTGGCTACGCCGGATTACAAAGTTGAAGATGACGCAGATGCCATTACCACCATCAAAGGTCTGGATGCACTGGATTACCTCACTGCTCTGGAGGTGCAGCGCAAGAATGGCACTGAATACGAGGATACCAACGTCACCACCATTTCGGAGCTTCTGCACAGCAGCCTTACCGTCACAGATATCCCGGCCAAAGCGATCCATGACAACGACTACTGTGTCCATGTTAAACTGCCCAAGAGCTTTGATGTGCTGAACGATGAGCTTATCTCCGGCAAACTGGAAGATACCGGCAATTATGACACCTGCGGCAGCTACCGGCTGCTCAAGGGGAATGACGGCTGCTGGTACGCCGTGCTGCGGTACGACCAAGACTATATCAAGCAGAAAGAAGCGGAAGGCGCAGGCGCGGATACTTCCGATGCCAAGGTCACCAGCAACGTTGCCTTCAATTTCCAGTGGAACCAGAGCGAGGTCACCAGCAGCGGCTTTAATCAGATCGAGGTCAACAAAGATTACGCCCTTGATATCACCATCAACCCGGATGAAACCCCCGATGAGGATCAAAAAGACGATAAGAACTATGACCTTAACCAGAGCGTGAAGGACCCGCGCTACAATGGCAGCGATGCCTACCTGGATTACACTGTTACGCTTGTGGTCAAGAACGAACAGGCCGGCCCGCTGACGCTTGCGGACAGCATGACCCTGCCCACCGGCGTAACCGCCGAATATGTCGAAGACTCGCTCCAGCTCAGCATGGAAAACGGCAATACAACGCTCCGCATCACTTGGGAAAATGTTAATGATGAGCGCAAGATCACCTTGGGTTCTGCCGGTTCCCCCATTGCCGCAGGCACCTATTATATCCGCTACACCGTCAAGCTGAACAAAACGGCTTTTGACGGTGAAGTAATCAATAACATCAAGATTCTGGATACGCCCATCAGCGATGATGCCGAAGAGTCGGTAAAAACCGACAGCCTTGTGATCACCAGTCAGGCCGATCCGTCCGACTACGAACTTCCCTCTACCGGCGGGGCCGGTACCAAACTGTATACAGCAGGCGGCGGCGCACTGATGCTTGCCGCTCTGGTGTGCGGGGTTTGCAGAAAGCGCAGACGCGAAAGGAGGGCACGTTAAAAAACCTGCATCCTTCCTGACACGGCGGCAAAATTGATTCTGCGCCGGAAGCAGACCCTGAAAATAGGAATCAGAAAAACTTGAAAGGAGACTTTCGCAAATCATGATGAAGAAAACAATCAAAAAGCTGCTGGCCGCACTGCTGGCAGTTGCCATGGTGTGCGCCATGGCGATCCCGGCGTTTGCATACAACATTAAGGAGGACATCAATAAAGACCACTCTTTCGAAGCTTTCCAGATCTTCAAGGGTGATGTTGAGGGCAATAAGATTTCCAATGCAACGTGGGGCAGCAACATCGATCCTGATAATTTTCTGCCCCAATTGAAGGGAGCTGATACCATCGGCCCTCTGTTTGCCAATGCAAACTCTGCTCGGGATGTTCTTGAGGTTATCAGCCAATGGCATAATTCCGATGCTAACAGCATCGCTTTCGCGCGTTTTGTATGCCACTATCTCTACCCGACTGCAGACGCAAATCCGACACACGCCGCTATAGGTAACCATACCCTCCACTTTGACGACGCAGGTTATTATCTGATCGTTGATACTACCTACTTTAAACCTGGCGATTCCTATGTTGCCTACAATTCCTTCATGCTGACGGTTACCCAAGCAAACTGGAACGTTGATGTTACGCCTAAGGTTGAAAAGCCCTCTGTTAAGAAGGAGGTTTACGACAATCAAGATGGTACCAGCAACGAAGCAGGTTTTGGTTCCAGCGCTGACCATGCGATCAACGAAGAGTTCAAGTTCAAGCTGACCGCTACCCTGCCCGCAAGCAATGTCCATGTTTACGATTACTATGACAAGTACACTGTTATTTTTAATGATACTCTGTCCGAGGGCATTACCTTTGACCGTTTGGATACTGTAGAAATCACAAATGGCACTACTTCACAAGTGATCGATTCTAATAAATATACTCTTTACGAAAAACAGCCGTATCTCACACTGGGCATTGATGATGTCAAAACCTGTGCATCAGGGCTCAATTTGAATGACGGCGCTACGATTACGGTCACCTACACTGCACACCTGAACGACAAAGCCTTTGTCAATACTACAAGTGGCTCTTCTACCGAGAACAAAAACAGCGTACAGCTCCAGTACTCTAATAACCCCAAAGATAGCGAAGCATACTGGGGCTTCACTCCCGAAAGCGAAGTCCGTGTGTACACCTACCAGCTGAACAACACCAAGTATCGCGATGATGATACCCAGGGCAACGAGTTGGCGGGCGCTGGTTTCCGTCTGTACAGCGATAAAGATTGCACTGAGGAACAGGAGATCAAGCTCAAGAAGAATACTACTGACGGCACTTACTCCCCCTACTTTGGAACGGGTGCTGGCGATGAGATGTTCTCTGACGAACATGGTCAGTTCAATGTCAAGGGTCTGGACGCTGGCACCTACTACCTGAGGGAGACCAAAACTCCTGACGGTTACAGTGCCTGTGCCGATAAAAAAATCGTCATTTCTGCAACGCACACCGAATACAATGTTTCTCTGTCCGGTGAATCCAACCTGAATAATAAAATCATCAACAAAAAAGCCGGCGGCATTACCCTGCCCTCCACCGGCGGCATCGGCACTACCATCTTCTATGTGGTCGGCGGCGGCCTGATGGTTGCGGCCATCGTTCTGCTGGTCACCAAGAAGCGCATGGAGAATAAGTAAGCTCCATTTCCCCCAAGAACCCGGAGCAAAGGGGCCGCAAGGCCCCCGCTCCTATCCTTATAACATTAGGGAGTAGCCCATGAAAAAGAACAAAAGCACCATCATCCTGATCCTCGTCTTTTTCGTGGGTCTATCCGTGATGTTATACCCCACCCTCAGCGATTACGTCAACCAGCTGCATCAGTCCCGTGCTGTGGCCACCTATGCCGAGGACGTGGACAATCTGACCGATGCCGACTACAGCGCCTATTTCGAGGCGGCAGATGCGTTCAATGCGCAGATCGCCGCCGACCCGGACGCGCTGTTCCATGCCGACCGGTTCACCAGCTACAACGTCACGCTGGATGTGACCGGCACCGGCATTATGGGCTACATCACCATTGAAAAGATCGGTGTGGAGCTGCCCATCTACCACGGCACCAGCGATGGCGTGCTGCAGGTGGCGGCAGGTCACTTGGAGGGCACCAGCCTGCCGGTGGGCGGCGGCAGCACCCACGCGGTCATTTCGGCGCACCGCGGCCTGCCCAGCGCCAAGCTGTTCACCAATCTGGACCAGCTGGAAGTGGGCGACACCTTCACCAT
>ERZ791833.941-NODE-941-length-10963-cov-11.9976_pt1 | contig 10963 bp, 9 predicted proteins | sample MGYA00510294_ERZ791833 | MGnify/ENA primary metagenome ERZ791833 (study PRJEB30046, sample SAMN00715270) | human gut metagenome | study: EMG produced TPA metagenomics assembly of the A metagenome-wide association study of gut microbiota in type 2...
TGCTTGATGGTCTGCTTTCCATGTGGCTTTTTCTTTTCAATCTTTTTTCGGGCTTTTTCCCTTCCTTTCTCCTGAGCCCGTCCGGTCTTTTCAGCCATTTTCACCTGCGTTGCTTTCTGTTTCCTCCGGTTGTCCATTTCCAGGAACTTCCGAAGGGCTGCTTTTAGCACACTGGCAGTGATCTTGACTCCCTGGATGCTCAGGCTGATCACTTTCTGATTTACTTCTTCCTGCAATTACCCACGTCCTTTCTTTCCTTTCATTTCAGAATGAAGACGGGCAATACAATATCCGATGCATGGAACATGTTTTCCATACGGACAGCCACCACATGGTGTTGTTTTTACTGCTTTTTTCTTTTCCGGAAGCAGATAGTGGCACTGTTTCAAGCTACAGCCTTTCTTTTTGCCTCCCCACCAGTAACAGTACTTGCAGGACCATGGCTTTTCTTCGCTGTACTTTCTTCCCTCAATAGCTGCATTTGGTTCTATGATCAGATCTTTATTAGTCTTCATTCTGTTCTTCCTCTTTTCTCATGATTTCTGTCAGTTTTTTCTCTGCCTGACTTCCGGCAGCAATGAGACAATACAAAACTGTAAATATTGCCGCTGCTCCCAGAAGAGCAACAAAAATAATGATATTTCTCATGGTTTCTCCCATCTAAAAAAGCGTCCACAGATTCCTTTCGGTTTCCATGAACGCTCATTCTTATTTGATTAGTGTTTCTTTTTTCTCATAAATGCAAGGGCTCCTGTACCAGTCGCACCAATGCCGAGAAGCATAAACCACAGCCACAGATTGGTGTTATCCCCAGTCTTTGGTGAATCACTGACAGGTTTTCCACCTTCCGGTGTCTTTTCTGCCGGTTTTTTCTCATCCACCATAGTTACATGCTGTACTTCACAGGTATCCTTTACTTCGAATTCCACATCTTTTGCAACCAGATAGCCATCCGGTGCCGTTTCTTCACGGAGAGTGTATTTTCCGATCGGAAGCATTTCGATGTAATGTGCTTTCTCTGTACTGGTCCAGCTTTCCACAACTTTTCCATCCTGATCAAGGATTGTGAGTTTCGCTCCCGGAAGTTCTTTTCCGGCGATATCCTGTTTGGAGATTTTCACCTTCGTTACATCATCCTTCATCTCAACTTTCTGCACATCGGCAGTATCTTTGATCGTGAATTTCACGCTTTCAGCTGTCACATAACCATCGGCCGGTTTTGTTTCAACCAGTGTGTATTCTTTTCCGACAGTCAGCTCACGGATCACATGTGCTTCTTTACCGGAAGTCCATTCATCCACGATATTTCCATCAGCATCTACCACTTTCAGCTTACATCCTGGAAGTTCTTTTCCGGTTGTCAGACTGGATTTGGTAAATTCTACAACAGTTGGCTGATTTTCAAAGGTAAAATCATAGGTTACAGTCGGCTGCTCCTCACCTGCATACTCAAAGGTAAATTCCTTTTCTTCATCGTTGGTTACAAATCCGTCCGGTGCATAGAGCTCTTTTACATAGTAAGTTGCTCCTATTGGAAGATCTGCAACAAATGTGATCTTTCCTTCTTCATCCGTAGATTTCAGTTCAATGATCTCATCGGCTTCGATCAGGACTTTACCAGTTGTCTCAGACTTAATGTCTTCTTTGGCAAATAATCCAAAGATAGCTCCTTCCAGTGTACGGTCAGAATCTTTTTCCTTCTTAAGTACACTGACTTCTACTCTCTGACGGTTGTTCTGCCAGTCTTTGTCATAGACTACAACCGGTGTATCCTGATCCACGTAAGTCAGATCTACATGACGGATCTCACCATCCAGTACATGACCGTAAGCAGTTCCTGTTTCTTTCACATAGTATTTACCAAGTGGAAGATTTTCCAGTTTTGCAATACCGGTTTCATCTGTCTTGATCGTTGCAATCAGTTCATCCTTTTTATAGTAATCGTCACTGACGCCATCGGCAGCCTTAATGTCTTCCTCAGCATAGACTTCAAACGTAACATCTGTCAGTTTTCCGGTTACATAGTTGAAAATGTGTTCCACCACACCTTTGACCTTATCGGCCAGTGTAACAGAATCCAGAAATTCTCCCTTTTTGTTGATGATGAGTTCACCAACCGGTACCTCGTCCTTCATTTCCACTTTCTGAACCTCTCCGGTATCTTTGACTGTGAATGTCACATCATTGGCTACCAGATAACCATGCGGTGCAAACTCTTCATGTAGGGTATAAGTCTCACCCACTTTCAGATATTTGATCACATGCGGTGCATCTTTGGAAGATGTCCAGCTATCTACTACATTTCCATCTTTATCCGTTACTTTCAGATAAGCTCCATCCAGTTCTACACCGGTTGTTGCATCTGATTTTGTGATCTCAACAGTTGTCGGCTGGTTCTTCTTTACGGATTTTAATGTTACTGTCTGTACATCCTGCCCCTGATAAGAAGCATCAAATCTCAGTACTTCATCCGAAGATACGAATCCATCTGGTGCTTTCAGTTCTTTTACATAATAGCTTCCAAGTGGAAGATCCAGTGTACATGCTGCCTGACCTTTTTCATCAGAAGTCATTTCCTGTAAAAGAGTATCTGCTTTGACGATCACTTTTCCATCTTTCGTCTGAATGTCTTTTGCATTGTAAATACCGAACACTGCTCCGGCTACTGTATTGCCTGTCTCAGCATCCTGTTTTTCGACAGTAATCGACACTTTCTGTCGTTCATCTGTGACAGAGATTTCTTTCTCGATCACTGCAGTATCCTGATCCGCATAAGCAAATTCGACATTTTCCGGCACAGTATTTAATACATAAGTGTCCGGTGCATTCTTCTCTTTGACATAGTATCTGCCAAGTGGAAGATTCTTTACGGTTGCATAACCATCTGCATCCGTTGTGACGGTTGCTACCAGTGCATCCTTTGCAAAATACAGAGTTCTCTGTCCATCTGCATCTACCTGATGATCGGCAGTATAGATATCCTCTGCCGCATAGACTTCGAATTCTGCTCCTGCAAGTCCGGCCATTTCATACTGGAAATCCTTATCAAATCCTTTTAACATTTCCCCCTGTTTATAGATCTTTAACTGACCTTTGACTGGGGCATTGGTATATTCCACATCAATGACTGCATCTCCTGTGACAGGATCGGTCAGATAAGCAGTATCTGTATCAACGGCAACTGTCACATAGTTTTTGGATATCGTGTACCCATCGGGTGCCGTCACTTCCTCAATCCGGTAGTTACCAGGTTTCAGATTCTTTGGCAGTACCAGGTATCCTTCCTCATTTGTGAAATAAGATTTGTGTACTGTTGGCTTCGGATAGGATGTTGTCTGTTCCACATATTTCTGATTATCCAGGTCGTATACCTTGAACTCAGTATTGGCCAGGAGTACAGATTTCTGTGTTTCTGCATCCTTTTTGATGATCTTTAATTTTGCTTTGAATTCTTTATCCAGAAGCACTCGCCATGTCTGCGGTGTATCCGGATGATTCTCTGTGATCTTCACTACAAAATCATCAACCGGTGCATAGTTGTGTTTGCTTGTGGTCTCTCTTACCACATAAGTTCCATATGGAAGCGGAATCGATTTTGCATATCCTTTTTCATCGGTAAACATTTCTGTCTGACCATCTGCAGTCAGTACAACTGGTCTGGCTGAATCAAAATCATAACTTCCATCTGCTTTTACTTTCAGATCACTGACAAGCCATGCTGAAAAACCAACTCCCTGCAGAAGATCTGCATCGGTCTTTCCGTTGTTTGCTGCCTTGATGATCTGAAATGGCTGTTTGATGACAGTTTCTTTACATACAGAAGTTCTTTCTACTGTCGGAACAGTAGCACCTTCGTAAGTACAGTCCACATCATGTTCTGTCGGATCCAGTACATATCCCACCGGAGCACTAAGCTCTTTCAGATAATACTTTCCAAGATAGAGATCCGATACAGAAGCTTCGCCATTCTTATCCGTTGTCAGGGATGTGATCAGGCTGTCTTTCTTATGGATCGTTCCGGTTCTTCCATCCGGATGAACAATGTCTTCCCTTGCATAAAGGCCATATACCGCACCTTCCAGTGTTGCATCACCCTGGGCTTCATTGCCTGTCTCAGCATCCTGTTTTGCAATGTTGAGCTTTGCATTTACTCGTTTGTCCGTTACATTTTTAGTCGTTGTCTTTCCGATAGCAAGAGTCACATTATAAGACTTTGTATCGATCTGATACCCTGTTGGAACAGAGATTTCTTTCAGATAAACAACTTCCTGTGTCTTTTCCATTGTGAGCTGTGAAGCACCATTCTGATCAGTTGCAGGCATCTCTGCAATCAGCTTTGTACATGCAGCATCGGAATAGATCCCGTACACTGCACCAGCCAGTGCGTTGCCTGTATCCTGGTCTTTCTTTACAATGGATACCTTGCATTCTTTTGTCCAGGTTACTTTAAAATCCACATATTTCTCATTTCCGACACCTTCACCGAAAACAAGAGCCAGGTCCTGTGTTCCAGATCCTGTTACAATCTTGTAAGCAGAGTATTCTTTATCAATGCTTCCCTTCATCCGAGAAGGAAATGTAGCACTGACGCTCTCTGCCTGATCAAGTGGTGCTGTCAGATAAAACTGTGTACCTCCACTGATTTCTACACTTGCTCCTGCAGCACTGGTTTTACCGGTTGTCACATTTACAAGCTTTACACCGCTTGGCAACTTAAATGTGATTGTCTGCAGTTTATCTGCTTTGAATGTGATCACGCTTGTTCGCTGGCTGTTTCCTTCCACATAAGCCTTTACATTAGATTCGGAAAAGCTCATATCTACAGACGGAATGTCCGGCATATTTACACAATAATTGTAAAGCTCCATTGCCAGGTTCTTTCCTGTTGCATTAGTTCCGGATGCCCAGTCACTGGATTCATTTGCATAAGCTGCTGCAAGATGGGTAATGATGAATCTCTTTCCTGCCGGAAAATCCGGATGTTTCTCATCGAAGAAATCATTCTCATCACTTGCTTTTGTTCCGTAATAGCAGACCTTTGCAAGTGTCTTTCCATCGGCAAGTTTCTGGATTGTATAAGTTCCATTTCCCGGTCCTTTTTTCGATGGTTCAACACAGTATGCTGTCGCATTGATGCTTCCCCATTTCACATAATATGGACAAGTCAGATAAGAACCTAATCCATAATCTGCGTAATAGTACCAGGAACCGGCTGTGACTGTGACTGATTTTGTTCCTGTTTCACCGGAAGCAAGCATCATTGGCATATCAAAAGTAATACTTTCGCCTGCTTCAAGATCTGCAAGAGCAACTTCCTGGTCAACAGCTTCCTGCATAACCTCTGAGAGTGTGATCCCTGTTTCCGGATCAACGGTCTCCTGATTCTCCGTTGCTTCGATCTCTGCATCAAATTCTTTTTCTGTCAGTTCTGTTTTGCTCTCCGTTTCAGCAGCACCAGTTTCCTCTGTAGACGAGTCAGCCTCAGAATCCTCTGTTTCTGTCTTATCGGAAGAACCAGCATCCTGATCAGAAGAACTTTCTGACTGCGAATCTTTCTGCTGATCCGCTTCTTTTACCACGATCTTTCGATTGATCTGGTAGGTTGGGTGATCCGTTGTCTGTGGTTCTACATAATAGACTGCCTTATAGGAATTGGCATAATCGGTAGAAAAGTCATTCCCGTCCGTATCTTTTGCTTCCTGAAATGTAACTTTTACTTTGCTGTCATCCTGGATCGTAAGACCGGTATAATCACTCTTTACATCGAAATTGTCTCCAACCTTGATCTCATAATCCTTTGCAGTTACCACTTCATCTTCATCCAACTGATCCTTGATCTCCTCATAATACGGAATCTTTTTTACAGATCCGGCATCATCAGAAGCATAGGCAACAGCGGGAGAGAGTACCGTCGATAGAACCGTTACTGCAGTCAGTAAACCGGACATCACCCTGCGTGCTTTCTTTTTCACGTTCATTCTCTTAAATCCTTCCTTTCTGATTTTTTTGTGTATGGTTATCTGTTCGTGTCTGTGTATTATCTTTTATACGAAGATGATCGCCTCCTTTCCTGAAATTTGCGCTATTTGGGACAGTCAGCACAAGCTGAGATAACAGCACAAATATATGGCGGTACCTGTTTGTCACAAATACCGCCACATGATTTCTACTGTCATCCTCTTTTCAGATTCAGACATTTTATTTTGATTTAAGATTTAAGCGTTTTCCTGTTTTCTTTCCCGGATCCGTTCCTATATCAGTTTCCATCTCTGATACGTTTTCTTCTGGCAGACACGCAGCTTTTCGCTCTATGCATGTTCAAACCGAATATCACTCCGGGCAGGCTATTCATTTTTCAAGGTACATGAAGGTGTTCTATGCAAACCCTTCATATAACGAAACGCTCAGAGCCTGTTTTACAGTGGTCTAATTCAATTTTTTTAAAATTCTTCGTTTTCCGCCTTTTTTTTCATCGTTTTTAATGCCCTGTTCAGGAGGTCATTTACACTCTGCTGTTTGATTCCCAGATAATCTGCAACATCCTGCTGACGCATTTCCTCGAAATAAACCAGATTGAGTACCGTCTTTTGTCTCTCTGTTAACTCTTTGATCAAAGCGTTTAGAATTTCTCTGTCGATAACATCGTCAACAAAATCTTTTGAAGATCCTCTCATAATCTCCGCATCATCTGTAACATCGCTGTTAGAAAACACACCATGATTGGTGCTGATTTTGCTCTGGCTGTATGCCATACGGTCTTCAGCCTCCATCAGCAGACGGATATACCAGTTTTCATTATCAAAGAACTCTTTATTGAATTCCTTGTTATCGCCAGTTACACTCACATATTCATAGTCATCACAACTATGAAGCGGAAATACGGTTGATTGATTTCCTGCTGTATAAAGTACATATCCGTGATCATAAACAGAGATTGTTGTATCTGCATTGATCATTTCCTTTACTACAACTTTGTGTTCCTTCAAGGATTTCACGCTTGGGATTCTCTTCTCCACATCAGCAACTTTCACGATTTTTTTCAGTTCTTTTAATGTCAACATAAAGACCACCTTTCTGCCTTTCGGCTCCGGGTGGTCCATTCCATCTTTTATGAAATTTCTGCACAGACATAAAGAACTGCAGTACAAGAGGTCACGAACTCACCCGTTTTTTTTGAACGGGAGTCCGCGACTCCTTTGTAACGCATGTATCTGCGTTTAGATTAAGTTTGCCAGATTGCCTGGCTTATTCAGTTGATATGTGCATCTTCTGATTCATTCTCTGTTTGCTCTTTGCGAAACATGGAATAATCGCCCATAGCATCGTAAGGACAATGCCTTACAAATTCCTGGTATTCGATTTCAGTCATCTTTACTTCCTCCTTTGCGCCATATTATCAAAATCTCTCTCCGCAATTATTTTTGCAGAAGAGAATTCAACCTCTATATAACGAAACGCTGAGAGCCTGTTTTACAGTGGGGTACGACAAAAAATTTAAAAATTTTTCGAAATACGTCAAAAAAGCCCGACAAAACAAATACTTCAACAATCTCCAAAACCAGAAAATACTTCTGATCTTGCAGTGTATCCGTAAATGTTTTGCCGGGCTCTTAGTGATTCCAGTCAGGTTCAGCTCCTTGACAAACTCTTGCTGTCTGGTGCGTTCTTGATGGTTCCTGCCAAATCCAACGCTTACTACAGACAGCTCATTCTATTCTGTTATGATCCCTGATTCATCATCTTTCGGGAATACGTCCGCATCCTGGACTTTAATTGTTCATCTCTGATGTGGATCGGACGAACCGACACCATATCATCCTTTACAAATATCTCCAATGTACTGCGACATTTTTTGCACTCCACTTCTGAATCGCTTTGTGCGCTCTTTTCAATAAATGCTCCACATACAGAGCAGTGTACATGCCATTTAATAGCACCTGATCCCATATAGGCTTCCTCCTTTAAGCAATAAGATATTTCTCCATTTATTACTCAACGGACCAAAGGGAAATCAAATCCGCCTTATGAGCATCATGCCATCCATTCCGTAAGTGCCAAAGCTGCACGAACAGCACGATTTTTATTCTGATCAGATCTGCTTTGTCGATCTGTGCATCCTTTTTTATCCTTCCACCAGCTACCACACACTCTTTCCGGTATAAAAAATTCCGCTGTGATTAATTAACATGATATTTCAATAGTTTCAAATACATCACCAGTCAGATCACAGATGTCCTGGATCTGAATCTCGGTATCATCAATCCGTAAGTGGACTGATGGATCAAAAAATTCTATGGTTCCGGATAATGTATGGTACTGACCAACGGATGGATCCTTCCAGAACTTTTGAAAATAAGTCGCCTGTATCTTCATTCCATATGTCAGAATCCTTAATTTCATATCCAGCTCATTTTTCTTTTCCTCAGATAAATCTCTTTTCGGTTCGTAAATGATTTCCTGTTGCCGGATCGTTTCATCCAGTCCACGAAGTGCCGCAAATGGAGCAAACTGTTTTGCCCTGCGTCCTACATCCATGGGATGCCTCCTGGAAACCGGTCTTGGTAAATATAAATACGGTTGATATGCACTTGCCAGCACTTTTTGCACCTCCTCTAAGCACGGTGACCACCAATCTGTTCATTGCGTTCTCTATAGGTGGAACACTCCAGCAGGTTAGATCCCCGCATGATCGCATTCTTTCCATAACGCTGCTTCACATTCAATACTGCTTCCTGTAAATGCCGTTCCTTATCTGTCTGTTTGGGATCATCAAACAGGCTGTACTGCACATAACTTTCAGGAGCAACCCTGTTTGCACACACCTCGATTCTTCGGATTCCGGTATATCTGTCTGCGATCCTGAGATATAAATTTTCCACTGCATCCATGATTTTTTTTGAACTATTACTTCCTCTTTCGAGTTTTACAGTTCCTTTGGATGCCTCATGCTCATACCTGTGGTCATATGCGATCCATAAGGTGAGAGAGCTTGTTACCAGTCCTTTTTCAAACAGATCCAGGACCAGATTATCTGTCATTTCCCTTACGATCACAAGTGCTTCGTCAAAAGAATAATTTCGCATCAGCACCTGACCATTTGAAAGGCTGTGTTCCTCCGAATGATAGTTCTTGATGTCACTCATCCGGCATGTTTCATATCCCCATGCATGATCGATCAACAGCTCTGCATCAATCCCAAACATCTTATACAGCCAGTCTTCGGATCTTAAAGAAGCCATTGCAATATCGCCCATCGTATGGATTCCATAACCGGCCAGTTTTTTTTCAGTCCGGGATCCAATCCTCCAGAAGTCACTTAATGGTTTATGATCCCATAGCTGCTCTCTGTAAGAGAATTCATCCAGGATTCCAATATGGTCATCCACATGCTTTGCTACGATATCCATTGCGATCTTAGCAAGATACAGATTGGTTCCCACACCAGCGGTTGCAGTGATACCTGTTTCCTCCATAACCTCCTGCATAAGCTTTACCGCCATTTCTTTTGCAGTGAGATGATAAAGCTGCAGATAGTTTGTCACATCAATAAAACACTCATCGACACTGTACACATGGATATCTTCTTTTGAGACGTACCGCAGATAGATTCCATAGATCTTTGCGGAATAATCCATATACAGCTGCATCCTTGGCATGGCTGTGATGTACTTCACACAATCCGGTATCTCATGGATCCGGCACCGGTTCTTGATGCCAAGAGACTTCATAGCCGGAGTGATTGCCAGGCAGATTGTTGACTTTGATCTGGTCGGATCTGCAACCACCAGGTTTGTTTTAAATGGATTCAGCCCACGTTCTACGCATTCTACAGAAGCATAAAAGGACTTCAGATCAATACAGATAATAGAAGTCTGATCCTGACTCACATTGCCACCTCCCATACGTCTTTCCTCTTTTTGTAACATGTATCCCATTTTGACTGTCAATGATTGTCTATCCTTCCTGTTTTCATTGAATTACAGGAAATTCATTTCACATATCCATTGACAAAAGAGGAAATATTGTGTATCTTATAGGAAAGATGTTTCCCTTATCTGTGATTCACATTATAGGAGAGATATTTCCCTTTGTCAAGATTAATTTTTAATTTTTAGGAGACACATTTCCCGTTTTGCCTTGAGGCGGCTAATGAAACTTATAAGACAAGGCTTAGAAAGAGGTATGTTTATGACATTCGGTGAAAAAGTAAGATCATTAAGAAAAGAAAAAAAGATGAGTCAGCAGGAACTGGCCAGTATGGTTGGTGTTTCATATAGGACCATTCGATCCTGGGAAGTAGAAGGACGTTTTCCAAAACAAAATGTTCTGTATCAGAAACTGGCAGATGCATTACAGTGTGACGTTTCTTATCTCATGAGTGAGAATGAAGCTTTTATCACAGAAGCATCCGAACAGTTTGGTAACCGTGGTGCCAGACAGGCTCAGCAGATTCTGGAACAGGCTGCAGCTATGTTTGCCGGTGGATCACTGACAGACGAAGATAAAATAGCTTTTATGGATGAGATCCAGAGCCTTTATCTGGATTCCAAAAGACGTGCAAAGAAATTTACACCGAAAAAATATCTGAAAAACCAAGAGGAAAAATAATAGAAGGCGGGATTATTGTACACCTAATCTGTTACCTTATAGTTACAAGGATATTTCTGCCCTTTTTATTTTTTACTTTTGAGGTGATTTATTTGAGAAACACTTACATATATACAGAAACAAAGAAATTAATCAAGAAATATGGAACCCGAGATCCATTTGAGATCATGGATCAGATGAACATTGTGGTCGGTGAAACTTCCAGATATAAGACACTGAAAGGATACTGTTTTATGAGCTGTAAGACAATCTATGTCATGATCAGCAGTTTCCTTTCAGAAGAAGAAAAGATGATCGTTGCCGCCCATGAATTAGGGCATATCATCCTGCATCGTTCCCAGCTGAAAATGGCTCC
>ERZ791833.942-NODE-942-length-10959-cov-3.51321_pt1 | contig 10959 bp, 9 predicted proteins | sample MGYA00510294_ERZ791833 | MGnify/ENA primary metagenome ERZ791833 (study PRJEB30046, sample SAMN00715270) | human gut metagenome | study: EMG produced TPA metagenomics assembly of the A metagenome-wide association study of gut microbiota in type 2...
TCCTGGGCCGCGATCTGGGTCAGGGCAAGGGCTACAGCGAGACCACCGCTGCCGAGATCGACGGCGAGATGCGGGATATCATCGATGAAGCCTACGAGACCTGCCGCCGCACCCTGACCGAGCACATCGATCAGCTGCACGCGCTGGCACAGGCCCTGATGGAACGCGAGAAGCTCAACGAGCAGGAGTTCAACACCATTATGGCGGGCGGCACACTGCCCCCGCGTGAAGGCGATGAGCCGAAACAGCCTGCTCAGACCGTGCAGACTGCCTCTGCAGAGACCGCTCAGCAGGCCGAAACTGCTGAATCTGCAGAGACCGCTGAGCCTGCCGAACAGGCCGAAACGGCCCAGCCGCTGCCGGAGACCGCTGCACCGGAAACGCCGGATGCACAGGACCCGCAGAACTGATTTGATCCCAATGGAAAGGAGCGAGTGTCGTGGAGGAAAATTTTAACCCGGTCGCACGGACCCGCGCAAACTATTACACCCCCGGCAGCCCGGTGCAGTTCGTCTGCGTGGAGCTGCTCAAGGGTGATGTCAGCGGGGAGCACGCGGTCTGCCTGACCTTCAAGAATATTTCCAAGGTGACCCTGACCGCGCTGGAGATCCACTTCAAGTGCAAGGGCGTGGACGGCGTGATCCTGTGCGAGGACCGGTTCGAGTACCGTGACTTGGAAGTAAAGCCCGGCGAACTGTTTGGCATGGACGATGCGGTGTTCGTTACCGCAAAGGCCATCACCAGCGTGGATGTTTCGCTGTGCAACGTGTACAACGGCAAGCGGGTGGTGCATCTGGACGGCATCAAGCGCGTGCGCCTGCCTGCCCCCAAGCGCCTGTCTGCTGAGCTGGAAAAGGCGCTGGAGACCCGCATGAACCGCCCGGAGCTGAAGTATCAGCCGCAGGTGTTTGAAAATGGCTGGTACTGCGCCTGCGGTGCCTTCCACCCGAAGGAGGAGGATACCGTGTACTGCTCGGAGTGCGGCTGCGACCGCATCCTGCTGCAGAACGCGCTGAACACCCTGCTGCAGCCGGAACAGCCTGCCCAGACCGAGCCGGAGCTGGAAACGCCTCTTGCCCCGCAGGCCGAAGAGCCTACCCGCATTATGGGCGCAGCGCCCGTGCAGGAGGAGCCGACCCGGATCATGGGTGTACCGTGCCGTGAAGCAGAACCACAGCCGGAAGAACCTGCTGCAGAGCAGACCCGTGTACTGGATGCCGGAATGCGGGCACAGTTCCCGGGCAGGGCATCTCATGCAGCTGCAGACGAAGGCACCCGTGTGATGCCTGCTGCAGCCCGCCGTGCACAGCCGATATCTCAGCAGCCGGAGCCTGCCTATGACGACGAGGAAGAATACGAGGACGAGCGCGACAGCGTGGCCGAAGCGCTGATCCGCTGGGTGCCGCCCATCACTGCCATTGTCTGTGCAGCAGTGGCACTGTGCGGCTTCGTGTATTACCAGTTCGTGCTGTAACACAAACAGCAGCGGAGAGGGCGGTATGCCTTCTCCGCTTTTTTGTATGCCAGAAGAAGGGAGAACCATTATGCCGGAAGAAGCCTTACAGGCTGCCTTTGAGATCAAGACTGCCTGCGATGAGATCAGCCGCCGCCTGCTGCGCTGGCACTGGGAGCACAAACCCGGTGCGCACAGCTTGGGTGCATTGCTGGATCACGTTGCACAGCGCCAGCAGGAAAGCCCGGACTACTACGACCGTATGCCGGATCTTTCCGGCAAAAACAGCTGGCAGCAGCTGGATACCACCATTTGTATGCGGGTTCTGCTGGACCCGGAAAAGGATGCCGCCAAACCGCTGGACCTGCTGGGCAATACCAGCGATCCGGGTGCCGCGCCTGCAATGCTGTGCGCACCGCCCGCAACGAAGCCGCCCACGCCACCGATCACACCGATGCCGCTCAGGCGGCGATCCTGTTCAACGAGGCGGTGGAGAGCTTGGAAGACGGCTATGTGGGCACGGCTTTCCGCGAGAATGAACTTGCCCGCTATTACCGCGATGCAGAAAATTATCTGGCACGCTGCGGCGCAAAGGAGCCGATCGCATCCAGCCGTGCGCCGGAAGAAAAAACGGCTGCGCACGAGCCAGCCCGCCAGAGCACAAAGCAGGGCCAGAACCGCAGCACCCAGAGCCGCAAAACGGCCGGCAGCCGTTCCTCCGGCAGCAGAAGCACCACAGCGCGCAGCAGCTCGGCCAAAAGCCGCAGCACGGCAGGCCGCAAAAAGAAACAGAGAAGAACTGGCAATAAAACCGTGTTCATCGTTCTGTTGGCGGTCTTGCTGCTGGGGCTTGCCGTGCGTGCATGGAGCATGGGCGCAGCCTGACCGCCTGTAATGCTCTGCTTCTCAGAAAAAAGCCGTCTTTTGTACACAGTTGCCAGAAAAACAAAAATGCGTTCGGAATAAACCGGGAAAAGCGCATCTTGCGGGATGGGTGAAAGCGGTTTATAATAAGCATGAAAACGTTTACACATAACAATGCATCCCAAAAGAGAGAAGTACTGCAAATGACCATCAGTGACATTGCAAAAATGGCGGGTGTATCCAGTGCGGCGGTCAGCCGCTACCTGAACGGAGGCCCCCTGAGCGAACAGAAGAGGGCTGTCATCCACGAGGTAGTGGAAAAGACCGGCTACCGCCCGGATACCGCCGCCCAGACTCTGCGCACCGGAAAAGTGAATCAGGTGGGGGTGATCGCTCCCAGCATCGGTTCCCAGTCGGTGGGGCAGATCACGGCAGGCATTGCCAGTGAGCTGGATGCAAAGAGCTATCTGATGCTGCTGGGAAACACCGAGCTGGACGCCCAGCGGGAATTGGGCTATCTGACTGCCATGCAGCGCAACCACGTGGCGGGCATTATCCTGCTGGGCAGCTATTATACTCCTCAGCTGGCGCAGGCGCTGAAAAACTGCCGTGTGCCGGTGGTGGTAACAGGCCAGCGTTTTCAGGATGTGGCCTGCGTGTACAACGACGACCGCACTGCAGCCCGGGAACTTGCCCAGCGGATGCTGGACCATGGCCGCAGAAGGATCGTTTATATTGGCGGTACAGAGCGGGACGATGCCACCGGCGTGCAGCGCCGTGAGGGCGTGCAGGATGCGCTGAACGCTGCCGGACTGAACGGCGAACAGATGCCCCGCATCTGCTGCAAAGCCTTTACCATGGAGGAGGGCCAGCGCTGTATGCAGGAACTGCTGGTGCGCTGCCCGGATCTGGACGGTGTGGTCTGCGTGACTGACACGGTGGCCTTTGGTGCCATGCGTGCCCTGCGGGAAGCAGGACGGCATGTGGGGCAGGATGTGGGTCTTGCAGGCGTTGGCGACAGCTGGGCTGGCAGCATGATGGAACCGGGGCTGGCCACAGTGCGCTTTTACCAGAAGCAGGTAGGGCAGGAGGCTGCCCGGATCCTGCTGCAGATGCTGGAAGAAAATGGGAGCAGCGGGCCTGTGCGTCAGGTGACGCTGGGCTATCAGATCGTGGAGCGAGGCTCCCTTTGATGATAAAGGATAAAAGTATGGGTCGTAAGCTGATTTTTCTGGATATTGACGGCACGCTGCTGCCGCCGGGTGATATGCTCATCCCGGAAAGCACTCTGGCTGCACTGGATCGCGCCAGAGCAAACGGACACAAGCTGTTTTTGTGCACCGGCCGCAACCACCGCATGACCGAACCGCTGCTGCGGCACGACTGCTTTGCGGGCGCAGTGTGCAGCGCCGGCGGCTATGTGCTGTGCGATGGAAAGACTCTGGTGGATATCCCCATGGAGCCGCAGCAGGCTGAAGGCGTGCGCGCGGCGCTGGAACGCAATGGCGTGGAGTGCACGCTGGAAGCCCGGGATGCCACCTTTGGCGGAAGCAAGATGGCTGAGAGGTGGAAATTTATCCACAAAAAGAACGATGCACCGCTGAACAGCGAAGCAGAACGCTGGCGCAAAGCCATGGAAGAGGGCATGTCCATCCTGCCGCTTTCCGATTACAAAGGGGAACCGCTGTATAAGATCGTGTTCATTGCCGACCACGAGAGCGACCTTGCCGAGGCAAAACAGCTCTATGCGGATCAGTTCGTGTTCTGCGAAAGCAAGCTGGACCGCCTGACAGATGGCTTTGTGAATGGTGAGCTCATCAACCGCAAATTTAATAAGGGCACCGGCATCAAGGCAATCTGTGACCATCTGGGCTGCACGCTGGCAGATACCATCGGCTTTGGTGACAGCGATAATGACCTGCAGATGACCGATGTTGTCGGCATCAGTGTGTGCATGGCCAATGGCTCCGAAAACCTGAAAAAGCGGTGCGACCGCATTGCTCCCTCGGTATACGAGGACGGCATTGCAAAGGAGTTCAAGGCGCTGGGTCTGATCTGAAAAAACAACAAAGGCTGCGGCAGGGATAAGACCCGGGCCGCAGCTTTTTTGCTGCCACAGGGTTTTATAAAACGGAAAAACGTGGTAGAATAAACCAGAATGCCGGGTTCAAGGCCCGGCAAAAAGGGAGGAATTGAAATGCGTTCTGTTCTGGAAGTATGTGTGGACAGCACTGCCAGTGCACTGGCAGCAAAGCGCGGCGGTGCCAGCAGGCTGGAACTGTGTGCCGACCTGATCGTGGGCGGTACAACGCCCAGCCTTGCGCTGGTGCGTCAGGTCAAGGCGGAGACCGGCCTGCCGGTGCGTGCTCTGCTGCGGCCCCGGTTCGGAGATTTCTGTTACGACAGCTACGAGCTTGCCCAGATGGAACAGCTGGCCGCAGAGCTGGTGGGGGCCGGGGCGGATGGTATCGTGACCGGTGTGCTGACCCCGGAAGGGCAGCTGGATGCGGAGGCCATGCGGCCCATTTATGCGGCGGCGCGCAGGGCAGCGGAAAAGGCAGGCCGTCCGGTGGCGTGTACCCTGCACCGTGCCTTTGATGTCAGCGCCGACCCCTTTGCGGCACTGGAAACGGTCCGGAGCATGGGCCTTTGTACCATCCTCACCAGCGGTCAGGCGGCGAGTGCCCCAGAGGGAGCGGAGCTTCTCGGCCGACTGGTGGAGCGGGCAGGGGACAGCGTGGAAATTCTGGTAGGTGCCGGTGTCACGGCACAAAACATCCCGGCACTGGCCGCACAGACCGGGGCACATGCGTTCCACCTTTCCGGCAAGCAGGTGCTGCAAAGCCGCATGACCTTCCGCCGCGAGGGTGTGCCCATGGGGCTGCCGGGCTTTTCAGAGTTTGAGGTATGGCAGACGGGTGAAGAAAACATCCGTGCTGCACGGCAGGCACTGGATGCGATCAAGAACAACTAAAACAAAAGCGCTCTCCCAACAGAAACCCGGTGGGAGAGCGCTTTTTTATGATGATGAATTTGAAGGGTGAAGATAGCTTAGTAATGCAGCTCGTCGCCGGTCAGTGCTTCCAGCACCGGCAGCATGGCAGCGGCCTCGGCCTTGGCGGCGGGCAGATCCATATCGCGGTAGTTGCCGCACTCCACTTCGCTGGCCCCGGGCACAGCGCCCTCAAAGCCAGCCATGAAGCGGAAGGATTCCACCGTCAGCTCCAGTGCCTCGGCGGGAGTCAGGCCGCGGGTGAGCAGATAGAAGCCGGTGCGGCAGCCCATGGGGCCAACGTAGATCACGCTGTCCTGAAAGGCGCTGTTGCGCGCATAGGTGGCAAACAGATGCTCCAGCGTGTGGGCGGCACCGGTGGACAGGTAATCGCCGTGATTGGGCCTTTTCATGCGGATGTCCCATGTGAGAACATCGCCGTCCTGACGGCTCAGATACATGCCGCGGTCCAGTTTGGTATGGTCAACACAGAAGCTTGCAATGCGTTCCATGATCTTCTCCTTTGGCTTATGCCTGCAGGCGCTGCACGCTGCCGTGCGCGCAGTCCACAGCGACCATCAGGCCGTCACGGATGTGGCTGGTAGCACCGGCGGCACCCACAACGGTAGGCTTGAGCAGGGCCTTGCCGGCAATGGCAGCGTGGCTGTTCAGGCCCGGCTCTTCCACCACCAGAGCGGCGGCATCGCGCACGTAACTCAGCATTTCGTTGCTGGTGGAGGGCACCACCAGAACCATGCCGGGCTTGAACTTTGCACGCACCTCTTCCAGCGTGCGGCAGACGCAGGCCTTGCCGGTGGCGCTGGTCACGTCGGCATTCTCGCGGCCAACGCCCACACCGGTAGCCAGACAGTTGCCTACCATGTGGATCTTGATCATGTTGGTGGTGCCGGACACGCCCACAGGCACGCCTGCGGTCACAACGGCCAGCTCACCGTTGTGCAGGTAGCCGTTCTCCTTGGCCAGAGAGGTGGACATCTCGATCAGCTCATCGGTGCTGTGTGCCAGAGGCATCATCAGCGGGGTGATGCCCCAGCTCAGAGCCAGCTGACGCTGCACCTGCTCCTTCATCACGCAGGCGATGATGGGCTGCTCCGGGCGGTACTTGCTCAGCAGACGGGCGGTGTTGCCGGACTCGGACACGGTGACGATGGCGGCAGCGTTCACGTCCTTGGCGGTCAGGCAGGCAGCGTGTGCAGTTGCGTCGCTCACGCTAATCTTGCCAGTGTTCTCGGCGAGGGGAACAAAGCGGGCGTGGTTCTCCTGCTCGGTGCGCTCAGCAATGGCAGACATGGTCTTGAGAGCATCCACCGGATAAGCACCGGCAGCAGTCTCGCCGGAAAGCATGATGGCAGAGGTGCCGTCGTAGATGGCATTTGCCACGTCGGAGATCTCGGCACGGGTGGGGCGGGGGTTCACGATCATGCTGTCCAGCATCTGGGTAGCGGTGACGATGGGCTATTCTTCTGAATGCCGGGCAGCTCGGTAAAGTCGATCTCAACGCCCAGATCGCCGCGGGCCACCATGACAGCATCGGCTGCAGCCAGAATGCTGTCGATGTTGTTCACGCCCTCACGGTTCTCGATCTTGGCGATGATGCGGATATCGGAATCATACTCGTTGAGCAGGTTGCGGATATCGTACACATCCTGCGCGGTGCGCACGAAGGAAGCAGCGATGAAGTCAAAGCCCTGCTGTGCGCCGAAGATGATATCGTCGCGGTCGCGCTGGCTCATATACGGCATGGACAGATGCACGCCGGGCACATTGACACCCTTCTTGTTCTTGATCTTGCCGTTGTTCAGCACCTTGCACACGATGTCGGTGTCGTTCACGGTGATGATCTGCAGCTTGATCAGGCCGTCGTCCAGCATGATGGTGCCGCCGGGCTGCACGTCCTGCGGCAGGTCCTTATAGGTGATGGAGCAGATCTCCTTGGTGCCTTCCACCTCGCGGGTGGTCAGGGTGAAGGTCTGGCCGGCTTCCAGCATTTCAGTGCCGTTCTTGAAGTCCTTCAGGCGGATCTCGGGGCCTTTGGTGTCCAGCAGGGCGGCGACCGGCTTGCCCAGCTCTTCACGAATGGCCTTCAGCTTTTCAAAGCGGCCCAGATGCTCTTCGTGAGAGCCGTGGGAAAAATTAAAACGGGCAACATTCATGCCGTTGGCGACCAGCTCGCGCAGAACGCCTTCCTGATCGGTGGACGGGCCCAGAGTGCAGATGATCTTTGTTTTTCTCATATACTTTTACTACCTCCAACTACAACTTCACATTCTCTATTTTGCGGCAGGCTGTCCGCTGTCATACAGACAGCTGCACGTGGCCAACGGGAAAAATCCCGTGCTGTGGTACAAAAGCGGAAAAATCCTGTGGTTCAAAACTTTTCCACCTATTATTATATCCGCTGGGATACAATAGGGCAAGAAAAAAATCAAGCTGCGCTGCAATTTTTTTGGCAGCTAAGATGACTTTGCAACGAAATGACGCAGCAACGAATAAAAACGCCAAAACGCTTCGTCGGATTGTGAACGAAATGACGAACATTTTGGTGAAAATGACGGATATTTGCAGCACAGCAAAAACGCTTGCATCCGGCACAGGATTTGCTTATAATGATAAGTAAAGATAGTATCACTTATCCGGGGCATGCTCCGGAAGAAATGGAGAAAAAACGATATGGAAAAGCGTGTTTTTCTGATCGTCCTTGACAGCTTTGGAATCGGTGCAGAGCCGGATGCCGCCGCCTTTGGCGACGAGGGCACCAACACCTTGGGCGCCATTGCAAAACACCCCAACTTCAACTGCCCCAACCTGCAAAAGATGGGCATGTTCAACATTGATGGCGTGACCGCAGGCGAAAAGACCGCAGCGCCCATCGGCTCCTTTGCCCGCCTGCAGGAGCAGAGCATGGGCAAGGATACCACCATTGGTCACTGGGAGATCGCCGGTGTGGTAAGCCCCAAGCCGTTGCCCACCTTCCCGAACGGCTTCCCGGATGAGCTGATCCACGAGTTTGAGGAAAAGACCGGCCACAAGGTGCTGTGCAACAAGCCTTACTCCGGTACGCAGGTGCTGAAGGATTACGGCGAGCAGGCCATGAAAGAAAACGCCCTTATCGTCTACACCAGTGCCGACAGCGTATTTCAGGTGGCCGCCAACGAAGAGCTGGTGCCGGTGCATGAGCTGTACCGCTACTGCGAGATCGCCCGCGAGATGCTCAAGGGCGAGTACGGCGTGGGCCGCGTGATCGCACGCCCCTTCCTGGGCCACACTGCGGATACCTTCTACCGCACCACCAACCGCCACGACCTGAGCCTCAAGCCGCCCCGCGCTACCATGCTGGATCTGCTGAAAGATGCTGGCAGGGATGTGATCGCTGTGGGTAAGATCTTTGACATCTTCGACGGTGAGGGTGTGACCGAGAAGATCAAGACCACTGGCAACACCAATGGCATCGCCTTTACCAAGGCCCTGCAGACCCGCGACTTTGAGGGCCTTGCCTTTGTGAATCTGGTGGACTTCGATATGCTCTACGGCCACCGCCGCGATGTGGCAGGCTATGCCGCCGCTGCCACCGAGTTTGACAAGTTCGTGGCCGACTTCATCCCCGGAATGCGGGAGGGCGATCTCCTCATGGTCACCGCTGACCATGGCTGCGACCCGTCCTATACCAAGACCACCGACCACACCCGCGAGTATGTGCCGTACCTGATCTGCGGCAAGGGCGTGAAGCCTGGCGTTGACCTTGGCACCCGTCTGTGCTTTGGCACCATCGCCCAGACCATCTGCGAGTATCTTGATGTGGATGCTTCCTCTCTGGACGGCAAGAGCGTCTGGAACGAGATCAAGGCATAATGATTTTATAGAATGAGAAAGCCGCCTGCATTGGTTCAAGATGCAGGCGGCATTTTTATGCAGTTTATCGGCACGGACTTTCTGGTGAAAAAGCAAAACAGGAAATGACCGCAGTCGTTTCCTGTTTTGCAAATAAAAAATATTTCCGCGATAGAGTCCGGAGCTTGCGCAGAGGAGATTTCAAATCGTCAGGCCGCGTCGTTCTGCTGCGAAGCAGCATCCTGAATGGCACCCCAGATGGAGGAAGCCGCATTGTAGATGGACGATGCAGCCTGTTCCACCTCTTCCTGTGTGGGCAGGGAGATGGAAGGTGCTTCTCCGGCCGTATCACCGCTGCCGGGCTCGCCCTCGGCGGGAGCTTCCGGCTCCTGCGGCTGGGTGTCGGCAGGCTGCTCTGTATCTGCAGGCTGGTCAGCCGGGACGGTCTCTTCCGGCAGGCTGTCGGCGGGCACTTCCTCGGGAACGCTCTCCGCAGGCACCTCCGAAACGGCAGCGTTCGGGTCGGTGGTGGGGGTGAACACCTCGGTCTTTTCCGGCTTCTGGGTGGTGTCGGCAACGGTGCCCTCACCGCCCAGCACGGACGCGATCATTTCCCTGGCCTTGCTCACAGAAGCATCATCCGGTTTCATGACGTAGAGCTTCTGTCCCTTGGCAGAGTAGCACTTGGTGCTGCTGGAGCTTGTGCCGGTGACGGTATAGCTTTCAATATCCCACTCGGCAAAGTCGCTCAGCTGCATCCGTACCAGCGCACTGATCTGATCCTGTGAAAAGCTGGTGACGAAGCAGTCGGCTGCGGCATCCATGATCTTGGAAAAGCCCATCAGCAGGGCAGGGGACTTGATCTTGTTCAGCATGGCATCGATCACCTTCATCTGGTTGATGCCGCGCTGGATATCGCCGGATGCAAAGGCGTGACGCTCACGGGCAAAGGCCAGAGCGGCCTTGCCGTCCAGATGGTTCCAGCCCTCCACAAAGGTGGTGGGGTCATAGTAGCCGGGGCTGCCCACAGAAGTGAACGCCTGATCGGAGTAGACATCCACGCCGCCCAGCGCATCGATGATGCTGATGAAGCCCGCAAAGTTGATGCGGATGTAATGGTCCACATTGACGCCGTACAGATTGCCCAGTGTGGCCATGCTGGTTTCCACGCCGTACAGACCGGCGTGAGTCAGCTTATCCTTGCTGTCAGTGCCGGCAAGGTCTACGTAGTAGTCGCGCGGGGTGTTGATCAGGGCCACCCTCTTGGTGACAGGGTTCACGGCAGCAAGGATATTCACGTCGCTGCGGGCATTTTCGGTCAATTCGCCGCGGGTGTCCACGCCGCTGAGGTAGATCACAAAGGGCTCCTTGGTGATCTTGTTGGCCTCGGCACCGGTGAGCAGGCCAGAGGTCATGCTGCCCAGGGCAGAAAGGCCCTGCTGGGCCCAGAAGCAGCCCAGCGCCATGGCAGCGCACAGGAACACCGAAAATACCCGGGCCACCTTGCCGGGAACATTGTACTCCTGACAGCGCTTTACCAGCAGCCACAAAAGCGCCAGCAGCGCGGCCAGAATGACCAGATACAGAACCGGAAGCATCTGGGTGCGCCACAGCTGCACCAGTGCCAGAATGCTTAAAATACCTTGTAAGATCAGCAAAATTTTCCCCCACTTGGAAGGTACTGCCACGGCTCCATCCACGGGCGGATGGGCCTTGGGCGGTACGGGTGTGTTGTGGCCGCTGCGCGGCGGCTTCTGGGGAGGCTGGGCCGGAGGCGGTGTGCTGGGCTGTTCCGGCGGCA
>ERZ791833.952-NODE-952-length-10803-cov-1.90808_pt1 | contig 10803 bp, 9 predicted proteins | sample MGYA00510294_ERZ791833 | MGnify/ENA primary metagenome ERZ791833 (study PRJEB30046, sample SAMN00715270) | human gut metagenome | study: EMG produced TPA metagenomics assembly of the A metagenome-wide association study of gut microbiota in type 2...
GGCCGCGCCAGCCTGTGAACTATGCAGGCCGCGTTGCCGAGCGCACTGCGGACAATGTTCGGAAACCTTCTGTACTGGCACAGCTTCATGCAAAGCAGGTAGAGCGCAGCGCAGAACCACAGAAATCCCAGAAGCGAAAAAGTCACGAAATGGAACTGTAAATAGGATAACCCCGTTAGATCTCTGCAAGGAATCTAACGGGGTATTTTTGAAAAAGGAGGGCATTTGCTGACATTAACACCGATCAATCTGAAAACGGCAAACGCGTTTGTGCAGCAGTATCACCGCCACCATAAACCGACGCGAGGGCATAAGTTCTCCATTGGCGTATCGGAGAATGGCGCATTGGTGGGCGTTGCTATCTGCGGCAGGCCCGTAGCGCGGAGGCTGGACGATGGCTATACGCTGGAAGTCAATCGCCTGTGTACAGATGGAACACCGAACGCCTGCAGCATTTTGTATGCGGCGGCATATCGTGCAGCACGGGCCATGGGCTACAACAAAGTTGTTACCTACATTCTGAACACGGAGAATGGCAGCTCCCTGAAAGCTGCCGGCTACACCTGTGAGGGCAAGGCCGGGGGATTAGAGTGGAACGGCGCAAAAGCACCGAAACAGGCTGACCAATATCCGCGCCAGATGAAAACACGATGGGTCAAGAAAAAGGAGGGCTTGCATGGTAGTTGACCGCAAACAGCAGATGAAAGAAATCACGGAACGGTTGGAGCAGGGGGTAAAAGACATTTTTACATCGGAAATGTACACGACATACCTGCGCACGATGGCAAAATTCCATAATTACAGCTTCAATAATACGCTACTGATTGCTATGCAGCGGCCTGATGCCACACTGGTGGCAGGGTTTAACGCATGGAAGAATAAGTTCAACCGTTACGTCAAAAAAGGCGAAAAGGGCATCCAGATCATTGCTCCGGCTCCCATTAAGGAGGTCGAGGAACGCGAGAAAATCAACAAGGATACGGGTCTGGCGGTGCTGAACGAAAACGGTGAGCCGGAAATGGAACGTGTGGAGTATGTGGTTCCGCGTTTCCGAGTGACGACGGTTTTTGATGTTTCACAGACCGATGGGGAACCGATTCCGTCGTTGGAAGTGAACGAACTGACGGCCAGTGTCAAAGACTATGCGTTGCTTACGGCGGCAATCGAGCAGGTATCGCCTGTGCCGATTCGGTTTGACGAAATCGAAGGGGAAGCCAAAGGGTATTACAGCGACATAGAGAAAGAAATCTGCATCCATGTCGGCATGGGCGAGAGCCAGACCATCAAGACGATGATCCATGAAGTCGCTCATGCGATGCTGCATAACAGCGATTTGATGAAACAGCTCGGCGAAGAAAAAGACAGGCTCACGAAAGAAACCGAAGCCGAAAGTATTGCATTTACGGTCTGCTCGGCTTTGGGCATTGATACGTCCGATTACTCTTTTCCGTATGTGGCGAGCTGGGCCAGCGGCAAGGAGATGAAGGAGCTGAAAGATTCGATGGATACGATTCGATTGACCGCAGCCGATTTTCTGGAAAAGCTGGAAACGGCAGTCGCGGAAAGGAGCGCAGAGCGCATGACCGCAATGCAGTATGCGGAAAAGCTGGTTGCCGACAAGGAGCAGGAAAAAACGATTTTCGATGATGAGCAGCGAAACCTCATCGTGAATTTTGCTTTCAAGCTGGATGACCGGGCTGCAACGGAAGAACTGGTGAACGGTCTGGCGGCGGCACTGGCCGAGGATGACAAAGAAGAAGTCAACCGCCTGATGTACGAGGCACAGGAGAAAATCGAAAATCTGCCGGATAGAATGATTGGCCTTTCGGAGATGCACGACTATGGTTATCGGAAGGATGATATGCTGCCGCTGATGAAAGACGCTGCGTTGGAATGGCATCGGGCTGGCGAAAAAATCTATCCTCTGTTTTCGGATGGTACGGCAGGCGAGTTTGCCAGCAAGAAGCAAATCGCACAGCATGACGGTATTTTCGGCATCCGAACAGATGTATGGCAGAGTATTCTGCTGGAACAGCAGGAAAGTTATCTGGAAGATGATTTTACATATCCGCAGTTTCCGTTTTCGCCCATCACCAGAGAACAAGCCCTGCAGCTGTACGATGAGGGAAAGCAAATCTACTTAGTCCGCACAAGTCTGCGGCCAACGATTGTCACGGAACGCGCAGAAATCGAGCGTGGAAGTGATATGTTCCAGATTGCAACGGCAGACTTGGAGCTAGAGAAGAGTCGAGAAGAATCTCTGCTGCAGGGCAGTGAGAAACAGTTCGGTATTTATCAGATCACTGCCCGTGACCCGGAACACGACTACCGCTTCATGGGATTGGACTATGTGCAGAAGAAAGGCATAACGGTTTCCCGTGCAGATTATGACCTGATCTATGCCGCACCGCTTACGGACAAGGATACGCTGGATGGCATTTATGAACGATTCAATATTCAGCGTCCAGCAGACTTTACGGGGCATTCGCTGTCGGTCAGTGATGTGGTGGTGCTCAATGATGGCAGTACAGTCAAAGCCTACTATGTGGACAGTATTGGATTTGCTAAACTGCCGGAATTTTTTAAGGAAAGGAATATGGATTTACAGAAAGAAAACCTTTTGAACGAGGAATTGCAGGAAATCGAAATCTTTGATAAGCCCGGTCTTTTCAGCAATGGCCGACTGCGGGATGACGATGTGCCGGAGGGCTTATATCGCTATGATCTGCGCGGTTCGGACTACGACCCCGGCCAGCCTGTCACAGTAGAGAAAACTGTGGTGGTGAACCATGCGGAATCTGTTCTGATGGCTGAAGAACTTGACCTTGGCGCAGACGGGCGGCTGGAACTGGGTGAGGAAGGGCTGAACTTCACGGGCGCAGAGTTGACCGTGCGAGAGTTTATGGAGGAACAGCAGCAGAAAAGAAGTGGTCTGATCCACGGCGATTCCGACCACATCGCAGTCGAGGGGCATATCGGCACATGGTATGCTGTTGATGAAACGGAGATTGGTGGCGAGAAGTTCTTTCTGCTGGAGCATGAGGAACACGGTGACATGGCGGCCTGCGTTGCAGTCAATGAGCAGGGCAAGCTGGTGGCAGAGGATTTGTGGAACGGCTTCGATGACGAATTTCTGGATGCGGTAAAAGAGGATCTTTCTGAAAAATGGAATATGCCGAAAAAAGAAGATGTGGTATCGGAGATCATTGAAAAGGCTGTGCCTGTGCCGGACAACAGCGCGCAGGACTATTCGGATGTGCCTGTCTACTATGAGCCGTTCAGCTATGCCAAAGAAAATGACGAGGTGGATTTATACCGCACTTCCTATCGGCTGAACAGCGAGTGTAAGCAGGCAATCCATGAAGCGATTGCGGACAATTATGATGGGATGTACCTTGGCGATGGTGCAGTTGATCAGGTGGTGAAGCAGTATGGTATGGAGCGTGTGGGGTACATTCTTGCGAATACCTTGCGCTACAAAAACTATGATGGCCGCTTTTCTCACAGCAATAAGGAATGGGCAGAGCAGGTCGGCACCCCGGAGAATAATGCGAGAATCATTAAATTTCGAGCAGATTGGGTAGTTACCAGCCATTCGGCTGTACTGGATGGCTTTGTGACGATGTACCGAGAGAAACTGGAAAAGCAGAAAGAATTGGAACAGCCATTCGTAAAGCAATTCTATGTGGTCGAGAACCGGCAGGCTGTTCCGCTTGAAATTAAGCGGTTTGGAAATCTCGACGATGCAATGTCGCAGTATCAGGCACTTCCGAACCATTACATGAAAGCCTTGGGCGTGGAGAAGAATCCTAATCCTCTGCCTGGTTCACTGGATGTTTTGCAGTGCATGAACGGCATTGACACCATCGTAGAGGACTATAAAACGGTTCCGGGCTGGGATAACCCGTATATCCAGAATCATGTTGTCCAGCCGTTGCAAGGGGCCTTAGCCGTGCAGGATGTGGAACTGGCCTACGAATTGCCGGATGCCTATTTTCACATCCAGACCTGTGACGATGGCTTTGACTATACCTTATATAATAAGGACTTCACGGAACGGGATGGCGGCATCCTTGAAACGGACGGAGATAAGTCTGTGCAGGAGGCTATGACGGAGCTGCTGGCAGAGTTCGGCTGCGATGCGGTAGAGGGTAAAGTCATGGATGCGGCAGAACTGCGGGAACAGGCTGATACGGTGGCTGAACAGCAGGCAGAAGTTTTGAAAGAAAAACTCGCTGCAGAAAGACCTGCACCGGAAGAAACGCTCAGCTTTTACGTTGCGGAGTGCTTGGAGTTTACATTTGCGGGAGAGTTCCACGATCATCTGACAATGGAAGAAGCCTTGGAAGCCTACGACAAGATTCCATCTGAACGGATGAACGCCGACAAGTGCATTGGATTCTGCATCGAGGAAGATGGTGGCTTTGTTGGAATGTATGAGCTGGTCGTGAACGATAAAGTGCAGCGCGAGAACATCAACTCCATCAACTATTTCAGGGATGATAAGTTGGTGCAGCAGGCTATTTCCGATATGGAAAAACTGATGGCGGTACGACAGCAGAGCAAGGAGCAGGAACGCAACAGTACGAAAAAGTCTGTTCTGGAAGCTCTGCATAGCCTGAAAGCAAAGAAGCAGGAGCAGCCGGCTCAGGAACAGGATAAGCCGAAAAAAGCAAAATCGAAAGGAATGGAATTATGATGAATGTACGCTTTGATGAACTGGAACTGATGCTGATGGCGATGTTCGAGCAGAAAACGCTCAAAGGTACGATTCAGACGCTGACGGAAGTTCAGCAGCTTGTGGAAGAGGATGCAGAGATGGCTGTGCTTGTTCAGCAGAGCATCCAGAAGCTGCAGCAGCTGAACGAGCAGCAGTTCAAAGGGCTGGAACTGGAGTGGTATAAACCGGATGAACCGAATCAGAAAGTAGAAAGGGTGGCAGATGAATAAACAGATCAGAGTTTTCCAAATCAAGGAGATTCATCATAAGCAAAGGGCAAAATCTTATGTACAGCAGATAGAGGATGGTTTTCTGATTCATCATCAGAATTACCAAAGTGCTTATAAGGGGCAGGTAGGACCGAGTGAAACACCAGTTACAGTTCGGGGGCGTCTGGAAGAACAAAGGCCAAATACATTTATCGGCCGTCCGTTCGGAGTCAGTGATGTTATGGTATGGGATGAAGAAGAAAAGCGAAAATTCTTCTATGTCGATAAAGACGAGTTGGTCGAGGTTGGCGGTTTTACGGATATAGACTCCGCCGGAAATGTTGTTGCCCTCATGGTTCCCAATTACCAGGTTGATGGAAAAACAGGAACATGGCTCCCGTATGATAGTGAAGTTGTAGAGGGTGTCTGCTTCTTTATGATGCGGAATGAGCAACGCAGAGATGCTGTTTCTCCAATCGTGGTAGACAGTAAAGGTGTATTTGTGACAGAGGCACCGAATGGCTTTGAAAATGTTCGGGCCACTATTACAGAATATGTTCGCCGCGCTGAAAGGAAACAGCAGGATGTGACAGAACATGAAAAGTGCCTGACGAATGGAACGTATGAACGGGCGCGGGAGTCTGGCACAGAGCAGAACTACAATATGATTGATGGTTGCGTCAACAACAATCCGAGAAAGCCGCGTGTCATAGGCAACAGAGTCTCAGTGCTGGATCGGCTGCATATCAAACTGGAAGAGCGAAAGCAGAAAGAACAGGGACAGCAGCAACAGCAGGAGAGAACCCTTAAAAATTAAAAAGTATTTTCCGTAAAGCAAGCCAGCCACAGGACTTTCAGAGTGAAGTCTTGTGGCTGGCTCTTTTTATGCAGTTATTTAAAGAGATGGTTCGTGATTGCGTTTAGGCTGTGTACGGCTGTGCTGCTGTGTATGTTCTGTTTCAAGAATCATATCAACATTCTGACAAGCGGTTTGCAGTTCGTGATAGTAGTCTTTGAAATAGGTATAGCTTTCGTACCGTGCAGTTCGTGTAGATAGCAGTTTTTCTTTCTCAGCCCGCAAATCCTTCATAGTGGGAATCGTGCCATCCGGGGAACTGCGTTTTAAGAATTGAGCGGCTTCCTCATATTTGGCGATTTCATCTTGATGCTCAGAACGATAAATCTTCTTATTGTTGGCCTGTAAAAATTCTTTATATGTGTTTTTTGTAGAAAGATACTGCCCCAGATAGTGAATCTGTTCATTCAACCGTTTCAAATCGGCATCCGTGGACTTTGCGGTATTACGGGCATCTGACATTTTAGCGGAGAGTTCATCCCGCGCTTTTTTCAATTCGTCATAGCTGTCATAGCCGTGTTGCTGTATATAGACGATGGTATTTGCCATCTGTTGCAAATTGGAAATCTTGACTTTCTGTGCATAGGCGCGGTTCTGCTGGGCCTTTACGCAGTCCTGCAAATTCACAACCAAACGAAGATTCGATTTGATATAGAGAACGGCAATGGGGTCGGCAACACTCCATTGCTGTTTTTCTTTTTCAGCGGCTAGAGCATTGCTTTCAAAAAGCATCAGAAGATGATTGCGGTCAAAACTGGTTCCCAGTGTTCGGGCAGAAATGTATTTCTCTCTGTTCGGCAGAAGATAGCTGAATCGCCCACGGTGATCTTTGACAGAAATACCGGATTCGGCTTGAAGCTGTCGGCTGAATTCTTCAAATGATTTTGCTCGCTTTGCCGCCGCAGTAATGGCATCCCGCAGTTTGTCCTTTTCGGTTTGAAATTTGGTTCGCATGGGTGTGAAGCCTTCTGCAACAAGTTCAGCGTTCAATTTGTCCAGATTGATCTGCCCGCGCTGTTTAGCATAATACTCCTGCTGCGTGATTTTGTTGACAGATGGGGAAAGCAAATCGACCTGATTGAGATTTTCTCTCATGCAGATGTTCATAAGAGACTGCTGTAAATGCTTTAAGTAATCTTTTGTCAGGTGGTGCTTGTAGCCAGCTTTACAGTCGATGGGACGTTCCATAAAGTTTTTTTGCGGAATATCCAGCTTTCGCAAACTGTTGATTACGATATGTACATGGATATTGCCGCTGCCGTTATGCCCGTCCATGTGGGTACAGACCAATGCCTGATGGCCAGGAAAATTTGTTTTTACATATTCCATGCCGATGGCCTGCGCTCGTTCTCCTGTGAGTCCGCATTCATCTTTATCCGCAGGATCGAAGCTGATGAGATAATGATGTGTCTTGATTTCATCATAATTCTGATTTTTATGGTACTGTGCATTGAGCATTTCACACTCTACATCAAAAAGTTCCGGTTCACAATTTATGCCATCCAGCAGAATATCCCGGCGGAGCACCCAGTTTCCATTTGCATCCAGCAGAGGTTTCTTCAAGACCTCATCGTGCTCATATTTCAAATAGTCGAGTGCCGCACCGTAGTCTGCGCTTTTACCTGCGACATGTTTTAAGATTGCCACGATAATCACCTGCCAATTCAGCAATATCTTTCCGCATGGAGCGGAGGTCGGTCATGCAACGATTGATCTCTTCCAACATAGCGCGAGATTGGATACCACCGCTGTTAAAGAAGGCAGCAATCTGGTTCAGATTGTTTCCGATATGAGAGAGCTGCCTTGCAAAATCCCGCAGTTCTGCAATGTCGGCAACGATGTTGTAATGAACGTGAAGTTTTTCGGTTATGGCCTGTTTCCTTACATAAACGGCAACGGGATAGCCAGCCTGTTCAGCAGAACACGAAACCAGTGCGTACTCCACATCGGTAAAACGAACCATTACATTCTTAGTCCGTTTGATGCTTTCATCCTTTTTGGGGCGAGCCATAGTGTGATCCTCCTGCATTTTATAGTTGCGAAGCAACTCCCGATAAGCCGTAGGCGTTCGGCTGCGAACACATTCATGTGGAGCTAGATAGCCAAAATCCAAGATTTTGTGCGTACCGTGGGAATGGGGAACGGAATCCCCATCAAGATTGCCGGGAATGAAAAATCACGAAAGTGAGTTTTGAGTTACCATAGGCGAATCTTGCTCTAAGACAGGGAAACCCTGGTGTTGCAGTATAGGCCTTGCCATCAGAAAAAGAAGTGCTTCTATAAATAGGAATCCGCAGCCTTTATTTGGAATACACTTTCCAGATTTTTTTTGAATTTCTTTCAAAAACTGTATTCCAAAATGCCCTTCTGGATTCCTATTAGTAAAGGGGGATTGATCCGATGAAGCAGAAAGAGCGACTGGATGAAAAAGTGAAGCAGGAGCGAACGGAGCCTGACCATCACAGAAAAATCATTATTAAGGGCATCACCGTGTATGAATCGTTCCGACCAGAAGGCAGTGAACTGTGGGACTGCCTCTTGCAGAGTATGGGGAAACACTGAAAAAAAGATTTTTTAAAATTGTGCGCTACAGCTTGATTTTCGTGCCGCAGCTTGGTAGAATACAGACGGGTTAAGTAAATATGTGCAATCAAAAGCCATTAACTTTCTGGATTTTACCATGCGAATTGCGTGGAGACAGGAGGTTTAATGGCTTTGTTTTTTTATAAGGAAAAGAATAAGGACATACGAGCAGCAGCCTATCTGAGGTTGTCTATCGAGGACGGAGATAAGGCTGAAAGCAACAGCATCGGAAACCAGAGAGAACTTATCCGGGATTTCGTTGCAGAACGACCAGAACTGCATTTGGTAGGAGAATATGCAGATGATGGTTACACGGGAACCAATTTTGAGCGACCAGGCTTTACACAGATGATGGAGGACATCAAATACGGCAAAATCAACTGCATCATAGTCAAGGACTTGTCTCGACTTGGCCGTAACTACATTGAGATGGGAAAGTATCTGGAACAGATTTTCCCAATGATGGGGATTCGGTTCATCGCCATCAATGATAACTACGATAACGCAAACACTGAGAGCAGTGAATCGGATAGCATCGTGGTTCCCTTCAAAAATCTGCTGAACGATTCCTACTGCAGGGACATTTCTATTAAGGTTCGGAGCCAGTTGGATATGAAGCGGCGCAAGGGAGAGTTCATCGGTGGGTATGCAATGTACGGTTACTGCAAAGATGAACGGAACAAAAGCCGGTTGGTGGTGGATGAGTACGCAGCAGATGTTGTTCGTTCTATCTACCGCAGAAAATTGGAAGGCATGAGCGCAAAGGCTATTGCGGAACAGCTGAACAGCGAGGGGGTTCTGGCTCCCAGTGAGTACAAACGGCTGTGCGGACTTATCACAGCGGCTTCAAGGCCGGAACTCATGCAAAGTGGCAGGCGATTCAGGTACTTCGGATTTTGAAAAATGAAGTTTACACCGGAACGATGGTGCAGGGTAAACGGCAGAAAATCAATTACAAGATTAAGAAAATCCGTGACGTAGAAGAATCCGGCTGGATCAAAGTTCCTAATATGCATGAGGCCATCATTCCACAGAAATTGTTTGACACCGTGCAATCGAAAGGACAGCGGGCAGTCAATCTCTTTTCAGGTATTGTTCGGTGCGGGGGCTGCGGACAGAATATGGTGCGGCGCACTGTATCAAAAAATGGAAAGAAGTATGTTTATCTGCACTGCATCACAAATCATAACGGCCTGGGCTGTTCTTCACACCTTATCAGCGAAAGTAAATTAGCAGAAGTGGTGCTGGCTGCATTGCAGGGAAAGATTCAGCAGATCAGTGGACTGGAACAGCGGCTAGATGAAATCAACGAGATTCCAAAAAATCAACGCAGGTTAAAATCGGTAGAAGAGCACATGAAAATGCTGGAACAGGAAGAACAGAAATATCAGACCCTGCGCCGTCAGCTTTACGAAGATATGAGCAACGGCATTGTCAGTAAGGATGAGTATAAAGAGTTCAGCCGTTCCTTTAACGAAAAAGTCGAAAATATCCGTAAGGCAAAAACGGAAATGAACCGTCAGCTGAATAGCCTGAACAATCTGGATGTGGAACATTTGCCGTGGATCGAAGATTTTAAATCCTATCAAAACTTAACGAGTTTGAATCGCCGTGTTCTGGTAGAACTGGTGGAAAGCATTACAGTCTATGATAAAGAGCACATTCACATCCAATATCGCTTCGACCAGGAAATCCGCAATGTACTGGAATATTGCAACAGCATTCCGACAACAGAAACGGAGGGGAGTACAGTATGAAATGTGTAAGCTATACTCGGACGATGCCTTGGAAAAACCATGCAGGTGAACTGACGATTGCCGACCAGAATCAGCGTATTGCAGAATACCTGGCTGAACATAAAGAGTTCGATTTACAGAAAAAGTATTCTGACCGTAAGGGTGCAGAAAACGCGAGTGCGGCATTTGACAAAATGATTGATGATGGAGTGGGACGAAAATTTGACTGCATCATTGTAGCATCTATGTATTACTGTGGGCCTGGCTTCCCGGCGGCGCGTCAGTCAATCAAGGAAACTCTCTATGAGACAGGCGTGGATCTGATCGTTCTGGAAGAAGGACTGGATACCAGAACTGCCAGTCGAAAAGAGGTTGAGGACTATTTTGAGGAGAAACGCTGCGAGATGCACGCAGAAATCATGTTTGCATGGAGGAAGAAGCAGGGCGCAGGATTCCGGCTGACCAATTCCGTTCCGTATGGTTATATCCGCAGGAATGGTGAAAGCAACATGGTAAAGGATGAAGAGGTTGCTCCGTATCTGAGCGAAGCTTTTTCCAGATATGCATCGGGACAGAAGATGGGCGATATTGCAAAATGGTTGAATGAACAGAATGTCGAACCACCGATGAGGCACAAAAAAAGAATTCAGGGAAAACCATATGAGGGAGAATCTGATCTGTGGACATCGGATAATCTGA
>ERZ791833.966-NODE-966-length-10694-cov-8.5196_pt1 | contig 10694 bp, 4 predicted proteins | sample MGYA00510294_ERZ791833 | MGnify/ENA primary metagenome ERZ791833 (study PRJEB30046, sample SAMN00715270) | human gut metagenome | study: EMG produced TPA metagenomics assembly of the A metagenome-wide association study of gut microbiota in type 2...
GTTCTATGAGTTACGGTTGGGCAACTGTTTTCACTTTAGCGGCATGGTTTGCAGGACTTGTGATTGATGCAAATGTGCGGGTCGGCGACCTCGGTTTACGAACCGTGCTTCCTGTCATCGTGATGGGGTGCTGCGTTATGAAGTACATAAAGGACAATAGCAAATAATCTTATCTCAATACACTTTCCAGCGGGCAGCTCCAAAACGGTTGCCCGCTATTTTTATGCTCAAAAACGGAAGGAGGCCAAAATGCCAAGCAAAACCGAAGAATATCTCGCCCTTGCCCAGCGCACAGCCAACGGCTTGACCCGGTACTGGGAAAGCTGGACAGACTACCTGACCACCGCATCCCGGCTGTACAAGTACCCCTTTGTGGACCAGCTTATGATCTACGCCCAGCGACCCGATGCCACAGCCTGCGCCGATTACGACATCTGGAACAACCGCATGAACCGGTATGTCCGGCGTGGCTCCAAGGGCATCGCCCTGTTGGACGAATCCAGCGGATACCCGCGTCTGCACTATGTGTTTGATGTGTCGGACACCGGAGTGCGCCGCAATTCCCGTGACCCGGAGGTGTGGCAGCTCAACGATGACCTGTTCCAGCCGGTATCGGAAATGCTGGCGCAGGAATACGGCATTCACCATGAACGGCTCAGCCAGCAGATTGCGGACATTGCCGGAAAGCTGGCAGAATCCTACTGGGACAACAACAGCACAGACATCCTCGCCATCGTTGACGGGTCGTTCCTGATGGATTATGATGATGCCGGACAGGAACTCCAGTTCAAGAGTGCCGCCGCAATCAGCATCATGTACACCATTTTGGAACGGTGCGGTTTTGAACCAGAGGGTTATTTTGACCGGGACGATTTTCAGGCAATTTACGATTTTTCGACCCCGGATGCTGTCTATGCACTGGGTACGGCGGTCAGCGAGTGCAGCCGTGATGTGCTGCGGAATATCGAGCGTACCGTCAAAACCACCATCCGTCGCCGCAATGTAGAAAGGAGCCAGCATGAATATGAAGAACAGGAACGTGACCTACTCGACCATCGGGGATTACCAGCTCCCGAACCTGACCCTCAGCCAGCCGAAGATTCCGTTGGGCAAGTACGGCAGGATGCGCCGGAACTATCTGAAGCAGCATCACCCGGTGCTGTACAACTCGATGCTCCTGAACGGAACGCTATACCCGCATCTGATGGAGCTGGAGCAGACGGCAGAGAGCCGGATGCAGCAGATGATGACCGAACTGCTGAAGCAGAACCCAGCCCCGGACAAGGAGAAGAACCAGATGAGCTGGGTGAGGCACATGAACAGCCTGCGGGCGCAAACCGAGGAAATCATTCTGACGGAGCTGATTTACAGCTAAGTTTTCTGGATGCCGCCATCCCTACCGAAGCAGAACAGATTAAGAACATCAACCGAGCGGAGAGCGAGAAATCGTCCTCCGCTTTTGTTTTGTCGCAGGCTGAAATCGAGAACGAACTGCGTAAGCATGGTTCTGGGTTTGCAGGTGGCAAGCAACGCATTATGGCACTGTACCAGACCCAGCCTGACCGAAAACTCCGTGCCAAAGCACTGGCAAAGGAGTACGGCATTGGTGGGCACTCCCACGATTTTCTGGACGGAAGCCGGGGTTTTGTGAACCACGACTGGAAGGGACTGGAATTTGACCATTACCCTGACCACCAGAAAATCACCCTGAAATGGGCGCAGGTGGAAAAGTATATCGACCTGATGATCCAGTCCGACCGCTACCTGACGGATGAAGAAAAGGAGCAGTGTACCACTGTACAGGAAGAAAACGGCTACAAAGTCGGTGACGATGTAATGGTTGATTTGCCCACTGGAACCATCGAGGGCACCATTGGCTATATCGGCGAAACGGATGTTCGCATCGACACCAGCGCACACGGACAGTCGTGGGATAACGAAGTTATCAACAAACGACAATTCGAGGACGGTCTGCGGCAGAATGAACCTAGCCAGCGTGTGGATGAAATGCTGGAGCAGGCAGAAACCATCTACAAGGAATCCGAGGTGCCGGAATATGAGCGTTTTTCTGTCCGCGAAGTGGTCGGAGGTACGTCCCAGCTTTTTGCTATCTGGGATGATCTCAATGAGGGCTACTATGCAAACGATAACGGAATGGCGCAATTTCCAGACAAGGAGCAGGCCGAATCCTATTGCACCGCTTTGAAAAAAGAGACGGATGAACGAACCGCCGCCGATTGGCTTGCAGTGGAAAAGGCAAAGTTTTTGGCGGAAAATGAACCTGTTCTCGCTCTCCCAAAAGAGCGTGATTACCGTGTGGGCGATACAATCCGTCTGGACGGTAAGGATTTTACGGTCGAAACTGTCGGAACTCTGAACATCCAGCTTCGTGACCCGGATGAGGTCTATCCGGTTGCCCGCTCGGAAAGCAAGGAAAATCTGGAACGGCTGCTGCGCCAGCCGGGCAACATCCATCTGCACAACCTGACGGTCAATCTCACTCCTGCGCCGGAGCCTGCCGGGAACTTCCGCATCACGGACGACCATCTGGGCGAGGGCGGCGCAAAGCAGAAGTATGCCCGGAACATTGAAGCCATCCGCACCCTGTTCAAGCTGGAACAGGAGCACCGGGGTGCCACCGCCGAGGAACAGCAGGTGCTTTCCCAGTATGTGGGCTGGGGCGGCTTGTCGGATGCCTTTGACCCCGGCAAAGACAGTTGGGCAAAAGAATATGCGGAATTGAAGGGGCTGCTCTCCGAGGACGAGTACGTTGCTGCCCGTTCCAGCACCCTGAACGCCCACTACACCAGCCCCACCGTGATCCGTGGTATCTACGATGCGGTGGAGCGCATGGGTTTCCGCAGCGGTAACATTCTGGAACCTAGTATGGGCGTGGGCAACTTCTTCGGTATGCTGCCGGACACCATGCAGGACAGCCGTCTGTACGGCGTAGAGCTGGATTCCATCACCGGGCGCATCGCCAAAAAGCTGTACCCGCAGGCCGACATTACCGTGGCGGGCTTTGAGACCACAGACCGCCGTGATTTCTACGATCTGGCGGTGGGCAACGTGCCCTTCGGCAACTACAAGGTCAACGACAAGGCGTACAACAAGTTGGGATTCAGCATCCACAACTACTTTTTCGCCAAGGCCATCGACCAAGTGCGTCCGGGCGGCGTGGTGGCGTTCGTCACCAGCCGCTACACCATGGACAGCAAGGACAGCACTGCCCGCAAGCACATGGCAGAGCGTGCCGATCTGCTGGGTGCCATCCGTCTGCCGAATAATGCGTTCCGTGCCAACGCTGGCACAGATGTTGTCAGCGACATTATCTTTTTGCAGAAGCGTGACCGCCCCATCGACCATGAGCCGGACTGGGTACAGCTTGGCAAGACCGAGGACGGCTTTGCCATCAACCAGTATTTCGTAGACCACCCGGAAATGGTGTTGGGAAATTTGGAACTGGAAAGCACCCAGTACGGTCACGACCTGACCGTTGCACCCATTGAGGGTGCAGTGCTGGCAGACCAGCTTGCAGAAGCGGTACAGCATATTGAGGGCAATTACACTGCGGTGGAGATTGCTGCCCCGGACGTCGCAGATGCGGAAGCACAGCGCAAAACGCTGCCTGCAGACCCGACTGTGAAGAATTTTAGCTATACGGTTGTTGATGGCGAGATCTACTACCGAGAGAACTCTATCATGACGCAGATCGAACTGTCCGACAACGCCAAAGGCCGTGTAGCTGGTATGGTGGAGTTGCGGCAGATCGTCAACGAACTGATTCAGCAGCAGTTGAATGACTTCCCGGACGAGGACATTAAGGCATCGCAGGCCAAGTTGAATGCCGCCTATGATGCCTTTACCGCAAAATACGGCCTGATTAACGACAAGAAAAACGCACGCCTGTTCGATGATGACAGTTCCTACTATCTGCTCTGCTCACTGGAGAATCTGGACGAGAATAAAAATCTCAAGTCCAAGGCAGATATGTTCACCAAGCGGACGATTCGGCCAGAGCGTGTTGTCACCAGCGTGGATACCCCCAGCGAAGCACTGGCGGTGTCCATTGGCGAGCATGGCAAGGTTGACCTGCCCTACATGGCCGACCTGCTGGGTACTCCCGGCAACTACGAGCGCATCACCACTGAACTGTCCGGTGTGATTTTCAAAGATCCTGCCGCCGATGTAGACGACCCGGAAGCCGGCTGGCAACCTGCGGACGAGTATCTTTCCGGCAATGTGCGGAATAAACTGCGCATGGCTCAGCTTGCCGCTGAAAGCCACCCGGAGTTCAAGATCAATGTGGAGGCTTTGACCAAAGCGCAGCCGAAGGACCTTGAAGCATCAGAAATCGACATCCGACTGGGTGCCACATGGCTGAATCCCGCCATTGTGCAGCAGTTTATGATGGAGACTTTTCAGCCGCCCTACCGCATCCGCTATAACAACCTGATCCAAGTCCGCTACTCTCCATTTACGTCCGAATGGCGCATCGGCAACAAATCTGCCGCCGGAATGTATGATATCATGTCCACCGAAACCTACGGCACCCACCGGGCCAACGCCTACAAGATTTTGGAGGACACCTTGAATTTGCGGGACTGCCGCATTTATGATACCATTGAGGAGGACGGTAAAGAGCGGCGTGTCCTGAACCAAAAGGAGACGATGCTTGCCCAGCAGAAGCAGCAGGCCATCAAGGATACCTTTGCAGGCTGGGTTTGGCAAGACCCGCAGCGGCGGAATCTGCTGGTGAAGCAGTATAACGAATTGTTCAATAGTACCCGGCCCCGCGAGTATGACGGAAGCCATATCCATTTTGTCGGTATGAACCCGGAGATCAATCTGCGGGAACATCAGCGCAATGCAGTTGCTCATGTGCTTTATGGTGGGAACACCCTGCTCGCCCACGAGGTGGGTGCCGGCAAAAGTTTTGAGATGGCAGCTTCGGCAATGGAATCTAAGCGTTTGGGCCTGTGTCAGAAAAGCCTGTTCGTGGTACCCAACCATCTGACCGAGCAGTGGGCCAGCGAGTTCCTGCGGCTATACCCCAATGCAAAGCTGCTCGTTACCAGCAAGAAAGACTTTGAACCCGCCAATCGAAAGCGTTTTTGCGCCCGCATCGCAACCGGCGACTACGATGCCGTCATTATCGGCCACTCGCAGTTTGAGAAAATCCCTCTTTCTGCGGAACGGCAGGCACGGATCATCGAAGATCAGATCGAGGAAATCGAAAATGCCATTGCAGAGGCCAAAGAACAGTCCGGTGAGCATTTTACCGTGAAACAGATGGAAAAGACACGGAAAACACTGGAGGTGAAACTGAAAAAGCTACAGTCCACCGACCGCAAGGATGATGTGGTCACATTTGAACAATTAGGCGTAGATAGGTTATTTGTGGACGAGAGCCAGAACTACAAGAACCTATATCTTTACACCAAGATGCGCAATGTTGCTGGCCTTTCTACCTCCGAAGCACAGAAGTCCAGCGATATGTTCGGCAAGTGTCGTTATCTGGATGAAGTGACTGGCGGGCGCGGCGTGATTTTCGCAACGGGAACGCCCATCAGCAACTCCATGACGGAAATGTACACCCTGATGCGCTATTTGCAGTACAGCACTCTCCAGCAGAAACAACTGACCCACTTTGATGCATGGGCTTCTACGTTTGGCGAGACCACCACGGCCATTGAGCTTGCGCCGGAAGGAACCGGCTACCGTGCGCGCACACGTTTTGCCAAGTTCTTTAACCTGCCGGAGCTGATGAATATGTTCAAGGAGGCAGCGGACATCAAGACTTCCGACCAGTTGCATCTGCCTGTTCCGGAAGCCAAGTTTGAAACTGTCGTGGTCAAACCCTCGGAAATCCAGCAGGACATGGTGAAATCCCTGAGCGAACGTGCTGCTGAGGTGCATAGCGGTGCGGTTGACCCCTCGGTGGACAATATGCTGAAGATCACCTCGGACGGACGTAAAATCGGCCTTGACCAGCGGCTGATGAATCCGCTCACCCCGGATGACCCGGACAGCAAGCTGAATGCCTGCGTCGACAATGTTCTGCGTATCTGGAACGAAACCAAAGAGGATAATCTGACGCAGCTGATTTTCTGCGATATGTCCACGCCCAAGGGAGACGGCTCGTTCAATGTCTACGATGATATTCGCACAAAGCTGCTTGCCGCCGGGGTGCCGGAATCGGAGGTCGAGTTCATCCACAACGCTGATACTGAAGGTAAGAAAGCGGATTTGTTCTCCAAAGTCCGCAGCGGCAAGGTGCGTGTCCTGCTGGGCAGCACTGCAAAGATGGGCGCAGGCACCAATGTCCAGACCCTGCTGGTGGCCGTGCATCATCTGGATGTAGGCTGGCGACCGTCCGATATGACCCAACGCAACGGCCGAATCATCCGTCAGGGCAACAAAAACAAACAAGTTTACGTCTATAATTACGTCACGGAGGGGACATTCGACGCCTACCTCTGGCAAACGCTGGAAAACAAGCAGAAGTTTATTTCGCAGATCATGACGAGCAAATCTCCGATGCGCTCCTGTGATGATGTGGATGAGCAGGCTCTTTCGTATGCCGAGGTCAAGGCCCTATGCGCAGGCGACCCGCGCATCCGGGAAAAGATGGATCTGGATGTGCAGGTAGCAAAGCTCAAGGTGCTGCGCTCGGATTACCAGAACCAGAAATATCGTCTGGAAGATAAGCTGCTCAAGCATTACCCGGAGGAAATTCAGAAAGCGAAGAACCGTATTGCGGCTCTGAAAAACGATGCCCAAATCGCAGACGCACACCCGCAGGATAAGGAGAACTTCTGCGGCATGACGATCAAGGGCATGGTGTTCGATGAGAAAAAAGCCGCTGGTGAGCGGCTGATGCTCGCCTGCAAGGAGATGCCGAATGCGGATATGATGCTGCTGGGCACCTATCGCGGCTTTGAGCTGAATATTCGCTTTGACAGTTTCAAGAATGAGCATCAAATCGTTCTCCGCGGCGAACTGAGTTATCCGGTACCGCTGGGCGATGACCCTCGCGGCAACATCGTCCGTCTGGACAATGCCATCGACAATTTCGCTGACCGTATTGCAGATGCCGAAAATGCTCTGCAAAACCTTGAACAGCAGAAGCAGGCCGCAGAGGTCGAAGTGGCAAAGCCCTTTGCACAGGAGGAGGAACTGGCCGAAAAGTCTGCCCGCCTTGCAGAATTGGATGCGCTGTTGAACATGGAGCATCAGTCCAGCCGGACAGAACCCGAAGCGGAAGAAAAGCCGGATGCCCGCCCCTCTGTGCTGGCAGCTCTGGAAGAAAAGGCTGATAAAGTGGAGCCTGTCCGACCATTCAAATCTTACTTGGATAAGGACGGTGATGCCCGGTGAGCAACCGTCGCGACCAGCAGCTCCATTTCCGGGTCAGCAAGCCAGAGTTGGAACGGATTCGGTACAAAATGGAATCCAGCGGCATTCTGAGCATCGGCTCCTATCTGCGCAAGATGGCGCTGGACGGATATTGCCTGCATCTTGACCTCAAAGAACTGCGCCGCATGGCATATCTGCTCCAGATGTGCAGCAACAACCTGAACCAGTACGCTAAAGCCGCCAATGAAAATGGTCGGGTCTACGCCGCCGACATGGAAGACTTGCGGCAACGGTTGGATGAGCTAATCGACATTGGCAGGCAGATTCTTTCCCGGCTGGCTGAGCTCTAAACATTTTCCCGCAGTGGGAGGCTGCGGGCTTACATAACGGTTGACATCCTTGCAAGGCAGGGGCCGATACCTTTATAATAGGGGCGAAAGGAAAGGTTGGTGTTTGATATGAGGATTCTGTTCAAGATGGTGCTTGCCCCGATCTCTCTGTTTGTAGCTTTTCTGGCTCTGATGGCAAAGTGGCTGCTTACCTTGTCCAGCTATATTGTTGCACCATTGATGCTGTATATCTTCGGCTGCGGCATCTATACCGTCTATCGCCAGACTTGGAATCAGTTTTTGATTCTGCTGGTTGCTGAATTTTTCTGCTTTGTCCTTTTTGTCGGCGCAACTGCAATGGTGGAGGGCGTTGAGAAATTCAGCGGTTGGCTTCGGGACCTGATTTGATTTTGAATCTTCTTGCCGCCTTCGGGCGGCTTTTTCATTTAGGAGGTGATCTGCTCTGGCTGCTACTCGTCTGATCGCACTGCATCAGCACAAAGGAAAATCTATTGCCGCCTGCCTGAAAGACCGCACCAACTATGCACAGAATCCTGACAAGACTGAAAAAGGCGAACTTGTCAGCAGCTATCAATGCAGCCCGCTTACTGTGGACGAGGAGTTCATGCTCACAAAAAAGCTGTACGAGCAGGCTACCGGGCGCAGCCAAAAAAGTAACATTATCGCCTATCAGATACGGCAATCTTTCCGACCTGGTGAAATTACGGCTGAAGAAGCAAACCGCATCGGTTATGAGTTGGCCTCCCGGTTTCTGAAAGGCAAACACGCTTTTATCGTTGCAACGCATACCGATCGGGAACACATTCACAATCACATTATCTATAACTCGACCACTCTGGACGGCACAAGAAAATTTCGGGATTTTTTCTTTTCCGGTCTGGCAGTGCAGCGGTTGAGCGACCTGATTTGTCTGGAGCATCAGCTGTCAGTCATTGAAAAGAAGCCTTACCGGGAACGGCAGAAGCGCATCACTTACCCACCAAAGGAGAGCAACCGCGACCGGCTGTGCAGTGTAATCGACGAGATTTTGCAGCAGAAGCCCACCGACTACGAAGATTTTCTGCAAAAGCTGGAACAGCAGGGCTATGAAATCAAACGCGGCAAATACACTTCCGTTAAAGGCGCACGGCAGAAACGCTTTATCCGGTTAAAGACACTGGGTGCCGGGTACAGCGAGGATGAAATCAAAGCAGTCATTGCCGGAAAAGCCGAACACCGCCCACATCAGAAGCAACCTCCCAAAGAGCAGCCGTTCCAGTTGCTGGTTGACATTCAAGCAAAACTTGCCGAGGGCAAAGGTGGCGGCTACGAACGCTGGGCGAAGAAGTACAACTTGAAAGAGATGTCCAAAACGCTGATTTTTTTGCAGGAGCAGAAAATCGGCAGTGCGGATGACCTGAAAGAGCGTGCTGATGCTGCACTTTCTCGCTATCACAAACTGGGCGATTCCATCAAGGCCGCCGAGAAGCGTATGGCAGAAATCGCCGTCCTCCGTGCGCACATCGTCAACTACGCCAAGACCCGACCAGTGTACGATGCCTACCGCAAATCCGGGTACAGCTCCAAATTTTTGGAAGCGCACCGGGAAGAAGTCACGCTGCATAAGACGGCGAAAGCCGCTTTCAATGAATCCGGCCTGAAAAAGCTGCCCAAAGTGAAAGACCTGAATGCAGAGTATTCGGCTTTGCTCACCAAGAAAAAAGCACTCTACCCAGAGTACCGAAAGACACGGGATGAGATGCAGGAAATCGTAAAAGCACAGAAGAATGTGGAACTGTTCTTTGCGGAGGAAAAGGACTCCAAGCAAGTCGAGCAGATCCGATAAAACAGTCCCTGAGAACTTTGCCGCTTATCCGGCAGGGTTCTCAGGGTCTTTTTTGCTTATTGCTCAGTCTGTACTTGGAACGGCTTTTCCGGCAGTTTCAATTTGTTTGGCAACCATATTTTCCAATTCCCCCGTAATCGTTGCACAATTTGCAACACGATAATTCCAGAAGTAAGAAACGCCTTCACACTCCTCAACGGACAAATCGCTGTTGACCAAAAGCAGTCGGTCGGAGGTTACTTTCAGCTTTTCGCACAGAGCAGCATATTTTCCATAATCAATGCTTCGGCTGGACGATTTGGCTTCCACCCAGAAGAATTTTCCGTTGATGGAAAACGCAACATCCAGTTCATGCGTGCTCCCTGCGGATGCCGCTTCTGAAAGAATCACATTGGAGCAAAGCGAAACTTCTGCGCCCTGCTCCTCCTGATAGCGATTCAAAATCTGCTGAACCTGATGCTCCACAAAAAGTTCCAGCCACTTCCCGCTCAGGAAATGCCGGACAGTCTCATTTTGCGCAAGCTCATAGACGATATTCTGCGGATAGATCACAATGGATGCAAAAAGTCCCATTTTATCCCACGTCTGAGCGATTTCCGAAAGTGTGGCAAACGAATTCTTGGAAGTACCCTTTGGGATACGAAACGAAAAAGAGCCGTCACTCTGCATATGTGTCCGAATAAACTGCAAGAAATCCACCACTACCGGGTCGCAAAGAGCTTCGCCTGTTTTCCATGCCATCCGCTGAATGGCAATCGGCGGAAGTTTTTTCGGTACGACCTGCTGAACGATTCTATACCCACAGCGTTCCAGATGCTCCAATGCGGTCAAAGGCTTCGGAGGGATTTTTTCTTTAACTTCGGACTTTTCTGCACCGGATGTATTCTCAGTCAGATAGTTAAACTTCCATCCGTATTCCCAAGCAGGCGAACGGGTCAACACACCAACTGCATGAAATCCGCTGTCCGGTTCCTCCATCGGAAATGTGATTTTGTTCTTTTGGATATTGATTTGGAGCGTTTTATTTTTCAGCGCTATCTGATAAGCGTCAAGAAGGAATTCCTTTCCCTTATATGTCAGCTCACTGGAACTATTTGCAGAAAGGCCAGCATTTTTTGCCAAAGAGAGAAGCAGACAGGTCGCTTTGGGCAGCTCAAGGA
>ERZ791833.980-NODE-980-length-10582-cov-4.01282_pt1 | contig 10582 bp, 8 predicted proteins | sample MGYA00510294_ERZ791833 | MGnify/ENA primary metagenome ERZ791833 (study PRJEB30046, sample SAMN00715270) | human gut metagenome | study: EMG produced TPA metagenomics assembly of the A metagenome-wide association study of gut microbiota in type 2...
CCTGCCGTCCCGGCAACCCCCGCGACACCAGCGTGGAGGAGATCGTGGAGCTGTATAAGAGCCAGCTGTGATTCCGCTCTGTAAATTCAAGCTGTAATTTTGGACCCTGCTGTCCTTCGGGATGGCAGGGCCTTTTTCTAAGATGTATCTGAAAACAAAGCAACAGGCTGGATCTTCGTCTTTTCAGAGATGCCCGGAGAGCCTGCCGCGTCGCAGAGTGACAAAATTTCTGCACGGCTCTTGTACACAGCGCCCAAAACAGGTACAATTAATGCAGTAAGAAAAAACTGGAAGCGAAAGGAACCTTATGACGCTGAACTTCTATACTCTGGGTGTTATTTATCTAGTATATTCCTTTCTGGGCTGGGTGGCTGAGACGGTAGTCGCGACCATCCGGGGCGGAAGGTTTGCCAACCGCGGTGCGGCGGCAGGCCCGTTCTGCTTTATCTACGGTACCACCGGCGTGCTGCTGGCCGTGAGTTTCGGCGACCTGCGCACCGAGCCGGTCTACCTGTTCTTTGCCTGTATGATGGCGGCAACGGTGATGGAATGGATCACCGCCAAGCTGCTGGAACGCCTGCACCGCCGCAAGTGGTGGGACTATTCCGGAAAAAAATTCAATCTGAACGGCTATGTGTGCCTGCAGTATTCGCTGTTGTGGGGTGCGCTGGGCACGGCAAGTGTGCTGTGGGGCAATAATGTGTTGCTGCAGCTGTGCGCGCATATCCCTGTCTGGCTGCTGCGCCCGGCAGTATGGGTCTCGCTGACGGTGGCGGTACTGGACCAGATCGGTTCGGCGGTGCTGGTGCAGCAGTATGCGGCCCGGCACCCGATGCTGGAGCAGCTCAACCAGAGACTGGGGGAGCGGTCGGATACGCTGCGCCGCAGGATCGCGCTTTACATTGAAAAACGCATCCAGTATGCTTACCCGGCTGCGGCCCGGCAGGAGCAGACTGCGCTCCGGAAGGGGGAAAAGAACTTCCTCAGCGTGTCCGACCTGCTGTGGCTGTTCGTGATCGGCGCGTTTCTGGGCGACATGGTGGAGACGGTGTTCTGCCGCGTGACCGCCGGGGTCTGGATGAGCCGCTCCAGTCTGGTCTGGGGGCCGTTCAGCGTGGTGTGGGGTCTGGCGCTGGTGCTGGCAACGGTGCTGCTGCGTCAGGAAAAGGACCGGAGCGACCGCTATCTGTTCGCCTTCGGCACCGTCATGGGCGGTGTGTACGAATACGTGTGCAGCGCCGTCACCGAGCTGCTGTTCGGCACCGTGTTCTGGGACTACAGCAAGTTCAAGTTCAATCTGGGCGGGCGCATCAACCTGCTGTACTGCTTTTTCTGGGGCATTGCGGCGGTGATATGGATGCGCTACGGCTATCCGCTGGTGCTCAGAGGCATGGAGAAGGTGCGCAGCCGCGTCCGCCCATGGATGACCGTCCTGCTGGCCGTATTCATGGCGGTGAACATGCTCACCAGTGCGCTGGCCCTTGCCCGCTACGATGCCCGCACCAGCGGTGAAGCGCCCAAAAGCAGCATCGATACGCTGCTGGATGCGCATTTTGACGATGCCCGCATGGAGCGTATTTATCCCAACGCGAAGAAAATAGCCAAGGCCGGATGAAATTTCAACGCTCCTCTTGCACTTTGGTGCAAAAACCGGTATAATATTTTTCGGATAAAAGGGAGTAAAGGGCGCTCGTTTTGCAAAAACGGTGCGCTGTGGCGCAGCGACATCCCGGCAGAAATGCCCGCTGTGTCACCGGAAGCTTGAGACTTTTATTACACTTTCCCGTTTTTGGGCAGGATGTAATAAAGGTCTCTTTTTTATTGCTGCTCTGCCAAAAACAAAAGGAGAAAACTATGCTCATTCCTGTTTTGCTGTTCATCGTGGGCCTGCTGTGCCTCATCAAGGGCGGTGACTGGTTCGTGGATGGTGCCACGGGCATTGCCCGCCGCTTCCATGTGCCGGAGCTGCTCATCGGTGCCACCGTGGTGTCCATCGGCACCACCCTGCCGGAGGTGATGGTCTCCACCACCTCGGCCTTTACCGGCCACGGCGAGATCGCCTATGGCAACGCCATCGGTTCGATCATCTGCAATGCATCGCTCATTGCGGCCCTCACCATTGCGGTGAAGCCGGGCAAGGTAGACCCCAAGAGCCTGCGCACGCCGGTGCTGTTCTTCTTTGTGGCAGCGGCCTTCTATGCCGGTGTGGCCTACACCACCGGCTACTTCTCCCGCCCGGTGGGCCTGATCCTTCTGGCCATGTTCGCAGCGTATATCATCTGCAACGTGATGGCCATGAAGAACGCCCCCGCCCCGGAAGAAGAGGAAGAACCGGAAGAAAGTGCATCCTTTGCCAAGGAGCTGGGTCTGCTGGCCGTGGGCGCTGTGCTCATTGCCGTGGGTGCCAACCTGCTGGTGGATAACGGCACCCTGATCGCACAGGCACTGGGCGTGCCGGAGTCGGTGATCGCGCTCACCTTCGTGGCACTGGGCACCTCGCTGCCGGAGCTGGTAACGGCCATCACCTCGCTGGCAAAGGGCCACGGTGCACTTTCGCTGGGCAATGTCATTGGTGCAAACGTGTTCAATCTGGTGCTGGTGAGCGGTGTTTCCGCCACGGTGGCACCCTTTACCATCCCGCAGAACTCCATGCTCTTCGGCCACAATGCATCGCTGGTGCTGGAGTTCCCGGTCATGTTCGCCGTGATGCTGCTGCTCACCCTGCCCGCTCTCTTCAAGGGCAAGCTGAGCCGCCCGCAGGGCATTGCGCTGCTGTGCATCTACGCGGCATTCTGTGTGGTGCAGTTCACCATCTGATAAAACAGCAAAAGGCCGACGCAGCACTGCGTCGGCCTTTTGCCGTTTTAAGGGTTACTTTTTCAAATGGGAATCCCAGCCGGAAGAGGTGATGACCTGCTGATCCGGTGTGCACCACATGGCTTCCACGCCGTCCAGACTTTCCACGATCTTCATCCCGTCCTCCAGCGGCTGGCAGAACAGGCCGGTGGTCAGGCAGTCGGCAAGGCCGGAGTCGCTGCACAGCACGGTCACGCCGTTAAAGTAGGCGGCGGGGAACAGGGTGTCCGGGTCGATCAGGTGGTGGTAGCGCTTGCCGTCCACCACGTAGTAGCGCTGGTAGTCGCCGCTGGTCACAAGGGCCATATCGCTCATGTTGATGGCACCGTCCAGCATGGAATCCGAGGTGTATACATCCGAAGAGCTCCACGGGTTTTCCACGCCGCCGGTCCACTGGCTGCCGTCCGGTTTTACACCAATGGCACGCAGGTTGCCGCCCACGCTCACCAGAGCGCTGGTCAGGCCGCGGGCCTCGGCAGCCTGACACACCATTTCCACGGCGTAGCCCTTGCCCACGCTGCCCACATCCAGCAACATTTCCGGGTCGGCCAGATAAACGGTCTTGGCATCCGCGTCGATGATCACGTTGTTGATATCACAGTGCTGGGCGGCTGCTTCCAGCTCTTCCATGGTGGGCAGCTTGTTGTCGGCATCCGTCTCGGCGGCTTCGGCAGCTTCGCGGTAATTGTGCCAGATATTCAGCACGCTGCCCATGGCAATGTTCAGCTTGCCGTTGGTAGTCTGGTACATCTGGTCGGCCAGCTCCAGCATGGAGAGGATGCGGTCGTCCACCTCCACCGGAGCGCTGCCGGCATTGTCGTTGATGGTCTTGACGTTGGTCACGCCGGGGTAATCGTTGTAGATATCATACAGCTGGTTATAGGTAATAAGGTCTGCGTGCAGGGCATCCATCTGGGTGTTGAATTCTTCCTCGCTCTCGCAGTAGGCAATCACCTGCGTTACAGTATCGAACACATCATAAAAAACGGTGGAATAGCGGGTAAGCTCTTTCTTTTTGGAGGCACAGCCTGCCAGCAGGCTCAGGCAGAGCACCCCGGCCAGCAGGGCGCTGACGAAACGTTTTGCGCGGGTCTTCATACGGTGTGGTTCTCCTTTGCGGCGGTAAAGGCGGCGTGCTCCTCCTGCAGGTGGGCCAGCAGATCGCCGAACACCCAGCTGCGGTTGGAGGGAGTCACAACGGCCTTGAGCGGAATGGTGACCTGTGCCTGCTTCATCAGATCCAGCAGGGTGTCCACATCCTTCTCCTTGAAGTTGGCCAGAACCACTGCCGGCGGGTAGGCACCCGGTTCCAGCACCAGCGTGCGGGCGGCCTTGGTCTCCACCTCGCCCAGCAGCTGTGCCACGGTCTTGCCCGCATCGGCAGGGGAGACGAGCAGCAGCTTCATGCCAAAAGCAGGAGCCATGCCATCCAGTTTGCCGTGGTCGGCGGGGGAAAGATTCCAGCCCAGAATCAGCGGGACACCGGCGTTCTGGTTGCGTGCGATATGTGCTTTCATAAAAAAACCTCATTTCAGGGTGGATTGCAAATACACTATAGTATAACACAAATACGCAAAAAATGGAATGCGGGGGGGGGGCCGGTACTACCGGGAAAAGTTTCAGAGAATTTCGAGCAAAGGCAACAAAAATTAGAAGAAATTACAAGGAAAATTTCAGTGCAGGTGAAGATTGTATGCAGAAAATAGAGGTGCTATACTAAAAATGCGAGACATAAGTCTCAGAAATTTAACAGAAAGCAGAGGTTTTGAGGATGAAAAAACAGAAGATGCGGTTCATCAGTGCAGTGCTTGCGGCATGCATGATGACATCTGTCCTTCCGGTCAATGCACTTGCTCTGGGGGGGGTACGCCTGAAAATGGCGTAACTGCGCTGGAAGATACCGTAGCCGAAACGATCCCGACTAAGGGGATGACCATCGCTAAGGGCGGCATTTATGAAGTAAAGGGAGACACCTATACAGGTAGCATTATAGTTACTTCCAGTGAACCGGTAACCATAAACATTACCGGAAATGTGACTAGTACAGGTGATCCATTTGTGTCAGCACAGGGATCTGGAAAACTAGAGATTAACAATAACGGTTTTACGGTGAACTGTAAAAACCGTCATTTTCTGTATACCTATACTCCAGCAGACGTGACCGTAGATGGCGGTATTTATAAGACTGGAGGCGGGATTTTTTTAATCATGGCTTTCAGCGGACAATTGACTTTGAAAAACGTGGATGCATGGGCAGAACAAGCCAGTGCGTTGACCAGTGCAGCCAACGTTCATGTGATGGATAGTCAGTTCCATCACACGGGCGTGTCTGGCAATAAATATGCGGCTGTCAATAACTCTGCCACAATGACGTTAAACAATGTAAAGATTGTTTCAACAGAAGGAGCCATTACAAACGGAAATTCTGCCACAATGACAGTTGATGGCGGTAACTACACTTCGGGACAGAACTACAATTGCATAAAAAATGATGCGGGTCTATTTATAATTAAGGACGGCACTTTTATAGCCACCGGTGCCAGCTGCATTGACAACAACTGGGGTCAGGTACGGATCAACGGCGGCAGCTTTACTACGGACGCCGGTATTGCTGTCAAAAACCGCGGAGGTCTGCGCCTTAATGGCGGCACGGTCGAAGCGCCGAACGGCACCGCCATTGACATTTCGGGCGAAAGCGGCGATGTGCAGCTGAACGGCGGCACCATCCGCAACAGCGTCACCGGTGTCCGTGTGGCCGATGCAGGCGATTCGGAGATCGACCTGAAGGCTGTGACCTTTGAGAATAATGCTGATGATATTAGTCTGGGAAATGACCAGCAGATCAACATCAAAAAAAGCTTTGTCGGTACGGCAAAGATCCGGGTGGATGACCCTGCGCGGGGCCGTCAGATCACAACGGACAACGAGGGCTCTCCTTACCAGAAAAAGCTGAGCCTCATCAGCAGGAATGAAGGCTATGTGATCGGCTACAAGAAGGTGACCGACGGCGCGGAGTTCCGCTATCTTGCCCCGGCCAACGGCAAAACCGTCAACGCTGTAAATGCGAAGGCAACCGCTGACCTCGGTGCCGGTGCCCAGCAGCTGGACACCACCGACGTTGTGCCGGAAGGTAAGGATGTGACCGTGACGGCAGATCTGCAGGGGGGCGCAGAGTTCCTCGGCTGGAGCGTCTCGCGTGCCGACGGCGAAGCACTGGACTGGACTCCGGCTAGGGACGACCCCCAGACCATCACCTTTACAATGCCCGACTGCAATGTGACCGTCACGGCACTGTGTCAGGGTGGAAATGATGACATCGACAACCCGAGCGGCGGCGGCAGCAGCGATGTGGCGGCCGGCATTGCGGCTGTTGCGCTGACCGGTGCAGCCGTGTGGAGCATTTACGAAGCCGGAACCGGCATCTATCGCGTGCTGAATATGCCCGGCGTCCCCATGCCCTCCAACCGCGCCGGTCTGGCGACCCTGATCTGGGAAAAGGCCGGCTGCCCGGAACCGCAGACGGTGAAGAGCTTCAGCGACATCGATGACGCCGACCTTCATCTGCGGCAGGCTGCCAGCTGGATGGAAGAGCAGGGTCTGATGGACGATGTGAAGGAAAACGAGTTCCGCCCCTATCGCTATGTGACCAAGCTCCAAACCTGCCTTGTCTGGGATAAGGCCAAGGAAGAGAGCCTGATCTCCTGAAAAAGTAGATCATTCTTGTAACAAGCCCCGGGGTGACCGCAAGCGCCCCGGGGTTGTTTTTTTCACAGGAAAAGGAGCAGAACCGGAAGATGCAGTGTGAAAAAAGCAACGAGGAAGATCCCGCAGGATCTTCCTCGTTGCAAACACAAAATAATAATTCCGCAGAGGATAGTTCAAATCATCAGTTCAGCTTCTTGCCGAAGAACTCCACTTCCTTGCCAATGAACTGCATCAGCTCGTCGAACTGGTCGGGGGTCAGGCTCTGGGCACCGTCGCACTTTGCCTTGGCGGGGTTGTTGTGCACCTCGGCCGTCGGCACCGGCAGCAACAGCGGCCTTTGCCAGATCCGGCACCATCCATGCGTGGCCGCAGGCATGGCTGGGGTCCACAATAACGGGCAGGTGGGTCATCTTGTGCAGCATCACCACACCGGCAAGGTCGAGGGTGTTGCGCATGCTGGTCTCAAAGGTGCGGATGCCGCGCTCGCAGAGGATGACGTTCTCGTTGCCCTCGGCCATGATGTACTCGGCGCTCATCACGAACTCTTCCAGCGTATTGGCAAGGCCGCGCTTGAGCAGCACCGGCTTCTTCTGACGGCCGACGGCCTTGAGCAGCTCAAAGTTCTGCATGTTGCGGGCACCCACCTGAATGAGGTCTACATTCTCGAACAGGGGCAGGTGCTCGGTGTTCATGATCTCGGTCACGATGGGAGCACCGGTGGCGCGGCGTGCCAGCTTGAGCAGGTCGAGGCCCTCGCTGCGCATACCCTGAAAGGAGTAGGGCGAGGTGCGGGGCTTGAATGCGCCGCCGCGCAGCAGGGAAGCACCCGCAGCCTTCACGCGCTGTGCGCAGTAGGTGATCTGCTCCTCGCTCTCAATGCTGCAGGGGCCTGCAATGACCGCAAAGTTTCCGCCGCCGATCTTTACGCCGTCCACATCGATCACGCTGTCGTCCGGGTGGAACTTGCGGTTGGCCTTCTTATAAGGCTCGGTCACGCGGCGGCAGGTCTCCACCACCGGGTTTGCCAGCACCCAGCTCTCGGCCACGGCCTTGGTGTCGCCGATCAGGCCCAGAATGTGGCTCTCACTGCCCTTGGAATCGTTGATCTGCAGGCCCATATCCTGCAGTTCGTGGCAGAACTCGCGTACCTGTACCTCAGGTGCGTTCTGTTTGAGTACGATGATCATAGTGTTTTGTCTCCTTTGCCTTATCGTGTGAAACGGCGAGGGAGACCGGCTCCTTTGCCGCAGCTTGCAGTGTCAAACTTCAGGGTTCTGAAGTGTGTGACGCTATGATATCACTTCAGGAAACTGAAGTCAAGAGAATTTTGAATTTTTTTGAAGAAAGTGGTAGAATGGGGGCAGGAAAAGGAAAAGCAGGCTCGCCCTCTCAGCTTCGCTTGCGCTCAGCAGCTCCCCCAAAGGGGGAGCCCTTGGCAAAAACGGAAACTTTGCGTGGATTGCCAAAGCCTCTCACTTTGGGAGAGGTGGCATTGCGTTAGCAATGACGGAGAGGGCGAGGACGCTGACCCAATGCCATCATACTTAAGAATAGAACCAGCTAAATATAAAGGGGAATACTACAATGGGAAAAGAAGCAAAAACCAATGCCATGCGCATTCTGGAGCGCGAGAAGGTGCCCTACACCGCCCACGAGTACGCTCATGAAGAGGGCGTTGCCGTGGCAGGTGTGGATGTGGCAGGCAGCATGGGCGAAGACCCTGCCTGCGTGTATAAGACGCTGGTGACGCAGGGCAATAGCAAAAACTATTTTGTGTTCGTCATTCCGGTGGCGGCAGAGCTGGATCTGAAAGCCGCTGCCCGCAGTGTGGGCGAAAAAAGCGTTGCCATGATCCATGTGGCCGATATCAACAAGGTCACCGGCTATGTGCGCGGTGGCTGCAGCCCGGTAGGCATGAAAAAGCAGTATAAGACTGTGTTCGATGAGAGCGTGCTGACGCAGGAGAAGGTCTATGTCTCCGGCGGGCGCATCGGCACGCAGGTGTACTGTGCCCCGGCGGACCTCATCCGCGCTGCACGGGCAATTACAGCAAAAATTATTTTTTAAAAAAGTCCGTCTATTGCACAAAAAGTTAACGCATCCTATTTACATAAAATATACTTAAACTATAAGTCATACTTAAAAAGAAAAACAATGTCGAAACTGCACAAAACTTTTGAAAGTTTTTTGACGGCATGAAAACACAAGGTAGAATTTGTGGGAACACTCTTTTCAAAGATGTTTTTTTGCCGTAAACTGTATGTAGTACAGGGACGGCGGCCCGCAGAAAGGGCTTTTCCGCCGCCTGAAAACGCAAGCACAAGGAACTGCGGAGGAGAACTTCAATGATGAAGATGCTGCCGGGTCTCATGGGTCGAAACAACATTCGGGCATGTCAGGGGCATCGTGCAACTTTGTGCAAAGCGTCGGGAGAGCATACGCAGAATTAAAGGCCGTGGTACGGGTGTACCGCAGCCTTTTTTGTTTGTCGGTTGAGAAAGAGAGGTTTGGATATGGTTCGTAAAGTGGCTGTGATCATGGGTTCTGACAGCGATTGGCCGGTGGTAAAGGGCGCATGTGCCCAGCTGAAAGCGCTGGACATTCCTTTTGAGGCGCACATCCTTTCGGCACACCGCACCCCTGCCGAGGCAGCGGAGTTTGCCAAAAGCGCCCGTGCCAACGGCTTCGGCGTGATCCTGTGCGCAGCAGGCATGGCAGCACATCTGGCGGGTGCCTTTGCTGCCAACACCACCCTGCCGGTGATCGGCATTCCCATGAAGGGCGGTGCCATGGACGGCATGGATGCCCTGCTTGCCACGGTGCAGATGCCCAGCGGCATCCCGGTGGCAACGGTGGCTCTGAACGGTGCCAAGAACGCCGCATGGCTGGCTGCGGAAATTCTGGCTTTGAGCGACGACGCTCTGGCCGAAAAGCTGGCAGCAGAGCGCACCGCCATGGCCGCACAGATCGCTGCCAAAGAGGAAAAGCTGCAGGCTGAGATCGCCCAGCTGTAAAGGAGAACCAATGTCTGATTTTGCATATCCGCTGCACGAAGAATGCGGCGTTTTCGGCATTTACGACCGTGCCGGTACCGAGGATGTGGCCGCTGCGGCCTACTCGGCTCTGTATGCCCTGCAGCACCGTGGTCAGGAGAGCTGCGGCATCGCCGTGAACGATGATGGTGTGATCAACGGCCACCGCGACCTCGGCCTTGTGAATGAGGTGTTCACCCCGGCGGTGCTGGCAAGTCTGGCAAACCCCAATGCGCACATGGCTACCGGTCACGTGCGCTACGCCACGGCAGGCAGCCGTGTGCGCGCCAATGCACAACCCATGATCGTCCGGCACGGCCGCGGCACCATGGCACTGTGCCACAACGGCAACCTGACCAACGCCATCGAGCTGCGCCGCCAGCTGGAAAACGAGGGTGCCATCTTCCACGGCTCCTCCGATACCGAGGTGATTTGCTACCTGATCACCCGCAACCGCCTGCGCATGGGCAGCATCGAGACCGCCATCAGCAAGACGATGGATGTGCTGGAGGGTGCCTACAGTCTGGTGATCATGTCGGCCACCAAACTCATTGCAGTGCGTGACCCCCGCGGCTATCGGCCCCTGTGCATCGGCACGCTGCCCGGCGGCGGCTACGTATTTGCCAGCGAGAGCTGTGCACTGGACGCTGCCGGTGCCACCCTGCTGCGGGACGTGGAGCCCGGCGAGATCGTGGTAGCAGACGCAAAAACCGGTGAGCTGCGCAGCATCAAGGATCACTGCGGTCGGCCGGACACCCAGATGTGCGTGTTCGAGTTCATTTATTTCTCCCGCCCGGACAGCATCATCGAGGGCAGCTCGGTGCACGAGGCCCGCAAGCAGGCAGGCCGGTTCCTTGCACAGGAACACCCCGTGGAAGCGGACGTGGTCATCGGCGTGCCGGATTCCGGTCTGGATGCAGCTCTCGGCTACTCGCAGGAGAGCGGCATCCCCTACGGCATCGGCTTTATTAAGAATAAGTACATCGGCC
>ERZ791833.981-NODE-981-length-10559-cov-2.08597_pt1 | contig 10559 bp, 7 predicted proteins | sample MGYA00510294_ERZ791833 | MGnify/ENA primary metagenome ERZ791833 (study PRJEB30046, sample SAMN00715270) | human gut metagenome | study: EMG produced TPA metagenomics assembly of the A metagenome-wide association study of gut microbiota in type 2...
ATGAGGGTATAAAAACGTTGCCCCAGTATTTAAGAGAGTTAGGTTATTCTTCAGCTTGTATAGGTAAGAAACATGTTAATCCTGAATCCGATATCTCATTTGATTATTGGGATAATCGTGGTTCTAATTTTGAAAAAAAGAACTTAAAATCGTATGCCGAAAAGGCTGTTACTTTTTGTAAATCTTTACATGGTAAGCCTTTCTTTATGATGGTCAATTTTCCGGATGCACATTTCCCCCTTCAACGTGAGGTAGAAGGATTACCACATCATTTAGTCGATGAATCACAGGTCTCACCTTTACCTTATATTAATGTCGATTCACCAAGACATAAATATTATGTAGAAAGCTACTATGATTGTATGAATCGTTTGGATGAATCTATAGGTTTTTTACTTCAGGAAATGTCAGATAATAAATTGTTAGATAATACTGTTATTATATATATGTCGGATCATGGAGAACAATTCCCCCGAGCAAAATGTAGTAATTATGAAGCAGGTTTGCATATCCCGTTTATTATAAGTTGGCCTGGTCATGTGAAGAAGGGGATATCTAACGATGCTTTAATTTCAACAATAGATTTATTACCTACATTCATAGAATTAGCAGGAGGAAAAGTTCCTGAAAAACTTCCGGGTAAAAGTTTACTATCTGTATTAAATGGTAAAAATGAAAGTATTCATTCTTATATTTTTGCAGGAGGAATGGGAAGCGCTCCTATTATGCATTATCCAAGAAGAAGTGTTAGAGATTCTCGATATAAACTTATTGTGAATTATAATTATATGGAAGATAATCCACACTATCAATTGTATGTTAATCAAGAGGGACATTTTGCTGGAGGTTTATCACAAAAGGAGTTGGAAATAGCGCCTGATTCAATGAAGCATGTCTTTCAAACATGGAAAAGACCCCCTCTTTATGAATTATATGATTTGTGGGTAGATCCATATGAATTTCATAATCTTTCGGATAAAAAAGAGTATAAATCTGTTCTTGAAAACTTAAAAACAGTACTTTCTGAATGGCAGGAATCTACTAATGATCCTATTCGGGACCCTAATAAACTACGTGCTATAAATGAAGAAGTGAAGGCTATATTGAGAAATGAAATTGATTATATGCAACCTGATTTTAAATGGGGGTATTTGGACTATTTTATTGAAGAAAAGTAAGATGTGTTATGTTAAGGTATATTCTTGCATCCGTGTTTTCTTTTATAGGGGTGGAATTGTGGGGACAAATTAGTTGGTATAACCCTATGGAAGAACAAATTGGAGTGATAAATAATCAAGGTTTTGCTCATGAAAAAGGAATGTCTTATGCGAGATTGCCACTTAGGGCACAATCACGAGTTCGAGAACCGGTATGGAAACTATCTCGTTATTCTTCTGGCTTATCGATTAGATTTCAGACTGATGCATCATGTATACAAATTCGTTATGTAGTATCGGATGCTTTGGGTATGACTCATATGCCCCCTACTGGTGTCTCTGGTATAGATATGTATAGAATTGAAGATAATAGATGGTCATTTTGTTCAGGGACTTATATTTTTGGTGATACAATCATATATAATTTTGATAATCTGGTAGTTGATGGTTCTCATTCTACATATTGCATTTTTTTACCTTTATATAATGAGGTGAGATGGATGGAAATAGGAGTTGAATCCAATCGTCTTTTCCATTTTGTCCCTCGACTAAATCAGATGCCTATAGTCGTGTATGGTACATCTATAACTCAAGGGGCATGTGCTTCCCGTCCGGGTATGGCATGGACTAATATTGTTCAACGCTATATTGAATGTCCCGTGATTAATTTGGGATTTTCAGGTAATGGAAAGCTGGAAGAAGAAGTATTGGATTTTGTAAATGAGATAGATGCTCGTGTATATATATTAGATTGCGTATCTAATTTGACCCAGGATTCAATGTTAGTTGAACGAACAATTAATGCTGTAAAGAAAATACGCTCTGTCCATCAAAATGAACCCATATTAATAATGGAACATGCTGGTTATAGTAATAGTATGACATGTTTAAAAAGACGAATGGAATGTGAGAATGCGAATATTAAAGTGAGAAGGGCCTATAATGATTTGTTGAATATGGGTGTAAAAAATGTGTTTTACATTTCAAGGAAAGAATTTGACTTCTGTAATGATGCATGGGTTGATTATGTACATCCTTCTGATATTGGTATGAATCAAAAGGCTTTAGTCGTGAAGGATAATCTTATGCAATTGTTTAGCTTAGGATTTTAGTGAATGAGAGTTATGCTTATTTATACTAAAGACATTTGGCATTATAATAATGCAGTTGTTATTAATTGTTTCCAAATTTGTAATGAAAAAGTAAAGGAGGAATAGAGGGATTTTTCTTCATAGACTAATCGAGAGATATAAATAAAAAGTTCTTGGATAAATCCTAAACAATGATAAAGAGGAAATGAGAAGTTTATGTATTTGTGTGTTGATTTTGGGTATTGCAATACTTCCGATAAAAGGTGGAGAAGGATGTAGAATGATTGTATCTGATGGGAATATGTCATGTTATGCTGAGAAGATTGCGAACTTGAAATTGATACATGATTTTGTAACACAAAATACGAAGTTTGCAAAAGGCGTATCAGCACCCTTTGCCGGATGTATAGGTGAGGATTTGGTGATAGCTGGCGGGTGTAATTTTCCTGATGTTCCGGCTGAAAAAGGTGGAACTAAATTTTATTATAAGGATGTTTACGCAGCAAGGATTGAGAAAGATACGCTGTTATCCTGGAGAAAAGTTGGAGAACTTCCTCAGCCTATGGCTTATGGTTTTTCTGTCTCTACTTCCGATGGTATTGTTTGTGTGGGTGGAATGAATGAGGACGGAGCGATGGAAAAGGCTTTTCGTTTGTCGATGGTAAATGGAAGGCTGAAAATGGAAGATTTGCCCTCTTTACCTTTTACTATGGATAATATGTCTGGTTGTCTTGCCGATAATAGTTTGTTTGTTATGGGAGGAAATCGGGATGGCAAGGCATCTAACGCCTTTTTACGCTTGGATTTGGATAATCTTTCTGAGGGATGGATCGAACTTCCTTCATTTCCTGGAAAACCTCGTATTCAACCGGTGTGCGCAGCTCAAAAAGATGAGACGGGAGAGATGGCTATATATATGTGGGGCGGATTTTCTGTTCCTGCTTTTGGAGTAGAGGCTTCGCTGTCGACAGATGGATATAAATATCAGTTGGAGAAGAAATCATGGATTTCTTTGCCTTCACCAGCGGATAGTCACAATGAGACAGTTTCGTTAGGCGGTGGTGCTGCAGTTTCAATCGGTGATAGCCTGATTCTTTGTATGGGAGGGGTGAACAAAGATGTGTTTCTACAGGCTTTGCGTCAGCCTGAGCCTGATTATTTGTCTCATCCTGCTGAATGGTATAAGTTTAATCGGGAATTACTGGCTTATCATGTTTTCAACCATGAATGGCAAACTATATGTGTCACTTCTATGTTAGCACGTGCTGGTGCGGTGGCTGTGCCTTATAAGAATGCAATTATTTATGTAAATGGTGAAGTTAAGCCTGGGGTACGTACTCCTACTATAGTGAGAATCTCACTTTCTAAACCTTAACTTTATCAGTCTAATCCTGACCTTTCTGTTCGTAGCGTAGAGGTTGGGATGAAGAAAGATGATGATAGAAACAATTCAGCCCGTCTTCCTGGCAGGGGAAACGGGCTGAATTGATTGTTATCGAGGTTAGTCTTTATTCGAACAGGTTCTTGAATTTGCGGAAGATTTTTTCCTTGATGGAAGCGTTGGGCTTGAAGTTGTCGGAGCTTTCCATTTCTTCCAGCGCTTTCTTTTCGTCCTTGCTCAGGGCTTCGGGCACGTAGATGCTGACGTTGACAAGCAGGTCGCCGGTGCCATAACCGTTGACGCTGGGAAGTCCTTTGTTGCGCAGGCGGAGAACCTTGCCAGGCTGGGTACCCGGTTCGATCTTTACTTTCACCTTGCCGTCGATAGTGGGGATCTCTACGGCCCCTCCTAATGCTGCGGTAGGGAAGCTCAACAGGAGGTTGTAGATGAGGTCGTTCTCCTCGCGGATCAGTTCCTTGTCCGGTTCTTCTTCGATGAGGACCAGCAGATCGCCCGGCACGCCGTTGTGCTTGCCTGCGTTTCCTTTGCCGTTCATGGAGAGTTGCATGCCTTCGGCTACACCGGCCGGTATCTTGACCGTTACTACTTCTTCGCCATAGACGATACCTTCGCCCGCACACTCTTTACATTTATTCTTGATGACTTTACCTTCGCCGCCGCAGGTAGGGCAGGTGGTACGTGTCTGCATGGTGCCCAGGATGGTCTGCTGGTTGCGGATAACGGTACCTGAGCCTTTACACGTAGGACAGGTTTCGCTTCCTCCATTGCCTTCGGCACCGGTGCCGTGGCAGTGGGTACAGGTGACGTATTTTTTCAGTTTGAATTTCTTTTCTACACCAGTAGATATTTCTTTCAGGTTGAGCTTCACCTTGACGCGGAGGTCGGAACCACGGAAACGACGCTGCTGGGCGCCACCTCCTCCGCCAAAACCACCGAAACCGCCAAAGCCTCCTCCGTGTCCGCCGAAGATGTCGCCGAACATGGAGAAGATATCGTCCATGGACATGCCACCACTGAATCCGCCGAAGGGGCCTCCGTTGCCTGCCGCACCGCTCATGCCTGCAAAGCCGAACTGGTCGTAGCGGGCGCGTTTGTCGGGATTGCTCAACACGTCATAGGCTTCCGCTGCTTCCTTGAATTTCTCTTCCGCTTCCTTGTCGCCCGGGTTCTTGTCGGGGTGATATTGAATGGCTTTCTTGCGGTAGGCTTTCTTTATCTCGTCGGCCGATGCGTTCTTGTCTACTCCCAGTACCTCGTAGTAATCTCTTTTTTCCATAATTCAACTTGTCTCCTTATTCTCCGACTACCACTTTGGCATGACGGATTACCTTGTCGTTTAATGTATATCCAGGCTGGACACAGTCCAGGATTTTGCCTTTCAGTTCTTCTGCCGGAGCGGGGATGACGGCGATGGCTTCGTGGAAGTCGGTGTTGAGGGGCTGTTCCTTGGTCTCAATGACTTTCACTCCATTCTGTCCGAGAACGGTCATGAACTTGTTGTAGATCAGTTCGACACCTTCTCTGACGGCGGCTACGTCTTCGGCCGTTTCCATGTTCTTCAGCGCGCGTTCGAAATCGTCCACGATGGGCAGGATGCTGCTGATACTTTTTTCGCCTCCGTTCAGGATCAGTTCTGCTTTCTCCTTCATGGTGCGTTTGCGGTAATTGTCGAATTCGGCTGAAAGGCGCAGGTACTTGTCCTTCATATTGGCCAGCTCTTCCTGTGTCTTGGTCAGCTCGTCTACTTGCTCTGTTTCTTCAGTTCCGGCCTGTTCCTGTGTTTCGGCTGCCGTTTTTTGTGTTTCGCCCTGGTCTTGTTGTCCCGTATGGGCAGTGTGAGCTTTCAGCTCTTCTTCGTTCATGGTTTCTTTTTTCGGATCCATATCTATTTTTCTTTTTTGTTATTACTGCGGATGGACGGTCGGACGTATCCGGCGCGTCTTGTTACTTTTCTTTCCAGCAAAAACTTTGCCAAAATGTCTACTTTTTCAGAAAACGCCGCAAAGTTACGATTTTTATGTCACATTGGCAGTGTGGAAAGAAGACAATTGTGTATCTTTGCACCTCCGTTTTTAAGGTATTAGTAATAACAAGATAAAGATAATTCATGATTACAGTTTCTAATGTTTCGGTACAGTTTGGTAAAAGGGTGTTGTTCAACGACGTCAACCTGAAGTTTACCAGCGGCAATTGTTATGGTGTCATCGGTGCCAACGGTGCAGGCAAGTCTACTTTTCTCAAGACGATTTCCGGAGAGTTGGAGCCTACAACGGGGTCGATAACTTTGGGACCGGGCGAACGCCTGTCCGTGCTCAGCCAGGACCACTTCAAGTGGGACGCCTACACGGTGATGGACACGGTGATGATGGGTCACACGGTGTTGTGGGACATCATGAAGCAGCGTGAGGCCCTCTATGCCAAAGAAGATTTTACGGACGAGGACGGCATGAAGGTGTCCGAACTGGAGGAGAAGTTTGCCGAGCTGGACGGTTGGAATGCCGAGAGCGATGCGGCCTCCTTGCTGAGCGGCTTGGGCATTAAGGAAGACAAGCACTATGTGCTGATGAGCGAACTGAACAACAAGGAGAAGGTGCGTGTCATGCTGGCACAGGCTTTGTATGGAAATCCCGATAACCTGTTGCTGGACGAGCCGACCAACGACTTGGATATGGAGACGGTGACCTGGCTGGAAGAATACCTCTCGAACTTTGAACATACGGTGCTCGTAGTGAGCCACGACCGTCACTTCCTCGACTCGGTTTGTACGCACACTATCGATATCGATTATGGAAAAATCAACCTCTTCGCTGGTAACTACAGCTTCTGGTACGAATCGAGCCAGCTAGCCCTGCGCCAGCAACAGAACCAAAAGGCCAAAGCCGAGGAGAAGCGCAAAGAGCTGGAAGAGTTTATCCGCCGTTTCAGTGCCAACGTGGCCAAAAGCAAGCAGACAACGAGCCGCAAGAAGATGCTCGAGAAACTGAATGTGGAGGAAATCAAGCCTTCGTCGCGCAAATATCCTGGCATCATCTTTACGCCGGAACGCGAACCGGGCAATCAGATCTTGGAGATTTCGGGCCTGACCAAGTCTTTGGAAGACGGTACAGTGCTTTTCCGAGATGTGAATTTCAATGTGGAGAAGGGTGATAAAATTGTATTCCTGTCCCACGACCCGCGTGCCATGACGGCTTTGTTCGAGATTATCAACGGCAATATGAAGCCCGATGCCGGACACTATAACTGGGGTGTGACCATCACGACGGCCTATCTGCCGTTGGACAACACGTCGTTTTTCAACACAGACCTGAACCTGGTCGACTGGCTCAGCCAGTTTGGCGAAGGAAATGAGGTCTATATGAAGAGCTTCCTGGGACGTATGCTTTTCTCGGGCGAGGAAGTACTGAAGAAAGCCAGTGTGCTGTCGGGAGGCGAGAAAATGCGTTGTATGATTGCCCGTATGCAGCTGCGCAATGCCAACTGTCTGATTTTGGATACGCCGACCAACCACCTCGACCTTGAGTCTATCCAGGCCTTCAACAACAACCTGAAGATCTACAAGGGAAATGTCCTGTTTGCGTCGCACGACCATGAGTTCATCCAGACGGTAGCCAACCGTATCATCGAGCTGACTCCGAACGGCATTATCGATAAGATGATGGAGTATGACGAATACATTACTTCAGATCACATTAAAGAACTGAGAGCACGCATGTATCAGAACTGATACTTGACAGACTGAGCTAATAAAAGAGAGGCACGAACCGACAGACTTCTACGGAATAATCCGTATGGTTTCTGCGTGGTCCGTGCCTCTTTGTATAGGGGACAGGGGAAGGATCCTCTGTTACATCCTTTATTGTTTGGTCTGGTAGACTATTTTGTTTTCACTTTCCCCGAAAAGTTTGTCACCGAGGGTTGTAATTTTATTGCCGGTTGCCACTACGTGTCTCAGATTCTCACATCCGATGAAGGCACCATATTCGATGGCCGTTACTCCGGCCGGTAATATCAGTGAACCGGACAGGCGGGTACAGCCGCTGAACGCACGTTGGCCGATGGTTTGCAAGCCTTTGGGCAGAGTAACGTCCAGCATGTATTTCTTTTGTGTAAACGTATACTCGGGAATAACGGTCGAAGTGCAGTTTTCCATATTGACAGAAACCAGATTGGGCATATAGTCGCGGAGCAACTTGAAGTCAGCTTCATCCATTTTGCCTTCGATGGTCAGGAAATTGACGTCACGCGGTTGAATGCCTTTACGCATGAGTTCGCTGGCCAGACTGCTCATGGGGCCAATCTCTACGGAAACGATTGTAGGTTCTCCTTCGATGAAAGAGAAGTTTTCCCATCTTTCCTTGTTGCGATAGGAATCCGTACTTCCCAGCGGAACAAATATGGCTGTGATGCTGTCGGCCAATGCTTCGGGCAACAAGGTGGGGGCCTTTTTCTTTCTGACCTGACAAATCTTCAGGTTGGTGCACCCCTTGAAAGCGGCGTCTTCTATGTTCTTCGTCTTGTCCGACAGAATGACGCGTTCCAGCGTTTGTTTTCCCTGAAAACTTCCGTCACTCAGTTTTTTGCAGAAGGCATAGGCCGGGATGCAGTTACCCGGGTAGACGTAGATACGGTCAGGGTAAGTGCCATTCTTTCCTGTGTACATGCTGATGGTGGCATTCGATATGTCCAGCACTTTGAGGTTGGTGAATTCGTCGCGCAGATGGCGGAAGTCGATGGCGTTGAGTTTGCCCTGCAGGGTGAGGTGGGTGATCTGGTTGGCTTCATTTTCGGTCAGCAGTTCCACCAGTGTACCGGCTTTGGGTACATAGAAAGTTTTCTTTTTTTGGGCGTAAGCTCCTCCCCAGGTGATGCAGAGGCTAGCCGCAACAAGCAATATGTTTCTTAGTCTCATTTTCTTTCAATTTTAGGATTTTGCTTTCAAAGATACGGAAGATTTGTCGACAATGGATATCTTTTTTCTTTTATTAGTATTTTTGCGGGCGTATTAGAGTGACTTTAAACAATACATTGTAAAATATGGAAATGAAAAGCAATACTTTATGGAGGTCTGCAGGCCGATTGGTGGCGGATATTGTGCTGTTTTATGTGATAGGGACGTTGATAACGATGTTTTTGTGCGTTCCTCTTTTCCTGATACAGAAAGCATTGGGGATGGAGATGCAGGAAGGCTGTTTGCCTTCTCTCTTCCTGGAAAGGTTGCTGATGCTGGTCGGTTATCTGAGTGCGGCAGTATTAGTGCTGCGTTGGCGCAATCTACCTTTATCGCTGTTGGGAATGTCTTTGAAAGGACGGGGAAAAGACTTGTTGGCTGGATTGGGAGTAGCGATGTTGCTGTATGCCGTCGGGTTTGGTACATCGCTCCTCATGGGGACTGTTGAAATAGCGAGTGTACAGTGGGTACCTCGTGACTTGCTGGGAACATTGCTGTTCTTCCTGCTGGTAGCCGTCACGGAGGAGGTGATGCTGCGTGGCTTTGTGTTGGGAAGAATGCTTTCGGCAGGTATGAATCGTTTTGTGGCGCTGTTCTTGTCGTCGGCTCTTTTCTCAGCCATGCATTTGTTCAATCCCAATTTCGCACTCTTGCCGTTTGTCAACATCCTGCTGGCAGGTTGTCTGCTGGGAGCATCCTTCCTGTATACACGTAACTTGTGTTTTCCCGTCGTGCTGCACTGGTTCTGGAACTGGCTGCAAGGCCCCGTGCTGGGTTATGAGGTTAGCGGAATGGACAGCGGCGAAACTTTGCTGACCCTCCGTTTGACGGGCAGTGACCTGCTGACAGGAGGCAGCTTCGGTTTCGAAGGCTCGCTGCTCTGCACCGTTCTGCTTGTTGTCGGTACACTGGCCATCATTGGTTATTATGAACGGCGCGGCAGGAAGGAGGCTTAGAGCCCTTCCTGCGATACGCCGCGCAGGGTCAGTTGAATGCGCTTACGTTCGGTGTCAATGCCCAGTACGCGTACCCTGACGTGCTGATGGATGGACACTACTTCGTTGGGATCACTGATGTAGCGGTCGGCCAACTGGGAGAGGTGTATCAGGCCGTTTTCCTTGATGCCGATGTCCACGAAGGCACCGAAGTTGGTGATGTTGCCCACGATGCCGGGCAGTTCCATGCCTTCGCGCAGATCGTCCAGCGTACGGACGTTCGGATCGAATTCGAACACCTTGATAGGGCCTCGTGGGTCGCGTCCGGGCTTGTCCAGTTCCTGAAGGATATCTTTGAGGGTAGGCATGCCGACAGTGTCCGTCAGGTAGCGTTCGGGCTGGATGCGTAGGCGCAGCTGCTTGTCAGCTATCAGTTCGCTGACGGTGTAGCCCAGGTCTTTGGCCATCTGTTCCACGATGCTGTAGCTTTCAGGATGGACGGCTGTGTTGTCCAGCGGGTTCTTGGCATCGGGAATGCGCAGGAAGCCGGCACACTGTTCGAAAGCTTTGGCGCCCATGCGGGGCACCTTCAGCAGGTCGCGGCGCGAAGCAAAGGGCCCATGTTCGGCACGGTAGCTGACGATGTTTTGCGCCAGCTGTGGTCCGAGGCCCGATATGTAGGTCAGCAGGTGGCTGCTGGCTGTATTCAGATTAACCCCCACCAGATTCACACAACTTTCTACTGTCTGGTCGAGCGATTTCTTCAGTTTCGTCTGGTCTACATCGTGCTGATACTGGCCCACGCCGATGGACTTCGGGTCTATCTTTACCAGTTCGGCCAGTGGATCCATGAGGCGGCGGGCGATAGAGACCGCACCGCGAACGGTGACGTCGTAGTCGGGAAATTCTTCACGGGCCAGCTTGGAGGCCGAATAGATGGAAGCCCCCTGCTCGCTGACAACGAATATCTGCATGTCGCGATCGAAACGCAAGTGCTTCAGGAAGTCTTCCGTCTCACGGCTGGCC
>ERZ791833.999-NODE-999-length-10391-cov-157.503_pt1 | contig 10391 bp, 10 predicted proteins | sample MGYA00510294_ERZ791833 | MGnify/ENA primary metagenome ERZ791833 (study PRJEB30046, sample SAMN00715270) | human gut metagenome | study: EMG produced TPA metagenomics assembly of the A metagenome-wide association study of gut microbiota in type 2...
GATGCCTCCGGCTTCCCTATCACCAAGGATTTCTTGAAGAAAATGAAGAAGAGATATTTCTAGGCGATTTTTCAACGTTTTTCACCGACCTGCCCCCTATCTCATGGGGGCAGTATCAGTTTTGAAAACGGACATTAAAATACCATTTATCCAAAGAGATCATTCATCCTTACCTCACTATTCACCAATCCACTATGCATATTCTGCTTCACCCCATAAGTCGTGATGAAAGTATGCAGCAATGCCTTCTTCGTCTTGGTCGCCACAGAGAAGGAAGACATCCTGTCACGGAGCCGCTGCTCATAGCTGGCATCTATCACAAACTCATCCTTGGCATATTTCATCTCACAGATATTGATAGCTCCATCAGCACGGTCTATCAGCATATCTATCTGACCTCCTCGCCATTCTGCACCAGTAGAATCTACAAAAGGACGGCAGGACCAGGAATAAACATTCGCCAAAACACCAGAAATACCCAATGCCTTCTTGATCTGTGGGATATGATGTAGGCATACCTGTTCGAAAGCATAACCGCTCCAGGCTGTTCTACTTCCCGAATTGCGCATGTTACTCCAGAAGTTCTTATCCTGCCCACTGTTATTTGCCACAAAACGGGTATAGAACAATGAGTATAAGTCAGTTAACTGATATAGGGCATCCCTTTCACTCTTTCCTATGGTAGCATATTTTCTGATAAAATCGCATTTTTTCAGATTCTCCAGGATTTCTGATAACTGTCCACCACCTTTCAGTTTCAACTCATCCATCAATTCCTTACGGGTCATCCCCTTCATTTTTTCAGAAAGCACCTCTACTATCTTGCGATAATGCTTGGAGTCATTAAAGAGGGAACGGAAGAGGAAATCGAATTCTCCACGTAATGGCGAATCCTGCGAGAAAAACAGTCTGTCGATGCACACGTCTAACGGCACACCACGCTCCAGCATATCAAGATAATAAGGAATACCACCCAATATCATATACACATCCAATACCTGCTGGCGGGTAAGAGCAAGGCCTTTCAATTCGTTTAAGAACAGCTCTGTCTCGCCCAGAGAGAATGGAGCCAGATAGATCTGCCGGGTAACGCGACCATACAATCCGCCCTTATCGCCTATAAACTTAGCCAACATCCACGTGGTGGAAGAGCCACAGACGATAAGTTTCAGTTGAGGGACCATAGAAGCCCATGAATTCCAGAAATAACTGAAAGCTGCGATAAAATTGCTTTTGGGCGTATCCATCCAAGGCAACTCATCAAAGAACAGAACAATCGGTTCCTGCAGAGATAAGCCCGACAGATATTCACGCAAAGCAGCAAAAGCCTCAAACCAGGTTTTCAGCTTGGGCACGGTCTGCTTAGCATACTGCGCCAACGCCATCCGAAACTGCTCCAGCTGTACAGTACGGCTCACTTCATACATACCAATAAAGGAAAAGGCAAACTGGTCGTTGAACATTTTTCGAACCAGAAAAGTCTTTCCTACGCGCCTACGACCATAGATAGCTATCAGTTCTGCCTTATTGCTTTTACAACGTTCCAGAATGAGTTTCTGCTCATATTCACGTCCTATTATTCCGTTTGCATCCATAACTTTCTGATTTTATTTCATTTATACTAAATCTTACGGTGCAAAGATAAACAAAAAAAATGAAATCTGCAAGGATAGTACCGCCCTAACTACCTTTTTTAACATAGTTAGGGCGCACCTATAAACGATAACATCGCCCTAACTACCTATTTTTATATAGTTAGGGCGGTGCTATCGCAAATACATCCCCTCTTCCTCCCCTATCTCATAGGGACAGTTTCTGTTTTGAAAATGGACATTAAGGGGATAGGGCTCCTCATTTCATAAGAGAAAAAAGAGTGGATTTGCGGCAACAAGTTCCTATATATAATAAGGTGTAAGCTCGGGAAAAATGAGTTTGAACCAAAATGAACCAAAATGAACCAAAATGAACCAATCGGCAAAGTTTAAAGAACCTTAAAAGATTCATTTTCATTTGAAATTATCTTTTAAAATGACTATATTTGCAATGCCGTTGAGATAAACACGACAAACATTTAAAAAAATCATAATCTAAAAAGTAAATGAGTAAGAATATTACAGAACAATCAGTCTTTGGAGCTTATTCTCAGAAAGAGAATCAAGTTACATCGGCACTCCTCAAAATCTTAGAAACAGATTGTGGGGGAGGCAGTTTGTTAGATGAAATTCTTCAGCGAATTGATGAAGGAAATGGACTGCCAGAAAAAACATTAAAGATTGAAACCCAAAGTCATATTGACGACATAGACATCCATAGTGTACCAGATGGTTTAATCTCTTGCAACTATGCTTTCAACATTTATATTGAAAGCAAACTGTCTGATGTCATCAATCTAACCCAACTAGAAAATCACAAGAAGTTGATTGTCGAAGACAGAGATGAACGCAATAAGCTCATCTATATCACTACACACGACAAACGACCAGAAATTCTTCCCCAAGAGATAATATGGACGAATTGGACCACCCTGATGAATATCCTCAATGATTATCAGCAAGATGTTCCGAATCCAGTCCTCAGCTATCTCATAGAACAGTTTGAGCTTCTTATTACCTCATTAGGTTTATATGATGATCACGAAAACCGCGTCATCATAGTAGGCGGAAGATGGGGTGAGCCTATTGCTTTGGAATATAATTTCTATGCCTGTCAAGGCGGCAGAAGCTTCAAGAATGCCAAATACTTAGCATTCTATTACGCTCAAAGAATCCAATATCTCTTTGAAATTGAAAAAAAATTAGAAAATGTAGATATCAGAGAGTTAAAAGAATATGTTCCAGAAGAGTACTTTGCAAAAAAGGAACCTCTATACAAACCAGAGAAACGAACATTCTTCAAGCTCAAGAAAATAGAAGAATTCTCACCTGCAATTCAAAATGATTCTTTCGGAAAGACAGGAAGACGTATAGCCTTCACTCAAGGCCAGACCTACACCACTCTTGAAAGAATCCGAAAGGCAAAAGTGACCTCAGAACTTAGATTTTAAATACACTATATTATGGCAACAACTGTAAAAGAAGGTAATTTTATGTACCGCATTAATCCAGACAAGCCTACCGAGCTTCAAAGAGCCACGATGGGTAGCAATAGTTGGAGTTTCTGCTGTGGATGCAATGGCGCCGAGATTTTCGACATCATCACCAAGGGGAGCGACATCATCATGAGTACCTCCATGGGGACTTATGTTCGCTCGCATAGCGGAACCGTAACCAAGAAATAACGATATAACAGCATAAAAGACATGATGGCTATACTGGGAATCATAGGCATATTGGTTATTGCTTTCATCATCCTTGGCTTAATTGGTTGGGGTGTGCAAGCCTTGGGATTTATCGTCTCTTTCCTAGGTGAAGGCATCACAGGGTGCATCGGATGCTTCTGTAAATTCTTTTGGATCATCCTTGTTGCATTCGTCTTAATATGTTTAATCTTTTAAACTGAGGTTATATGAAAATAAATATTTTTAAAACTACCACCATCATAGATAGAGAAAACGCTTCTAAGTATATTCATAGTGACGAAGCAGAACTTCCCTCAAGTATTATAGTCATTCAAGAAAGAGCATTCTTTGGATGCTTCGATTTGAAAAATGTCAATCTTTCAGAATGTAACAGACTGCAAGTAATTGGCAACTATGCATTTTGTGTTTGCAATTCACTGAAAGAATTAAAATTTCCAAAAGGGATTACAAAAATAGAGGGAAATGCTTTCAAGTCTTGTATAAATTTAGAGAAAATAGACCTTTCTGAGTGCGAAAAATTAGAAATTATAGGAAATGGAGCTTTTTCTGAATGTAAATCTCTAGAAGAAATCGTTCTTCCTAAAAGCATTTCCTTTATCGGTGGTAATGTTTTCAAAGATTGCCGTAATTTGAAAAAAATCAATCTTTCTGTATGTGACAAATTGGAAAAGATTGAATATGGCTCATTTTCAGGGTGTGAATCATTAGAAGAAATAAAGATTCCCAAAAACATTACAAGCATTGGAGAAAAAGCTTTTGGCGGTTGTGTAAATTTGGTAAATGTTGATTTTTCAGAATGCGACAAATTAGAAAAAATTGGGAATGGGGCTTTTTGTGATTGTGCTTTATTTAAGTTCGCATTTCCCAAAAGCATTACAGATATTGGAGCAAGTGCGTTCAAAGGTTGTACTTACTTACGCAAGGTCAATCTTTCAGAATATAAAAAACTGGAAAAAATTAGAGCCAGCGTGTTTTCACACTCAGATCTTAGCGCAATAACTTTTCCGAAAGGAATTACTGATATTGGAGAAAAGGCATTTGAAGGTTGCAAATACTTGAAGGAGGTAAATCTTTCCGAATACGATAAGCTGACAATAATCAGAAATGGTGCGTTTTATGGTTGTATCGGTTTGAAAGAAATAACTTTTCCTAAAAACCTCATAGTCATTGGCGCAAATGCCTTCTCTGGTTGTAGCTCTTTGCAAATAGTCAATCTTGCAGAATACGACAAATTAGAGAAAATCGGGAATGGTGCGTTTTATGATTGCGACAATTTGAAAGAAATAACTTTTCCTAAGAGCATCACAACCCTTGGAGAAGAGTTTTTCTCTGGCTGTAAGAAAGTAGAAACAGTTGACCTCTCTGAATGCACAAAACTGGAAGTTATCGGAAACAATGCTTTTTCGGGATGGGACTCTTTGAAAAAAGTGATATTTCCTAAAAGCATTATTTCTATCGGAAAGAATGCTTTCCGAGGATGCAAACAATTGGTAAAAACAAATCTTTCCGAATGTGACAAATTAGAAAAAATCGGTGATGGGGCATTTAGAGATTGCGAGTCTCTCAATGACAGTTTTTTAGCTTCATACTTCAAAAGAAAAGAGGAGAAGAAAATAGAAGAAAAAAGACTTAAAGAAGAAAAACTTGAAGCTGAAAGAAAACTTGAAGCTGAAAGAAAACTCAAAGCTGAAGAAGAAAGCGCTAAGGCTGCCAAAATAGGAGGTCTTATATTACTCTTCATGTTTGGCGGAGCTATATTATATTTAATATTACATTCATGATTTAATTATTCACTTGTGATTGTAAATAAATAGCCTCACTCCTCTTGTTGGGAAATTCAGAGAATGCCGAAACGCTGCAAAGGAAGTAGGCAAGAACTTACAACAATAAAGATTATGAACAAATTTAAATGTACATTAAAAGCTGACCGTGCCGGCATGAAGAAAGGCACAGTCATTGAGGTGACAACCTCTCTCGCTAGTTGTGATGCTCACAACATCGCTGATGCTTGTGAAGCTAAGTTTGGTAAGAAATCTCGTGATGCTTCCCATCCAAGCTATTGGGACATCAAGAAGGTATAACATAAGAAAGTGTAACTATAAAAAGAATGCTGGTATTTCAAAAAATATCAGCATTTTTTTGAAATTTTCTCCCAAGATTACTATATTATATAAGGTATCACCAAAACAGAGTAATTATGACAGAGAAAGAAAAGAAGAGACTGGAAATGTACGAACAGCGATATGCTGAGAGTTGGAAGAAGCGAGAGATTAACGAGGAAGGTACGCTCAAACCTTTCTCCAAGGAAGAACTTGAGCATATCTTCATGCTCAACGACCACCTGAAAGAGCTCACTTCTTCCACTATCGACAAAACACTTCGGGTATCGATACATCTCCTCGACGAAATAGAAAAAGGCTACAAGGACTTCGAGGACTATCAAATAGAGAGTTACATCGGAATGACTTACCTTGATGATGGCGACGAGACCTTGGAAGAACAAATCAGACTTACATTCGAAATGGCAAAGTGCGACATCATCGGATGGGGCGCTGATTTGGAACCAGGAGTGCAAGAGGACGATGCCTTCGACAAGGAGATGATATTCAATAATGAAGAAAATAGCATCGGACAACTCTGGAATGAAATTTGGGAGAAATATCATGTTTCGCTCACTGGGCTTTCAGCCATTATTTCAACTATCTCTCCATCTTCACGGTGGAAGACATCATGAAAATCAAGCCCGGAAACTTCGAGATGAGTATTGAAATATCACTTTAACAAACAAAAGAAAGGGAAGAATATGGCAGCAAAAATGTCTTTATGCACTATCAGTTATAACTACGAGCATTACGCAGGTATCGATGTGGAAAAACTGTCCAACATTATCTATGAGTATGTCAAAAAGGAGTTTGCAGATTTCAATCCGCAGGTCTCTGAGCCTGGCTCTGACATGGAAATGCCAGACCATGTGGATATGCTGCTCTGCAAGAAGGATGGCAGCATCTTCTACGAAAGCGACATTCTGCGCCGTGCCGTCAACATTCCGCATGATTGTCAAATGGGTGGATTAGTATTGGAAATCTTTATCCAGAACTGCGATGGCACGAGATACAAAAAAAGACATGCATATCCCAAGCCTTGGGAGGACCATGAAGCTAACGGCAAGTCGGACATGAGAAAACTGAAAATTCATAAAACTATCAGCAAAAGGCATCTTAACAATCAAGAAGGCAAAGACTCTGAAGGTTGTCTCCCTGAACTTAAGTTTCACCAATTCTTAAAATAAACATCCCATGACATACAAAGAATTCAAGCATTTGGCAGAGCATCCACAGCATCGGGATGTTCCTGCCATCTTCAAGCTCGAAGTATTAGAAACAGAAGAGCTGGAGGAGAAAAAGCGTTCACATTATCCGAAATATAAGGTGAACACCTATTGTCCGCAAGCCTTCACTACAACTTTGGAGGAGGCAGAGAGACTGATGCACCAGGATGTCCTTTACCGCAAGAAGATGAAGGAGGAAGACGACTATCCGCTGGATACCTTCTGCTATTATATCTCGGAGATTCCGCTGGGACTGTTGCACTACGACCGCGAATATCTTTCGGAAAGGATGTATGATGGGGAAGGAAAACTGATCGACCAGTCTTACTGCTGTTCGCGTTTCAGCATTTACTATCCCGGAGTCTGCGATTTGCCTGCATACGCCCGTCATCCTGACGAGACCTTCCGAGGCAGAAGCGCTGAACAGATCAGATTCAAGAAGGGTGACATAGTGGAAGTATATCGTGGCGATGAGGTGAAACTTGCCATCGTTGTCGGAACTCCGCTTACCACCGAATGGATCTGGGAGAGAAACCAGGCTGCCAAGGATAAAAGGGGATTGGATGAACTGCCATACGATGAAACGGATGACAGCTATACCGTGATAGATGGTCCCGGCTACGAATACCACGACCACGTTCCGTCGCTGTATGTCTTCGCCCCTCACTATCATGTGCCGCTCTATCTTCAAAGACGATTCAAGGGTTATCTGGAAAAGGCTGAGAAAAAGCAGAAAGAAGAGGAGGAGAAAGACAGGATCTTCCGTCAGGCTCACGATTGCAGCTTCAGCAACAAGGAACAGATAGAGAAGTCAGAAAAGTGCGGCTGTTTCTTCTGCGGCGAAATCTTCTCGCCATCCGAAATCACGGATTACCTCCCTGATGAGCCGCCTACAGCTGAATGTCCCTTCTGCCATACCGACTCCGTAATAGGTGATGCCTCCGGCTTCCCTATCACCAAGGATTTCTTGAAGAAAATGAAGAAGAAGAGATGGTTCTAGGCAAAATAAGGAAAATCGCCCTAACTACCTGTTTTTATACAGTTAGAGGGGTGCTATTAATAAAAAAGAAGCAGGATGGAAGACTGGTCCACCCTGCTATTTTTATTAGAATACCTTTACAAAACGGTCGATATCGATAGAAAGGCCTACCGTGAGGGTGCGACCGGTGGTCATCGCAGAACTCCAATAATAGTTCTTTGGCGTATAACCGAAAAGATTATCTACCGTAAAATTCAGATTGACGGCATCCAGGAATCGCTGTTGAAGCGTGAACTTCCACAACTGATAACTGCTGTCATGCTTCTTGATGTTCGTATCAGGAGAAGACAGGTATCTACCTGACAGAGCGGCATTGATGCGATAGAACGAACAGAGCTGACGATCGTAGTCGAGACGCCAGGTAGCTGAATGCGGACGAGGCTGGGAGAACTGGGAATCTACGCTTCTGCCACCCACATGGAGATAGCTGTAGTCGAGTTTCACACCGAGTCCCATATCCGAACGGTACTGGGCACTGAAGTCGATGCCGCTCACCTCTACTCCATCCTCGTTGCAATAACGCGAAGCCACATCCGGCTGACCGGTTCCCGGGGTATAATCGGCATAATCCTCGGTAGTGATGCGCTTATCATACTTATTATAATAGCCCATCAGGGTAAGACTATACTGACCGGTAAAGAAGCCAGCATTCTTCACCCTTCCGGCATGCTCCAGCGCCAGGTTGTAGTTGTTACTCTTCTCCGGCTTCAGATCCGGATTACCGTAAATCATCTGCATACCTGCCATATCAAAGTTCATATACATCTCCTTGAGCGTTGGGGCACGGAATCCGCCGGCATAGTTGGCACGGATGGAGAAGCCCTTCCACTTGGTCATCAGAGCCAGACGACCGGTAGTGGCATGCTGGCTGGATGCAGAGAAGTAATCATGACGAAGACTTGCCACGATGTTCAACCACTGCAAAGGATTGTAATCGAACTGGGCGAAGGCATCGTATGAATTCTGAGTCTTGGAACCATTGTTGGCAAACTGATAGGTGGTGAGATAATCGTTCAGGAAATCTGCACCTGCCGTCAATGTATTCTTGCCGAAGATATGGGAATAGAGGGCACGGACGGTGTTCTGACGGTTGGTATAATCGTGGTCGTGAGTACGCTCATCATTCACATATCGAGCCTTGTCATACTGGTCAAAGCCGTAAGAAATCTCCAGATTATCATTCTCCGAAAGATTCATCACGGTCTTCAGTCCGGCAGAATAATCCATGTAATGATCATCATAGTTGCTGCGCTTGCTGATACGATTGAAATAACCACCACGACCTATCAGTTTTACCTTATCTGAGAGCTTGTAGGTAAGACGCTCCTTCACATTGAAGGTCTCTCCACCATAGATATGGAGGATGTTGGATTCAGCATCGAAAGGACTAGTAAGCTGAACCTCATCTGATGTGGTGCGCTGGATGCTGGTCTGCGAATTCCATTTTCCGGCATTGAAGCTGAAGCTTCCACCATGGCGCCACTCCTTGTTGAAGTCGTTGTAGCGGGTATTGACATTGGCAGTCCAAGGTTCGCTGTTTTCACGGGAGATGATGTTGATGACTCCGGCTACGGCATTGGCGCCATAGAGCGCCGAAGCAGCACCCTTTACTATCTCGATACGTCCTACATTATCCAAGTTCAGACGACTATAATCTACATTATCCATGGTTTCACCAGCCAATCGCTCGCCATCTACGAGGAAGAGCACGGCATTTCCACCGAAACCATTCATGTTGAGAGAAGTCTCCTGATTCATGGCATAGCCGAATTCCAGACCCGGCATCTGCTCGGTGAGGAGGTCCTGGATATTGGTAGCATCAGCTATCTTGATATCATTGGCGGTAATCAGACGGGTTACCACAGGAGCATCCTTCAAAGCCTTCGGAGTTCGGGTTGCGGTAACTACCACCTGATCGAGGGCTGTAGCATCCGGTTGAAGACGAAGGACATGCTGCTCACCTTTTCTCTCATCCGCTTTCAGTACGAAAGTCTGAGTCTGATAGCCCACAAAGCTCACCTTCACTCTCACCGCTCCATCCTTGCTGTAAGGAATGCGGAAATATCCGTCTTCATCAGTTGTTACCCCACTCTTTGCATGCAAAATCTGGACGGTAGCACCCGCCAGAGGTGCGCCCGAATCATCGAGCACCCTACCCACGACATCGCCCTGGGTTTCGGCTTTCAGATTCAGGCACAATCCGCAAAGGATCAGGAATAGTGCGAATATCTTTTGTTTCATCGACAATTACTTCTTTGTTGCATTCGAAGAACAGTTCATAACAAAAGGCATATTACCATACTTCAAAACAAAAGTAATCTGCATTTTACCATCTTTTATAGTTGCTTTTATAGCAGTTTTAGAAAGACCTTTGCCATTTTCCAATGTTTGATCAAAACTGGTTTCAGGAATAGAATAAGTACCATTTGACTCTGTTACAGCAAGATTCTTCACTGTAATTGAAGGTAAAGCCATAGGTGCAGATCCAAATGCAGGAAGGATGATATTTACATGACTATCATCAACTTTTTCCAACTTAAAAGTTGCATTCTCCAATGGGTCCATATCACCCTGACCTGCCAAAGCAATAGACATTGTTTCACCAACGTAAGTACCAACAACCTGTTCTGCTGTTGCTGAAGAGCCAGCACCATTATTGTCATCATCATCACTGCTGCAAGAGCTGAATGCTACACACATAGAAACCAAAGCCAACATCATGGCCA
>ERZ791833.1016-NODE-1016-length-10254-cov-2.2411_pt1 | contig 10254 bp, 7 predicted proteins | sample MGYA00510294_ERZ791833 | MGnify/ENA primary metagenome ERZ791833 (study PRJEB30046, sample SAMN00715270) | human gut metagenome | study: EMG produced TPA metagenomics assembly of the A metagenome-wide association study of gut microbiota in type 2...
TCAGGGGATTGCATTTATACTCGTTTCAGTCGTGCTTTTAGCTCTCACAAAGCCGTGGGCCGGGAAGTACATCAATTCCAGGACAGTGAAGACAAACGTGGACAGTCTGGTTGGAGAAAGAGCTGTGCTCACCGAGGATGCTGACAGCATGAAGCAGACGGGAAAAGCCGTTGTAAACGGTCAGGAGTGGACAGTCAGACCGCAGGACGAGACCCAGGTCATAAGAAAAGGCGAGCTTATCGAGGTAGTAAAGATAAGCGGAGTAAAACTAATTGTAAAAAGGGTAAAGGAGGCTTAACCGGAAATGGAAGGATTAATAGCACTTGCAGTGTTACTCGTAATCGTACTTATAGTACTGGTAAACTGCATCAAAATCGTGCCACAGGCACATGCAATGGTAATTGAGCGTTTGGGAGGATATCTCACCACATGGAGCGTAGGACTTCACCTCAAGGTGCCATTTATCGACAGAATAGCAAAGAGAGTCATCTTAAAGGAGCAGGTGGTAGATTTCCCACCACAGCCTGTAATCACAAAGGATAATGTAACAATGCAGATAGACACTGTAGTATATTTCCAGATTACAGATCCAAAGCTCTACGCATACGGTGTAGAGAATCCAATCATGGCAATTGAGAATCTCACAGCCACAACACTTCGTAACATCATCGGAGATTTAGAGCTTGATGAGACACTCACCAGCCGTGAGACAATCAACACCAAGATGCGTGCAACACTCGATGTGGCAACAGATCCATGGGGCATCAAGGTAAACCGTGTCGAGCTCAAGAACATCATACCTCCAAAGGCCATTCAGGATGCCATGGAGAAGCAGATGAAGGCAGAGCGTGAGAGACGAGAGGCAATTCTTCGTGCAGAGGGTGAGAAAAAATCAACAATCCTTGTTGCAGAGGGAAATAAAGAGTCAGTCATCCTCGATGCCGAGGCTGAAAAGCAGGCAGCCATCCTTCGCGCAGAGGCAAAGAAGGAGGCAACAATCCAGGAGGCAGCAGGTCAGGCAGAGGCTATCCTCAAGATACAGCAGGCCAATGCAGACGGACTTCGCATGTTGAAGGAGGCAAATCCGGATAACGCAGTGCTCCAGATAAAGAGCCTGGAGGCATTTGCCAAGGCAGCAGACGGCAAGGCTACAAAGATAATCATCCCATCAGAGATTCAGGGGATTGCAGGTCTTACAAAGTCGATTGCAGAGATAGCTGCGGATAAGACTGAGAAGTAATTATATTTAATTAAAATGAATACCGGAAGATGAGAGCACACAAAAAGCACCGCATGTATCGTATCAGATATATGCGGTGCTTTTTAGATTGCATAGAATTGTATTAAGATTCTCTCTGCTACACAGAAATGCCATATATTCCTCATAATCATAACTGAGTATAAGTTACGGTTCACACCTAACAGTGTGAACAGCAACGATTTGAGTATAACTGATAAATATAGTACTAGGAATAATCCACACAAAGTGGTATACTCTCTAGTAGGTATATCAATCGATGCGGGCTGCACAAAGGTGTGGCCGGTAACTATTAATTTGTAGTACATTCTCGAAACCGCAACCGTTGCATCGGCAGCATCAGCGCAACGCAGCGGGGATAAGGAGAGTAAAATGAAGAAAAAAATAAAATTCAAGGGCAGGCTGAAAAGCTACATGTGCTGGCCGCTATATCTGACGTTTGTGTGGATATGTGCTGACGGAATAGCACTGCGCTATGACAGAAGGCTTGGCTATGGCATGGTAGGCTTTACAGTGTTTTACTTTGCGCTCGTGCTGTTTTTGTATGTCAGAAGCAAGTCAGTCGTTGCAAATGAGCTGATAAGCTTTGCAACACAGTATTCATCGGTGCAGAAGAGGCTGCTTAATGAGTTTGAGGTGCCGTATGCCCTGCTTGAGTACTCCGGCAAGATACTCTGGGTAAATGACAAATTCGCAGAGCTAATGGGTGTGGATAAAAAATATCACAAATCCATCACGACACTTTTTCCGACAGTGACCAGAGAGCTTCTCACCAAGAGTGATGCGCCGACAGACTTCAAGATAGTAAATGAGGAGGAGGACAGCATAGTCAGACTGTCCGTCAAGCGAATATATTTCAACTCAATCGCAGAGGAAAATGAGATAATCGACACAAATGAAGCAGACCAGTTTTTGACGGCGCTGTATGTATTTGATGAGTCGGAGCTTTATCACTGCAAGAAAGAAATCACAGAGCAGAAGCAGGTCTCAGCGCTTGTGTATATCGATAACTATGACGAGGCGCTCGACAGCATAGAGGATGTAAAGAGGTCACTGCTCGTTGCACTTATCGACAGACGTGTAAACCAGTACTTTGCCAAGTATGATGGTCTCGTCAGAAAAATAGAAAACGACAAATACTTCGTGGTGTTCAAGTACAAGTACCTTGACAGCATGAAGGAGGACAAGTTCAAGGTGCTTGACGAGGTGAAGGCCATAAAGGTCGGCAACGAGATGGCGGTCACACTCAGTATCGGAATCGGTATAAAGAGCGATAAGTATAATGAAAACTACGTATATGCGCGAAATGCCATAGACCTAGCCCTCGGACGAGGCGGTGATCAGGTAGTCATAAAGGATCATGACGATATCCTGTATTTTGGCGGCAAGTCAAAGCAGGTGGAGAGCAAGACAAGGGTAAAGGCGAGAGTCAAGGCACAGGCGCTCCAGGAGATCATTGAAACCTGTGAGAACGTACTTATCATGGGCCACAGCATCACAGATATAGACTCACTCGGGGCAGGCATAGGTATATACTGTGCAGCAAAGAATCTCGACAAGATGGCGCAGATAGTCATAAATGACCCGACAAGCTCAGTCAGACCTCTCATGGAGACGTTTTCAGAGGCAAAGGGCTACCCGGCAGATATGTTTATAAACAGTGAAGAGGCTCTTGAAATGGTGAGCAGGGATACGCTTGTCATGGTGGTGGACACCAACAGGCCAAGCTATACAGAGTGCCCTGAGCTCCTCAGAAAAACAGGAAAGATAGTCGTATTTGACCATCACAGACAAAGCAGCGAGATAATAGAGAATCCTATACTCTCATACATCGAGCCGTATGCATCAAGTGCGTGTGAGATGGTTGCAGAGGTGCTGCAGTACTTCAACGACGGAGTCAAGATCAATGCGACAGAGGCCGACTGCATCTACGCTGGCATCCTTATTGACACCAACAACTTTATGACAAAGACAGGCGTGCGTACATTTGAGGCGGCAGCCTTTCTGAAGCGCTCAGGTGCAGAGGTAACACGCGTCAGAAAGATGCTTAGAAATGACATGTCATGCTACAAGGCAAGAGCCGAGGCAGTGCGCCATGCAGAGGTATACAGGGGCTCATTTGCTATATCTGTATGCCCTAGCGAGAATGTGGAGAGCCCGACAATCGTCGGTGCACAGGCAGCAAATGAGTTGCTCAACATCATAGGAATCAAGGCATCATTTGTACTCACAGAGTACAATGACAAGATTTATATCAGCTCTCGTTCGATCGACGAGATAAATGTCCAGATAATCATGGAGAAGCTGGGTGGCGGCGGACACTTAAATGTGGCAGGTGACAGGCGTCACCATCGTGCAGGCAAAGCGCATGATACAGGATACACTGGATGAAATGCTAAAAGAAGGAGACATAGAAGAATGAAAGTAATCTTATTACAGGACGTAAAACCATTAGGCAAAAAAGGCGAGATAGTAAACGTAAGTGACGGCTACGCCAGAAACAATATCATACCTAAAAAGCTTGGAGTAGAGGCTACTCCAAAGAACTTAAATGACTTAAAGCTTCAGAACCAGCACGCTGACAAGGTGGCACAGGAAAACTACGAGAGTGCACTTGCACTCGCAAAGGTCGTAGAGAGCACAAAAGTAGTAGTAAAGCTGCGCTCAGGCGAGGGCGGCAGAACATTCGGCTCCATCTCCACCAAGGAGATATCGGCTGCGGCAAAGGAGCAGCACGGCTTAGAGCTCGACAAGAAAAAGATGCAGCTTAACGAGTCAATCAAAGCACTTGGCAACTATGAGGTCCCTGTCAAGCTTCATCCAAAGGTAACAGCAAACCTCACAGTATCAGTAGTTGAAGGATAGGAGGAATCCCCTTGGAAGAAGCATTAATCAAACGAATAATGCCAAATAGCCTTGAGGCAGAGCAGTCCGTGGTCGGCTCCATGATTATGAGCAAGGATGCCATAGTGACCGCCAGCGAGATGCTCCTTAAGGAGGATTTTTATCATCAGCAGTACGGCATCATATTTGAGACCATGGTTGAACTCTTTACAGAGGGTCAGCCTGTAGATCTCGTCACACTCCAGAACCGTTTAAAGGAAAAGGATGTGCCGCAGGAAATACAAAGCCTTGACTTTGTGAGAACTCTCGTCACCAGTGTGCCGACCTCTGCCAACATCAAGTACTATGCCAATATCGTAAAAGAAAATGCCATAAAGCGAAAGCTCATCCATGTGACAGAGGACATAGAGAATGAGTGCTACGCCGGCAAGGAATCGCTCGAAAGCGTGCTCGACAAGACAGAGCACGATGTATTTGAGCTGCTTTCCACAAGGCAGACAGGTGACTACGTGCCAATCCGTACTGTAGTCATGAATGCCCTCGAGAAAATCGAAAAAGCAGCACAGCAGGAGGGCACCGTAACCGGAATACCGACAGGCTTCATAGACTTAGACTACAGGACAGCAGGGCTTCAGCCGTCAGACCTCGTGCTCGTGGCAGCCCGTCCGTCAATGGGAAAGACAGCCTTCGTCCTCAACATAGCACAGCATGTGGCATTCCATGCACATCTGTGTACAGCCATATTCTCACTCGAGATGTCGAAGGAGCAGCTCGTAAACCGTCTGTTCTCACTCGAATCAAAGGTAGATGCGCAGGCACTGCGTACAGGAAATCTGTCTGATGCCGACTGGGAAAAGCTGGTCGAGGGCGCCGGAATCATCGGAGACTCCGAACTCATCATAGACGACACTCCGGGTATCAGCATATCAGAGCTTCGAAGCAAGTGCCGTAAATACAAGCTAGAGCACGACTTAAAGCTCGTCATCATCGATTACCTGCAGCTTATGACAGGCTCAGGAAGAGGCTCGGAATCGCGTCAGCAGGAAATCTCAGACATATCACGTTCACTTAAGGCGCTCGCCAGAGAGCTTTCAGTCCCTGTAGTTGCACTCTCACAGCTATCACGAGCAGTAGAGCAGCGTCCGGACCACAGACCGATGCTTTCTGACCTTCGAGAGTCAGGAGCTATCGAGCAGGATGCCGACGTCGTCATGTTCATTTATCGTGACGATTATTACAACAAGGACACCGAGCTCAAGGGTATCTCAGAAATCATCATAGCTAAACAGCGTAACGGTCCAATCGGCACCGTAAACCTTGCATGGCTGCCTGAGTACACGAAGTTTGCAAATCTGGAGCATTAAAATTAAATTAAAATTAAATTGCAAAGAGCATAAAGCATAAAGAGACAAGCCATCCCGGCTCACGTCATAGGATAAAGTTAAGTATCCTGACGTGGGCCGGGATTTTTCAAAATCTCTTTATACTTAAAAAGAGAAGAAAGCTATAAACTTTCCTGCAATTCATCCGATATATTCCTTAGAATAGGGTAAGAACAACAGTCAATTGCAACATATTTTCACACGGAGTTAGAGATGGCAATAGAGGCAATCAAGGGTGCAGGAATGGTCTATCAGGGAAGTACATCAACTGCACAGATAAAGGAACAGGCACAGGGAAGGACAGAGGTGTCCAGTGCGGACAATCAGGTCGTGTCTGACAGCATCGCAAGGAATATCCAGGCGATGAATACGAAGGAAACAAGCGGGGATTCGGCCGGTGATGCCGGAGCGCAGGGACAGGCACAGGCCGCTGCACAAAAGCAGAATGAGAAGAATACGCAGCTTAAAAAGGCGGTGGATGATATCAATAAGAGCGCGTTGGCTGACCAGTCGGAGGCAGTGTTCGGCATCCATGAGAAGACTAACCGCGTGACAATAAAGATAGTTGATAAGAAGACAAAGGAAGTCATCAAGGAGTTTCCGCCGGAGAAGACACTCGACATGATAGCGAAGGTCTGGGAGATGGCAGGACTCATGGTAGATGAGAAGAGATAGGAGGACACCATGGCAATCAGATTATCGGGAATGACATCAGGCCTGGATACAGATTCTATTGTAAAGGCAATGGTATCGTCATATACCACCAGAAAAGAGAAATATCAGAAGGCGCAGACCAAGCTTGAGTGGACACAGGATGCGTGGAAATCCCTTAATACCAAGGTGTACAGCTTGTACAGCAATATTTCCAATCTGCGATTTTCTACAGCATACAACTTAAAGAAGACATCTGTTTCTGATACTACCAAGGCCACAGTAAAGGCAGGCTCAGGTGCACCAAGCGGCACACAGTCGCTGAAAATCAAGCAGATGGCAAAGGCCGGATATATGACCGGAGCAGAAATTAAGGCAGACAGTGAAAAGACTACACTTGCCCAGCTCGGTTACACAGGTGGTGATGCCAAGCTTGAGGTAAAGATGGGCGAAGAGACCAAGTCCATCACGCTCAGCGCATCATCTACCATGAACGACGTGGTAAAGGAACTCAGGAATGCGGGGCTTGATGCAAACTACGATTCAAGCTACAAGAGATTTTATATCAGCTCAAAAAAGACAGGCGTGGCAAATGATTTTACCATAACCGGCAGCAATATAGATGGAGCATCAGCACTTTATAGCCTGGGAATAGCATATGGTGGTGAAAAGACCACCGCAGGTACTTATTCATCCAATCCATATGATGAGTATGCAGCTTTACATGGAGTTTCAGACGATGAGACCAGAGCCAAAATCGAGGCAGCTGTTACAAGCTACAACAATCTGACCACAGATGCAGCTAAGATGAATGCGCAGAGCAAAAATCTTATGAATGCTGTAAATTATGGCTATTCATATGCCACACTTCATGGCATTTATGAAAAGCTCGATGCAAATAATGCAGGCGATAGTGATAAGCTGAAGCTGCTTGAGAAGCTTGGCTCATCTCGTGATGGCTCATTGATTTTAAAGAATGGTGACAGCTATGATACATATACAAAGACCACGCTGACCGATACAAAGGGTAATACTCTTTATAAGTATATTGACAGCGACAACAACAGCCACTATATTGCAGCCGTGGCTGATACGGACAAGAATACCACATCTTACTATGATGTGACAGAATCTACGAGGACAGCTTATACGGACGCTGATGGCAAGGAACTTGAAGCAGCACCTACAGTAGTCGATGATACAACACTGAAAGTCGGTGATAAGACTTACAAAAAGGACGAGGCAGACGGCAAGTACTATCTGCAAAAGGAAGATGGCACAGCTGATAAAACTGATTCCATCACTGTTTCACAAAAGACCGAGTACACTATTGCGGCAGATGCCGTAAACAAGACAGGCATAGAGTCAGCTTTAGCGGCGTATGACACAATCATCAAGTCAATGGATGAAAAGACTAAAAGCTCATACGATGAGGCTCTTGCGTCAGTTCAGGCATTTGAGAATTCAAAGGACGAAGTGCTAGGAAGCGATGACAAGTACTCGGTTGCAAGCCTCACCAAGGCTATTCAGAATGCTTATGCAGGCAATGGAAAGGAAGCCGTAGAGCAGCTTTTAGCAGGAAACGGAAACGAGGCTGACGGCTTTGTAAATAAAGCAAACGCTTTGGAGGAGGCCGCAGAGGCCAACATAAAAAAAGCAGCAGATAGCAATATTGTAAAGGAGCTTGCCTCAAAGCAGAAGGATTCGGCTGAGTATACACAGGCGCTAAACGACCTGCTTGACAGGGTAAACACTGCATACACGCTTAAGAATAAGGCACTTTTCAATTCACAGGTGAAGAAGGTCGCAGGACAGGATTCGGAGATTGAGCTGAACGGTGTAAAATATACAGGTGACAGTAACAGCTATTCAATCAATGGACTGACAATCGAGGCACTTGCTGAGACCGGAGACAATGCTATAAGCATTACAACCAGCACAGATACACAGGGTGTATATGATAAGGTAAAGGATTTTCTGACAGAATACAACAACATCATCAACGAGATGACGAAGCTATACAATGCTGATTCAGCAGGAAGCTACGAGCCACTCACGGATGATGAGAAGGATCAGATGTCTGATAAAGAGATTGAGAAATGGGAGACAAAGATTAAGGACTCTCTGCTTCGCAGGGATTCTACACTTGGCAGCGTAATGACAGCAATGCAGACAGCCATGATGTCATCAGTTGAGATAGGTGGCAAGAAGTACTCGCTCTCAAGCTTTGGAATCAGTACACTTGGATTTTTGAATGCAGCGGAGAATGAGCAGAATGCATATCACATTGATGGTGATGAGGATGACGCCAATACATCCGGCAAGACAGATAAGCTCATGGCAGCTATAAACGATGACCCGGATACGGTAATGCAGTTTATGCAGCAGCTTTCAACTAATCTGTATAGTGCAATCGGTGACAAGATGAAGTCTACGGATTTGAGCTCGGCATTTACCATTTACAATGACAAGCAGATGAAGACAGAGTACACTAACTACACAAAGACGATTAAGGAATGGGAAAAAAAGATCTCAGATCGTGAGGATTACTACTACAACAAGTTTACTCAGATGGAGTCAGCTATGACCAAGCTCAACAGCACACAGAGCTCAATTAGCAGTTACTTCTCATAAAAGATACCAGGGAGGGTATATTATGTTACAAAATAAAGCATACGCAGCATATGCAAACAACAAAATCATGACTGCATCACCGGCAGAGCTTACACTCATGCTGTATGATGGTGCAATCAAATTTTGTAATATTGCCATCATGGCAGTGGAGAAGGAGGATATCCAGCAGGCTCACACAAACATCCGCAAGGTGGAGCGTATCATAGAGGAGTTCCAATCTACTCTTGATGACAAATATCCGGTATCAAAGGATTTTAACAATGTATACACATATCTTCACAGACGCCTTGTCGAGGCCAACATAAAGAAGGACAAGGAAATCCTTGAGGAGGTGCTTGAGCATCTGCGCACTATGCGTGATGCGTGGAAAGAGGTCATGCAGGCCACATGCAACGGAAACAAGCTGCATGTGTCATAGATAAATGTATCATAAATCACCGACAGGGATTATAGAGAGTTTTTAACTTAAACAAAACGCAGAGACAGCAGCATGAAGCTAGTTTGTTTGTGCGTTTTGTGCTATTATAGAGATGCTTATAGTTAAAACAATTGGAAATACAGGGAGAACACCATGGAACAGACATACATAGATATAATGATACAAAGCCTTGAGAAAAAGGAGCAGGTACTCGACCGGATAATAGAGCTTGATATCAAGCAGAAGAATCAGCTCGAGGATCCACAGCTTACACCTGACGACTTCGACGAGGTAGTTGAGGCAAAGAGCAGGCTTATCGACCAGCTCAATAATTTAGACTCAGGCTTTGAGAAGCTTTTCGAACGTACAAAGGAAGAGCTGAATGGTCACAAGGAGGAATACAAGGAGCAGATACGCACCATGCAGGAGCATATCCGCAGTATCACGGACAAGAGCGTAAAAATACAGAGTCAGGAGGCCCGCAACAAGGATCTCATGACTCTGAAATTTGCGTCCATAAAGAAGCAGGCCCGCGAGGTGCGTGTCGGCACGCAGGCCGCAAGCCGCTACTACAAGTCCATGTCAGGAACCGGATATATGGAGCCACAGTTTATGGACAATAAAAAGTGAAAATCTTAATTTAATACCTCACCACAATATCACCAAGTCCCGAGTCAATAACCAGGTGCTTTTTTGCATGCTCATTTACCTCATACTCATCATCATAGTCATTGCCGTTGATTGTGATATCGCCTGTACCAGAGTCCAGGTCCATCATGTAGCCGTCAAGTGACTGTGAGGATGTCACAGTGATGTTACCGGTACCGCCGTCGATATCCATCTCGTCAAAGGCACAGTTTTCAAAGCTAAGGTCGCCGGTTCCGCCATCCACATCACATGTGGCGAAGCTGCAGCCTGTGACATACAAATCGCCTACGCCGGTGTCAAATTCTGCATCGGCGGCGGTCAGAGCATCGAGGCTTATCTCGCCTACGCCGGTATCAAGGGAGAGCTTGTTCAATGCTGCGCCCTCAGGAATGGTAACAGTGATTTCGCTCGTGGTGTTT
>ERZ791833.1020-NODE-1020-length-10231-cov-10.8775_pt1 | contig 10231 bp, 10 predicted proteins | sample MGYA00510294_ERZ791833 | MGnify/ENA primary metagenome ERZ791833 (study PRJEB30046, sample SAMN00715270) | human gut metagenome | study: EMG produced TPA metagenomics assembly of the A metagenome-wide association study of gut microbiota in type 2...
AGCGTTATCTCAACCCTGTTTGATAGAGGATGATAGTGCAGGTATTGGAGGATTTTCATACAGGTACAATTCGCATTGATAAAAATGAAAGCGTCACCGTCCCGTACATTCTTTCCCATCTGGTTGGTCACGATGCCGCTAAGCGTATAAAAACTCTTACGCATGTCTGTCGGATACGGGTAAAGATAATATCTGTTGGATTCATTCAAAGAAAACATAGGCTAACGGTTTGAATTCAAAAATATCAGGGTTTGCAATACCTCCGGTGACAAAGGGCTGTTCAAGCGGACTGTAACGCCATTGGGATAGGAGATCTCACATAGCGGCTGGGGAATTGGCGACGGGCTGACCGGAGGGGCAGACAGCAGGGATTTCTCCTTATGGGGAAGACTGACCTGGCCCTTACTGTTTACCTTTACCGGGATAAAGCCGCCTTTGCGCAACAGCTTGGAACGCCACTCGTAGAAACGTTTGGGACGAATACATTCATTCGAACAAAAATCCATAACTGACAGTCCGCTCGACTTGAAACGGGAATAAATAGATTCAAAATCTTCCATGGTCCATTGATGTGACATAACAATTGAGCTTTTTTACTTTGATTACAAAAGTAATATCACATTTTTAGAATGAAAGGGGGAGTTTATCGAATGCTTACATTTTTTTGTTTAATTAATATTATATTCTCCAAAATAAATGTTTTGGCGTATTATATGTTTAATAACCAATAAATTAGATAACTGTTTGATTTTGATTATAGTTGGATTTATATTGATATGGCGAAATACTTGGCTATTATATATCAATGTGAATAATGTTGGATTTTATTCTTCTTTTATTTCCGTACTGCCCTTTTCCTTGTTTTCTGCCTCCCCTAATGTACGTTTTTTCATAGCCCCGTCTGAGAGCCTTTGTTTTTGAACGGCAAATTTATTTCGGTGGATGGATACGAAAGAGTTCCGGTCTTCGCCCTTTGTCCCGAAAAAAATAACGCCGGACGGCTTCGCTGTCCCCAACATTTTTTGTCGTCCAAAACTTTTCTTAATCCCTCCTTCCTTATTGTTGTGTGCCGTAAAAAAAAGGCTCATAAACTCAGATGGGGCATGAAAGCTCAAAAAAAAAGTCGGCAGAAAGAAAAGGCCATCCCGGAAAGGGGTTTTAAAAAAAGGTCTTTAAATCTAGCTGAAGCATAAAATTAGAAGTTTAACCCTTTAAAAATGTGACATATGATTACAGTGACGGAACAACTAAAGAATGTGTTTGAAGCCAACCCTTTGTACTCAAAAGAGGGGCAGGGGCTTAATGCGGAAGTCATCGCAAGGTTTTTCCTTCCTTTTTCTTCGGTGGTATGGTTGGTAACGGAAGCCGAACAGCAGGAAGACGGTGACTGGCTTTTTTTCGGTTATTGCCATATTCAAGAATGGGAATGGGGTTATGTGCTTCTTTCTCAAATTCAAGAGGTGAATGTTCGTGGGTTGACCGTGCAGCTGGATAAAGGACTGAAAACCGGTATAACGGTAAAAGCTTGCCTGAATTGATTAGAGAATAAACGGAGAGGGAACAACCCCTTTCCGCTTTCCAACCGGAATATTGAACTTAAAAACGGAAGTTATGGTTTACGAGACGAATTGCACGGAAATAACACAGGACAAATGGCGTGAGCTGATGAAGTACGGTAGAAAATGCTCCTATCGGCTGCTTACGGCGAGAATCAAGCGGGAATTGCCGGAATTATACCATGCGCTGGCTCTCCAGTTCTATAATCCTTATGCGGAACAGTGCAGGCAGACACCCACACATTATATATTGGTTCATTCGGCCATTGAATATTTTATCAGAAAACAATAAAGGACAAATGGTTATGAAAACAAAAAAGGTTGATAAAAAGAAAACGCTGGCTTATGCGGTGGCATTTTACTTTACGGATGTTTCCGTAAAGTTCATGATGGGGAATGCGATGTATGAGTATGTACATACCGTTTATGACAGGCGGTATGATAACGGTGGCTTTAATACGCTTGCCGTAGTCTATAATTACAAGAGGATGAAGTACGAGGTATTGGTCGTATCGGACGAGAAGGTAGGTGATAAGGAGATTCATATATTATAAGTTTCACAAACAGGGCTTTTGCCATATAAAAACGGCTTTTGAGATGAAAAAGTTATCGGCTTATACGGTTGCATCCAACTGCACCGACTTGACGGATATACGTGACGGCATCGCTGAAATACATGAAGCGATGAAGACTTGCGTTGAATCCGGGAAACATATCCCTTCATTCTATGTTTCCCGGTTGGCCAAACTGGAAACTAAAAAGAAGAAACTGGAGAAACGGACGCAGGTACACATGACCGTCACCATCCGTTTCTTTATAGCTTCATTTCCGCAGCAGGATAACCCTCCGCATGGATATAGGATATTTCTTTCAGCTTCAACGCACCTTCAAGGGCGGTGGGGTAGTTGTACCCACGACCGAGATAAAGGAAGTTGCGGGCATAGGTGTATATCTTCGACAAGTTCTTGATTTTGTCAGCAAGTCCCAACACATCTTTTATATATAGGGGCATGTTCTTCAACTCCCGGACAATCCTCTCTACGGTTGCATCATCCACAGTACCACGCATCTGTCCCACGCAGAGGGCAAGCAGCATCAGCACCGTTACCTGTCCTGTAAAAGCCTTGGTAGAAGCCACACCTATCTCAGGTCCTACATGGATGTATGTCCCGGAATCCGTATTTCTTGGGATAGAGGCACCCACGACGTTGCAGATGCCATACACAAAAGCCCCCTTGCTCCGTGCCAACTGTATGGCGGCAACGGTTCCGAGCGGTCATACTTCCTTTGTAACTCCATACACTTCTCAAAGGAGAAGTCGGATGCCTCAAAAAGAGGCTGGATAAGGTGGGCGCATTCGTTCAGCAGTCCCTTGACGATGTGGATGTTCATCTCGTGGCAGTTTCGGCAAATTGCACTGTTGCAGTTGATATACCGATGACTGTTGATGAAGTCATCCACATAGCGGTCATACCGCTTGCCATTCAAAATCACATCCTGAAGATAGAGTTCTCTCGCTTCTAAGAGTAACTCAAACAATTCTTCTGCTACATCCTGTTCGGTAGCGAAGTGGGTCAGGTGTTGCTTCTCTTCAAAAAAAGAGAAGACTTTTTAATTTGTTTTTGCATACTAAATTACTTATTTATAAGTTTATGACGACTGAAATATAAAAATTACACAACATGGTTCAGTATTAGGTTATAATTCTTGTAAAGTTACATTCCTCCTCCCAACGCATGGTAAAGTTTAATTATACTTTGTATGCGTTCAAAACGAGTTTGTAACTGTTGCACTTCCGCTTCGAGAAGAGACTGTTTGGCGGTCAGCACTTCCAGATAGGTGGTATTGGAATGACGCATCAGCGATTCTGTCTTTCGCACAGCGTCGCATAATGTTTCAACCTGCCGAGCATTGATTTCAATTTGCGATTTTGCCGTCTGCCATGCGGTCAGAGCATCGTTCACTTCCTTTCCTGCGTTCAGTAATGATTGCCGGAACAACAGTTTGGCTTCTTCCTGACGGCTTTTGGCTATCTTCAAGTTGGCGATGTTTACGCCCCGGTTGAATAACGGCTGTGTCAGGGAACCGATGGCATTAAGTAACCATTGTCCGGGATTTACGATTACGCCACCGCCGTTATTAGTCCATCCAAGATTTCCCGAGAGGGTAATATTGGGATAGAAGGCGGCACGGGCCGCATTGGTGGCGTAGAATGCTTGCGCCAGTTCCATTTCAGCCTGACGCACGTCGGGACGGTTGGAAAGCAGTTGCAAAGGGACTCCGATCGAGACAGTATCGGGGAAAGCAGCCTCGGCCAGATCACTTCGTCCAATCGAGTGTGACGGCATGGCAAGTATCGCAGACAGGGCGTTTTCTGTTTCGGAAATACTCTTGCGTATGGATAACAGGGATGCTTCGAGTCGCATCACGTTCGCCTTTGCCTGCAATACGCCAGCCTCGTTTGATTTCCCCACTTTTTTCAACGCTTCAAGAGTGCGTACGGTAGTCCGCCAGTTCTCCAAAGTCCGGTTACTTATTGTCATTTGTGCGTCAAGCATGGCAAGGGTGTAGTAACTGTCTGCAATAGTGGCGACAAGCTGTGTCTGTACGGCCTGCCGGTAGGCACGGCTTCCTTGTAATGCGGCGGCTGCGCCACGCTTTGCCGCCGTAAGTTTGCCGAAGATGTCCAGTTCCCAGCTTGCCGACGCTCCCACATTATATGTCTTTGCCGTTGCTCCGTCATGTTTATTGGCATTACCTTCGGCAGTCAGTCCCAGTGATGGAAGATATGATAGTCTGGCAGTCATCAGGACGGCTTCTGCCGCTTCCACGCGTAACCGTGCCACATTGAGGTCTGCGTTCCGTTCAAGTCCGGTTTCAATCAAGGACTGGAGTTTCGGGTCGGTAAACATTTCCCGCCACGACAGGGACGCGATGGTCATTGTATCAATGTCCGCCGGCATGTCCCGATACAGATTCTCCGTTGAGAGGTCAGGGCGATGATACCGGCTGTATGTGCCACAGCCGGCAAGCATCCATCCCGACAATATGATATATATTACTGTCTTCTTCATTTAATTATGCTTAACACGTTCTTGGATATATTGGAATACAATAAACAATGACGGCACAAGGAACAACAGAGCCAAAGTACCTACAATCATTCCACCGATTACACCTGTGGCAAGCGAACGGCTGCCGTTGGCACCCACTCCGTGCGCCATCATCAGCGGGACAAGACCGAACACCATGGACAACACAGTCATCAATATGGGGCGCAGGCGGACTTTTGCCGCACTGTATGCCGCCTGTGCCAGCGTCATGCCTTCCGACCGCCGTTTACCGGCGTATTCGGTAAGCAGGATCGCTGTCTTGGCAAGCAGGCCTATAATCATGATAAGTCCGGTCTGCATGTAGATGTTGTTCTCCAGACCGAAGAGCCACGCAAACAGGAAACTGCCCATCAGTCCGCAAGGCACCGACAACAGAACCGCGAAGGGTATGAACACGCTCTCATACAAGGCGCACAGAATCAGATAGACCAGAACCATGCAGAGCAGGAATATAAGCGTGGCATTGTTGGTCGTCTTGCTTTCCTCACGCGAAATGCCGCCAAACTCGTATGTGTAATTTGACGGAAGCACTTCACGTGCCGTCTCGCCGATGGCTTCGAGCACCTGCCCCGAACTGTAGCCCTGAGCCGGAGACCCGCTAATCGAGATGGCGTTGAACAGGTTGAAACGGGTGAGGTCTGACGGGCCGTTGGTCTTGGTCAGGCGCACGAACCGGCTCAAAGGCGACATGCCGCCATCGGTGGCACGCACATACATGTGGTGCAGGGATTCCGCATTCACACGATATTCCGCCGGAGCCTGCATGGTCACATGGTAGAGCTTGGAGAACCGGTTGAAGTCGGAAACATATTGTCCGGTATAATAGCCCGACAATGTGGAAAGCACATCTGCGGGCGACACACCCGACTGTTCGCATTTGGCGGCATCGATATCCACCCAGTATTGCGGATAATCCGTGGCAAAGGAGGAATAGACTTCGCCGATTTCGGGTCGCTGCGACAAGGCTTCGACAAACTTGTCTGCCTCTTCCTTGAAGGCGGCGATGTTTCCGCCCGCCTTGTCCTGCAAATAAAGCTCGAAACCGTTTCCCATGCCGTACCCGGCAATCATCGGAGGCGACATGGCGAACACCGTGGCATCGGGAATATCCGAAGTGGCGGCATAAATCTTTCCGATGACATCATTGACCGACTGCCCCTCTCCCTTACGCTGCTCCCAGTCTTTGAGTGTCACGAAATACATCGCCTGCGAGGGACCGGAACCGCTGAAAGAGAAACCGGCGACCGCACCGCTGTATTCAATCTCGCCGATGCTGTCGAGACGGCTGTTGATACGCTCCATCACCTTACTTGTCTGAGCCATGGATGTGCCGGGCTTCGTGTTCATGCTCACCATGACCGTCCCGGTGTCCTCTTCGGGAATAAGTCCCGTCTTTGTGACATTGACCAGCAGCACCAGCAACCCGAAAGAAATGCCTATGATGCTCCACAACAGCCATCGGCGATGGATAATGAACATCACTCCACGTACATAGCGTCGGCTCAGACGGTCGAAGACGGCATTGAACGCTTTACGGAAACGGGCTGCAAAATTGTTCTTGGTGTTGCCCTGCTCATCGATATAGGGTTTCAGCAGCAGCGCGCAAAGTGCCGGTGAGAGTGTGAAGGCATTGACTGCCGAGATTCCCACGGCAACAGCCATCGTGATACCGAACTGCGTGTAGAACGCTCCCGAAGTCCCGCCCATCATGGCAACGGGGAAAAACACTGCCATAAAGATGATGGTAGAGGTCAGGATAGCCGACGAAACGCCTTTCATGGCATCATCAGCCGCGAGAACCGCAGACTGATAGCCCTCGTCGAACTTCGCCTGCACCGCTTCCACCACCACAATGGCATCATCGACCACAGTTCCGATGGCAAGCACAAGCGCGAACAGGGTGAGCAGGTTGACGGAGAAGCCGATCATGGACATCACGGCGAACGTACCGATAATGGAGACGAAAATGGATATCGTAGGAATAAGCGTGGACTTGATATCCTGCAAGAACACATACACCACTACGATAACCAAAAGTATCGCTTCCAGCAAGGTACGGAGGACCGAGTGAATGGAGGCATACAGGAACTTGTTGGTATCGGTAAGCACCACGAATTCCGTCCCTTCGGGCAAGTCCCGGCTAAGGTCGTCAAGCACTTCGTGAATCTCCTTGATGGTGCTCGAAGCATTGGACCCGGCTTTCTGGTTGATGAGCATCATGGCTGCCGGATGCCCGTTCACCTCGGAGGAGTAATTGTAGTATTCATCGCCCAGTTCCACATCGGCAACCTCTTTTAACCGTAGCACATTGCCACCTGGAAGTGACTTGATGACCAACTCACCGAACTCTTCCGCACCGGACAAACGTCCGCGATATTTCATCGTGTATTCATTGGCAGTAGGATGATTGGCACCGAAAGAGCCGGTGGCGGCCTCGATGTTCTGCCGTGCGAGTACGGCGGATATGTCATCGGGGATAAGTCCGTATTGCGCCATCTTGTCGGGTTTCAGCCAAAGTCGCATGCTGTAGTTGGAACCGAACAATTGCACCTTTCCCACGCCGCTGATACGTTTCAGCCTCGGCTCGACATTGATTTTCACGTAATTGTTCAGGAAGGTCTGGTCGAAGCGGTCATCGGGCGAATAGAGCACGAAAGTCATCAGTTCGGCGTTCTGCTGTTTTTCGGTGGTGACACCGGTTTTGGTGGCTTCTGCCGGAAGCTGGCTCAGTGCGCCGTTCACGCGGTTCTGCACGTTTACCGCTGCCATGTCCGCGTTAGCACCTTGTTTGAAATAGATGTTGATGGAAGCATCCCCCGTATTCGATGCCGTGGAAGTCATATAGGTCATGTCTTCCACACCGTTGATGGCTTCTTCCAAAGGGGTTATCACTGCCTTTTGCACGGTTTCGGCGTTTGCACCCGGATAGGTTGCAAATACGTTGATGGTCGGAGGTGCGATGTCGGGGTATTGTTCCACCGGCAGGGAAAACATGGAAATCATACCCAACAGTACGATTACCACCGAGATAACGCCCGAAAACACCGGGCGGTCTATAAAAAATCGCAGGTTCATTTTACTTCGTTTTTAGGGGTTATGCTCATACCTTCTTTCATCAGTCCCACGCCTTCGGCGATAATGGTGTCACCGACCGAGAGTCCTTCTTTTACGATAAACCGGTTGCCGTCGTTCAGGCGGTCCACCGTGAGATAAGCGGCTTCCGCCTGTCCGTTTTTCAGACGGTAAGCGATAATCTTGTCTTGCAGTTCCACGGTAGCGGTCATGGGGATGGTTACGGCATCCGTTTTCGGGTTTTGAAGAATGACATTGCCGATGCTGCCGCTCAACAGTTCGCGGTCGGGATTGGGGAACAGGGCTTTGATCTGTACCGTTCCGGTAACCGGGTCCACCACGCCGCTTACGGTTTCAATACGTCCTTTCGCCTTGTACAGGCTGCCATCGTTGAGTTGCAGGCGCACTTCCGGCGTCCCGACTATCATGCTGTCAATTGAACCATAGTGAGCCGAATATCGCCGTAGCATATTCTCCGAAATGGAGAAATAGGCATATATCTCCGCATTGTCGGACACGACCGTGAAAGGCTGCGCCATATTGGGACCAACAAGTGCACCGATACGATAGGGCAATGTGCCTACCACTCCGTTGCTTGGACTTTTGATTTCCGTATAGGAGAGGTTGTTGCGTGCATCCGATTCTTGTGCCTTTGCCTGTTCGAGTTCAGCACACGCCACTGCCAGTTGGTTCCGGGCGAGAGAAAGCTCGTAGTCGGATATGACCTTCTCGTCAAACAATGCCTGCTTGCCCCGCAGCTCGATTCTTGCCGTTTCCACTTTTGCCTGTGCCGCGCTGACATTGGCCTGCGCCGTGCGTAATGCCGCCCGATAGGACACTTGGTCAATTACAGCCAATACTTGACCGGTCTTCACCCGTTCACCCTCTTTCACTTTCAGACGGATAATGCGCCCGGATATTTGCGGCAGGATGTCCACATCCTGCCGTCCGCGTATGGCGGCGGAATAGGACTCGGAGATTTCCACCGGACTTGCCGCGACCTTTATGACCCGATAACTCTGCACCGCATCCTGCTTGCCGTCCGCCTGCCTGCATCCGGTCGGCAGGAACAGCATGAGAGCAAATGCGGCGAAATTCGTGATAATGAATTGCTTGTTCATATTTTCTTCTTGTTTTGTATTAATTCATAATAGGTTTGGTGTGTCACCACTGACGGATGGTATTCCACTCTTTTTCGAGAATGGCATAAACACAGGTATCTTCATATTTTGGGGAGCCGTCAGGATTGTTTACGAATGTCACAAACTCTTTGAAACATCCTTCGCGGCGCATACCAAGACGTTCGCATAAGCGTTTGGAGCGGATATTGTCATCTTCCACAAATCCATAGATACGCCGTGCGCCCGCCTCTCGGAAAAGATAATCCAACAATCCGGCTGCCGCTTCACAAGCGAATCCTTTGCCTTCAAAACGTTTGTTGAAATGCCACCCCACATTATAAGTGTCTTCATTCTCACGCAAAGCGAACACGTCACCGATAATAAAGTCATCTCCTTGCCGTTGTCCAGGCGGAAGAAGTCAAGCAAAGTGTTAAGCATATCCCGCATACGGTCGGAGGATTGCAGTATGTTTTGGATATACTGCCCGGACTTATCCTCACACTGTTCTTTCCGTATCAGTCCGGCATAGCCTGTTATTGCTGTCAGCGGTGTGCGCAGTTCATGGGTGATAGTATGTACCGCCTTCTTCCTTGACGTTATCAGTGCCTCGTTCCGTTGTACGGATTGTTCCAGTTGCCTTATCAAATCAGTTGTCTTGTGCTTGTATTGTTTAATGCTTTTTGCATCACGATGTATGATGATGTAGGAAATTAACAACAATAGAAGAACGAATCCCATTAAACCGCCTACTTGCATAAATGACTTTTCACGCATGGCAACTATTTCGTTTTCCCGGCTTTGCAGTTCGGTTTGTACCTTTTCTTCTATTTGGCAAATCAATTCTTGCAGTTGTCTGTTAAGTTCTGCATTACGAGCTGCAAGGCTGTCGGCTTGTTCCGACAATTGGCGATCCTGCACTTTCTGTTCGCTGATTACGTTTCTATTGACCGAATGAAGGATAGTGGTTGATACTGCTGGAGTTACTTCCTTTTTTTTGCCGAATATGCCTAAGAAACCTTTTCGTTTTGGCTTTTTGGACTGTTCCTGCACACTTTTCTGTACAATAACCGGAATTTGATTGGCTATCTTCTTGTTAATAGATTGTTGTTCATCCATTAACCGGACTATCTGGAACATCTGTCGTTCCTTATCCTCTAAAAGACTGCGCACACTATCGATGCGCTCTGCTGGATAGGTGGCCTTGAAACGGCAGAGCATACTGTCCATTGCCATACGCCGTGCATGGTAATGCTCGATATCTTTATCGTTCCATTCCAGTATTGTTTCACCCAATAGAGAAAATTTTATCATTTGAATATTGATATTGTTTATTTCTTTTCGGAGCTCGTCTATTTTTTTATTGCCAAGT
>ERZ791833.1021-NODE-1021-length-10228-cov-3.98329_pt1 | contig 10228 bp, 8 predicted proteins | sample MGYA00510294_ERZ791833 | MGnify/ENA primary metagenome ERZ791833 (study PRJEB30046, sample SAMN00715270) | human gut metagenome | study: EMG produced TPA metagenomics assembly of the A metagenome-wide association study of gut microbiota in type 2...
AAGTGCAGCCGTTTTTTGCGGATCTCGCTCTCGCGCTGGGTGGCGGGGTCGGCAGCGTCCCACATGGTCTCGCCGTTCACCTTGATGATGCCGGTGTCCGGCCGTTCCAGAAAGTTCAGGCAGCGCAGCAGGGTGGTCTTACCGGAGCCGGACGAGCCGATGATCGCCAGCGCTTCGCCCTGTTCCAGCGTGAGTGAGATATCCTTGAGTACTTTGGTATCGCCAAAGTTTTTGCCGATGCCGGAGGCTTCAAGCAGTGCCATGATCCAATTTCCTCCCTTTCATCAGCGGAAATAATCCAGTTTCTTTTCGGCCCAGCCAAACAGCAGGGTGAGTGCACCCACGAACACCAGGAAGAAGATGGCAGTGGAGAACAGCGGCCAGATCAAGCCCTTTGCGCTGTACTCCTTGGCCATCATGATGATCTCCTTGTTGGCAATGGTGTTTGCCAGTGAGGTATCCTTGACGAGGGTGATCACCTCATTGCCCATGGGGGCCAGAATGCGCTTGACCACCTGCAGCAGCGTCACCTTGAAAAAGATCTGGGTCTTGGTCATGCCCAGCACCTGACCGGCCTCGGTCTGGCCCTTGGGAACGGCTTCGATGCCGCCGCGGTAGATCTCGGAGAAGTAGCAGGCGTAATTGATGGCAAAAGCCACCACCGCCGCCACCATGCGTCCGCCGGAGCCGGAGGGCCACGGGTTATTCATGCCCAGCAGGCCGGGGCCAAGGTAGATCACGATGATCTGCAGCATCAGCGGCGTGCCGCGGATGACCCACACAAAGGTCTTTACCGCGCCGGAAAGCGGCTTGCACCGGCTCATGGAGCCGAAAGCCACCACCAGACCCAGCGGCAGCGCAAACAGCAGGGTCAGAGCGAACAGCTCACAGTTGAGCAGAAACGCGCCGGAAAGGCGACTCAGAATCACAGACACAAGAACACACCCATCAATCCGTTTTTTGAACTTCTTCCGTCACCTTCGGTGACAGCTCCCTCAATGAGGGAGCCTCACGCATATCGGCAACAAAAAGCCTCCCTCACCGAGGGAGGTGGCATCGCGCAGCGATGACGGAAGGAGTAATTACATTCTTATAGAACTCAGTCGGCCAGAGCCAGATCGTACTTGTCGGCCAGAGCCTGCATGGTGCCGTCAGCCTTCAGCTCGTCAAAGGCGGCATCTGCAGCTGCGGCGGCATCGCTGCCCTTGCGGAAGGCCACGCCGTACTCTTCAGCGTTCAGCTCGTCCACGATCTTCAGGCTTGCATAGTCGGTGCCCTCACCGATCATGGCGTTGGCCAGAGTCAGATCCAGCACAGCGGCATCAGCAGTGCCTGCGGCAACTTCCATCAGGCAGTCGGTCTGCACGCTCTTGGAGACGTAATCGGCCTGTGCAAGGTTCTCGTCGCCCTCAATGGCGGCTTCACCGGCAGAACCAGCCTCGGCAACCACGGTCTTGCCCACCAGATCCGCAGTGGAGCTGTAGTCGGTGCCGTCCTTCACGACCACGACCTGTGCGTTCTTGGCGTAGGCCTTGGTGGTGGCGGCGTTGGCCATGATGTCATCGGTCAGGGTCATACCGTTCCAGATGCAGTCGATGCTCTTGGCATCCAGCTCCACCACCTTGGTATCCCAGTTGATCTCCACGAACTCCGGCTCGACCCCCAGCTTTTCGCACACGGCAGTTGCCAGCTCGGTATCAAAACCGGTAAAGTTGCCGTCGGCATCGGTGTAGTTCATCGGCTCATACACGGTGTAGCCAATGACCATCTTGCCCTTTTCCTTGATGTAGTCCAGATCGCTGGCTGCGATCTCGGAGGCGGCTGCGCTCCCGGATGCAGAGGCAGAAGATGCCACGGTGGAAGTGGATGCGGCACCGCCGCAGGCGGCAAGGCTCAGTGCCATGGCACCTGCCAGAAAAGCAGAGACAAGACGTTTCATAAAAGGTTCCTCCCTTTTTGTTTCCCAAATGTGTTCCCTCTCGGTTTAGCATTTTATCATGCTAAAGTGTTAAACTGTGACTATAGAATAGCGCGTTTGCAGTCATTTGGCAAGAGGAAATGCAAAAGTTAGTGCAGTTCGTCTTTTTCAAGGCTTTTCTTCGCCAATTCTTTGGTCTGATTGCACAAAGAAAAGAGGAAAAGCTTTGCGCCTTCCCTCTTTTCTCCGCTTTACTCTTCCGCAAACGCCGCCAGCGCAGCCTTCTGCAGCTCCGTCACCGAGATGGTGCACAGTGCCGCAAGGTCGGCATCCGAACCATCGTCCGGGATGCCTGCGATCTCAGTACGGGTCTTGCCCTTCAGGTAATCGCACCAACCCTCGCTGTGCTCGTACCATTCCTTGCCCAGACTGGATGCCCCGCGCATCCCGTAGCTGTCGCCCAGTTCCACCTTGGTTTTGACCATCTCCGGTGCCGACACCGTACCATCCGCGCCCACGGTAAGGGCAGGCTCTGCCACATCCGCCACTGCACCGGTCACACGGCCGTCAGCATCCAGCGTCAGGGCTGCCACTGTGATGTCCACCTGCGCGGTCACATCGTGGTCATCGTCGGCGGTCAGTTCCTTGGTGTCATTGCGCACTGACACGCCCAGCACAGCGCGGTCGCCGCGGGCCGAGCCGACTGCCTTTGCATTCTCGCAGGCGCGCACCACAGCATCCCGATAGCCGTCCACCGCAATGGTGCAGGTGGAGAGCAGATCAGCATCCTTCGGCTTGCCGTCATCGTCGGTGGCAAGCTTCTTCACCTCATCCGGGGTTTTGCCGGTAAGATAATTGCCAAAAGCATCCGCCTGCTCTGCCCAGCCCTTTTTCAGCGAGGACACCGCCGCCAGCGGGTAATCATCGCCCTTCTGGCGCTTGGTGCGATTGTCGGTGGGCATCGTCACCTTGCCGGTGCTGTCCCCCGTGACCGAGATCTCCACCTCGTCCAGCATCACATCTGCCACCCTGCCCTCGGCATCCAGCAGAACGGCAGCTGCGATGGTATCGATCTTGCCCGCGCGTTCCTGATCAGACGCTTCGGTCAGGATGCCAAGGCCGGTGCGGTATGCAGCGTTCTGGCCTGCCTGCCCCGTCTGCGATGAACTGCCGCCCATGTTCGTGCTCATGCTGCCGGAGGAACCGGAATCGCTTCGGCTGCAGGCGGTCAGGGCCAGAGCTGCCGCCAGCGTGCAGCCCAGGATCATGCGAGGTATCTTTTTCATTATAATAAAACGCTCCCTTTCCTGCCCCCATCGTAAAGAGGCTTTTGGGCTAGTTTACCCGGAAAGGGAGTTTTTATCACATCAAGGGGCTCAGCAGCCGCAGCACACTGTCCAGCACCGTGCCGGGCAGGCTGGTGCGGCATTCCGTCACCTGTATCTCGCGGCACTGCGGCAGCGTGGCCCGTACATCGTCCCGCAGAACTGCCACCTGACTGTTCTTTTGCAGCAGTACACCGCACTCAAAGTGTAGGAACAGGCTGCGGTAGTCCATGTTGATGCTGCCCACTACGGCAGTTACATCGTCGCTTACCCAGCACTTGGCATGCAGAAAGCCGGGCGTATATTCGTAAATGCGTACACCTGCCCTCAAAAGCGGCAGATAGTACGACCGGCTCAGCCGGAACACCAGCTTTTTGTCCGGGATGCCCGGCAGCACCAGCCGGATGTCCACCCCGCGCTTGGCCGCGTTTTTCAGTGCGTCCAGCATTTCCTCGCCCACGGCAAGGTAGGGCGTGTAGATATAAACATACCGCTGTGCCTGCGCAAGGATGTTCAGATACACCGTCTCAGCCATCGGTTCCTCGTCCAGCGGGCTGTCCGCGTAGGGCTGCACGATGCCGTCCGATACCGGCGGCACCAGCGGCATGGGGCGAAATGCATCATAATCCGTCTCGCTGGGGCGGAAGGCGTTCCAGAAGTTGAGGAACATCACCGTAAAGTTCCACGCGGCATCGCCTTCCACACGCAGGGCTGCATCCTTCCAGTAGCCAAAGCGCTGCTCCGCATTGATATACTCATCTGCCAGATTCACGCCGCCGGTGTAGGCCACCGTACCGTCAATGACTACGATCTTGCGGTGGTCGCGGTGGTTCATCACCAGCGAGAGCAGCGGCACCACCGGGTTGAACGGGATGCAGCGGATGTGCGCCCGCTCCATGCGCACGATGAAATCGGCGGGCAGACCCAGCAGACTGCCAAAATCATCGTAGATCAGGCGCACATCCACGCCCTGCGCAGCCTTGCGGCGCAGGATCTTTTCAATGCCGTTCCACATGCAGCCGTGGCTCACGATGAAAAATTCCAGAAAGATGCTCTTTTCAGCCTTTTCCAGATCGGCCAGCAGCTGCGGATACATGGCTTCGCCGCAGGCAAAATACTGCGTGCGAGTGTTCTGCCACGCCGGATAGGGGCCGTACTTTGCCACATATCGGCTCTGCCCCTGCTCGCGGGCATCCAGACCTTCCAGCACACCCGGCTCCTGTACAAGGTCTTTTTTGTGGGCATCCTCCACCGCCTGCATTTTCAGGCGCAGACGCTTGGCCGGGCGTTTGTTGCCAAAGGCCAGATACAGCGCACCGCCCAGCAGCGGAAGAATGCCGATCAGCGCGATCCAGCCCACCTTGTAGGCGCTGTTCTCATCCTTGCGCACAAGGTACAGGACGATGAGCAGGCTCAGTGCGTTGAGCAGGCCGTTCACCCACACGCGGCCCGTGCCGGTGGTGATGGCAAACGCCACCCAGCACAGCCACAGCAGCTGCAATGCCACCAACACAACCGTGATGGTGATGCGGTTCAGAATGCGGCTGAAAAAGCGCACGACCGGTGAACGAAAAAGCATGGGCCTGCCCTCCTTTCACATTTATAATTATGTGTAAGTATAGCGCGGTTTTACAACTTTTTCAAGTTTTGCGTTGTTCAAAAAAAGCAAGCCAGACCCGCAGGCCCGGCTTGCTTGCAATATCAAAAACTCTTTTACTCTGTTTTTCCGTCCTCATAGCCCACCATCAGGCCGCCCTGCTCAGCGTAGTAGCTGCACAGGCCGCCGCACTCGGCCACATCCACCTGCGCCCCTGCAAACACCGCGTGGATCATCAGCTTCAGGCGCTTGGCCGCTTCCGGGTTATCACAGTGGGCAATGTGCACTTTGCCATCGGTAAAGCCGTGATCCTTCAATTCCAGCACGATGCGCTCCAGTGCACCGTGCTCGCCGCGGGTCTTGCACAGCACCTCCAGCTCGCCGCTCTCACTGGCCTGACCAATGACCCGGATGCCCAGCATCCGTGCCACAGCGGCAACAGCAGGCTTCACACGGCCATTGCGGGCCAGATTGGCCAGCGATTCCAACGAAAACAGCAGATGTGTGTGCTTGTGGTAAGCCAGGATCGCCTCGCAGATCTCGTCAAACTCCATCCCGATCCGGACGAGATCCCGCAGACGCTCTGCCAGCAGACGCAGCTCCGGCCCGGCGGACAGGCTGTCCAGAACAAAAACACGGGCCTCCGGGTGCGTTTCCTTGTATTCTTCCGCTGCCAGCAGTGCAGCATTGTAGCTGCCGGACAGTGTGCCCGTGATGGTGGCAACAAAGATCTGCTCCGCACCCTCATAAGCAGCCAACCAGTCTGCCACATTGGGGCAGGAGGTGCTGGTCTTGCCCTTGTAAGTACGCAGAGACCGGGCCATGCCCACAGCATCCAGAGTACCGTCATCCAGATATTCCTGTTCATCCGTGATGATCTTCAACGGCACACAGGCAAAATCCACGCCCGGCAGGGCATACAGGCTGGACGAAGAATCCACAACGATCTTGGTTTTCATAAAATGCACGCTCCAAATCTATTTTGTGATAGCAGGTCATTTTTTTATTTTCCGTGCCTTACACGCACTTCCGCCTGCATGGTTTTTCGGTTCACTGCAGACATCATAGCAGTTTTTCAAAAACCTGTCAAGGGATTTTATGCATTCTTTCAAAAGTTTTAAAAATCCGTTGACCAGAGAACCGATTTGCGCTATAATACCGCCAGAAAACCATTTTCTGTATCCCGCGCAGCCCTGCTGCACCAACCTTAGAAAACTGCTTACGATATGAAAACTGAAACCAAATGCCGCGTTGCGGCCTGCGCCGCCGGGTTTGCCCTGCCCCGGTACGCCGATCTCCCGCAGATGGGGCTTTATCTTGACCAGACCGTGCAGTACGTCAACAGCTATTTCCGCACCTTCTGCGGCGTGGAGCTCACCTCTTCCATGGTCAGCAACTACGTTAAAAAGGGCATTTTGTCCCACCCGGTGCGCAAGAAGTACGCCCGCGATCAGATCGCATCCCTGATGTACATTGCAGTCTCCAAAACGGTGCTCTCAATGGAAAACATCGATGCCCTGTTTAAAATGCAGCGGGCGCACTGTTCCGCCGGGGCAGCTTACGACTACTTCTGCGACGAGATGGAAAACTGCCTGCCGTTTGTATTCGGCTGCACCAGGGAAATCCGCGACCTTGCCGTGGATGCCGCAGATGAAAAGCTGCTTCTGCGCAGCACGATCCTTGCAGCGGCAAACAAAATGTACTTGGACTGCTGCTTCAACGCCCTGCGGCAGGAGGAAAATCTCTGGGATACCATTCTGCCTGATCTGGCGTAAGAACACAAAAAAGGCCGTGCCTCCATAAAAGGAAGCACGGCCTTTGCATTTTATACGTTCAAGATCAGGTATCCTGCAGCTCCCCGCGGCTTGCAGCCTTGAGGTATGCGAAGATGAAACCGTCCAGATCGCCGTCCATCACGGCATCCACATTGCCGGTCTCGTAGTTGGTGCGGTGATCCTTGACCATGGTGTAGGGCATGAACACATAGCTGCGGATCTGGTGGCCCCATGCGATCTCGTTCTGCACGCCCTTGATGTCGTCGATCTTATCCATATGCTGCTGCTTTGCGATCTGATACAGCTTTGCCTTCAGCATTTCCATGGCGTAGTCACGGTTCTGGAACTGGCTGCGCTGGGTCTGGCAGCTGACCACGACGCCGGTGGGCTTGTGGATCAGACGCACAGCGGAAGAAGTCTTGTTGATGTGCTGGCCGCCGGCACCGGAGGAACGGTACACCTGCATCTCAATGTCCTCGGGGCGGATATCCACCTGAATGGTGTTATCCAGCTCGGGCATCACTTCCAGCGAAGCAAAGCTGGTCTGGCGGCGGGCGTTGGCATCAAAGGGCGACACGCGCACCAGACGGTGCACACCGTTCTCGCTCTTGAGCAGGCCGTAGGCGTTGGCACCCTTCACCATCATGGAGGCGCTCTTCATGCCGGCTTCATCACCGTCCTGATAATCCAGAACCTCCACGGTCATGCCGTGGTTGGAAGCCCACTTATTGTACATGCGGTACAGCATTTCGGCCCAGTCCTGTGCCTCGGTGCCGCCGGTACCGGCATGGAAGGTCAGGATGGCGTTGCTGTGGTCGTACTCACCGTTCAGCATGGTCATCAGCTGCAGCTCATCCACTGCCTTGCCCACAGCGTTCACAGACTCCTCTGCTTCGGGGATCATGGCGGGGTCGTATTCTTCATCCAGCATTTCCAGCATGGTCTCGGCATCATCGTACAGGCCCTGCAGCTTTTCAAAGCGGCTCAGCTTGCCCTTCAGGTCGCCCACTTCGTCAAAGACCTTCTTGCTCAGGTCTGCATCATCATAAAAGCCGGGGCGGCTCATGGTGTGCTCCAGCTCCTGCACGCGCTTGCGGGAGGCATCAATGGCAAGGGCTTCTTCCAAGTCCTTGACCGCCTTGCCGTAATCGGCAAGCTGCACCTTCAGTTCGTCAATCGTGATCATTCTCTAAATCCCTCTCGAAATGATAAATAAGGTAAAGTCCTTTGTACTTGCCAAAAGACACAGTTTATACACAGATACTTCATTAGTATACCGAGAATCTATGCTAAAGTAAAGGGGTAAATGGATTATCCTGCTGGAATTTTGAAGATTTTCACCTTTTCTTTTCTCTTTCAGGGGAGTATAATACCAGTATGAACCATACAACAGGAGGAAATCATGCCGAAATATTATGGCTGTCCCTGCGAAGGCTGCGGCAGACCGCTGGCGCTGACCGATGATATCGTGGTCTGCCCGGACTGCGGCGCACCCTATCACCGCGAGTGCTACGAAAAGCTTGGCCGCTGCATCCACACCCCCGCCCATGGTGCGGGCTATGAATGGACGTTCCCGTACAAAGACGATGCTCTGCGCACCTGCCCCAGCTGCGGTGAGCGCACCCTGCGCACCGAAGAGCGCTGCCGCTGCTGCGGTGCCGTTCTTCCGCCGGAAAGCCAGTGCCCGGAGCCGCCCACCCAGAGCCAGCCCGGCACCGACGCAGACGGACGCTTTGATTACAACGACCTTTACCGCCAGTATCAGCAGACGGTGGAGGAACCCACCCGCCGCAACGTGCAGGCGGCCTTTGGCAAGGAAGAGCTGATCGACGGCATCCCTTACAGCGACTGGAACGATTATATTGGCAAGGCCGCGCCCGTCTACCTGAACGATTACAGCCGGATGCAGCTGCAGCACACCAAAATTTCCATGTGCTTCTCGGCGCTGGTGTTCGGCCCGTTCTATTTCTTCTACCGCAAGGCGTGGAAGCCGGCCTTTGGTTTTCTGGCCGCAGAGCTGGTGGTGGCCCTGCCCACCCTGCTGAGCATGATGCAGGCCACCGGCAGTCCGCTCACCGCGGGCATCAGCAGCACTGCCATCGTCGTGCTTTCCCGCATTATGACGGTGTTCAGCTTTGCGCTGGTGATGCTGCGCACCCTGTACGCCAAGTGGCTGTACCGCAAAAGCGCAGCCGAGCGCATCCGCCGCATCCGTGCTGAGTTCCCGGACGCTGCCCAGCGCCGTGCGGTCCTGTCTGCGCAGGGCGGCGTGAGCATCGCCGGTGTGATCGGTGCCTGTGTGCTGCTGATGGTGCTGGGTGCCTGCGCTACCGTGCTGATGGGTCCGAATCTGGACGCTTTGGCTGGGATGCTCTGATCTGCAATGCCGCCTGCAGAGGCTGGCGTTGCGGATTTCAAAATAGTAATAGGAGAATATGGATCATGATGAAGAAAGTCACAAAAGCTGTCATTCCTGCCGCCGGTCTTGGCACCCGCGTGCTGCCCGCTACCAAGGCCATGCCCAAGGGTATGCTGCCCATTGTGGACAAGCCTGCCATCCAGTATCTGGTGGAAGAAGCTGTGCGTTCCGGCATCACCGATATCCTCATCATTCTGGGCCGCAACCAGAGCATCATTGAGGATCACTTTGACCGCAGCCCTGAGCTGGAAGAAAAGCTGGCAAAGCCCGGCAAGGAAAAGGCTCTGGAAGAGTGCCTTGGCATCGCCAACATGGCAAACATCCTCTTTGTGCGCCAGAAGCAGACGCTGGGTCTGGGCCATGCTGTAAATACTGCCAAGGCTTTCACCGGTGATGATCCCTTCGTGGTGATCTATGGCGACGACGTGATCTGGGGCGAGGACCCGGTCTGTGCTCAGCTGATCCGCGCCTACGAGGAGTTCGGCCGCCCGGTGGCAGGCGTTTCCGCAGTGCCATGGGAAGATGTGAGCCGGTACTGCAGCCTGAAGACCACCCCCATCCACGACAACTATTTCTTTGTGGACGACATGATCGAGAAGCCCAAGAAGGGACAGGAGTTCAGCAACTACTCCATTCTGGGACGCGTGCTGCTGACCCCGGAGATCTACGATATCCTTGCCCACACCAAGCCCGGCGCAGGCGGCGAGATCCAGCTGACCGATGCCATGGCCGAGTATGCCCGCACCCGCGGCGGCATGACGGCCGTAGAGTTCACCGGCAAGCACTACGACATGGGCAACAAGCTCAAGGTGGTGGAAGCTCAGGTGGAGCTGGCCCTGCAGCATCCGGAGATCGGCGAAGAATTCCGCGCTTACCTGAAGGAGTTCTGCAAGACACTGTAACTTATCCTGAAAATAAAAGATCCTCCGGCAGACCTGTCGGAGGATCTTTTTTATTGTTTACCCATTTACCTGACTGGGGTGCTTCTGCGGCGGCATCTTGGTAAAGAGTGCCTTGAGCACCAGCGGAGTTGCCACGCTGGACACCACGATCAGCAGGATCACAGCGGTAAAGTAGACCGGGTCTACCACACCGATGGCCAAGCCCTTCTGTGCCACGATCAGTGCCACCTCGCCGCGGGTCATCATACCGACGCCGACCTTCAGGGAGTCGTCCCAGTTGAAGCGGCAGACC
>ERZ791833.1022-NODE-1022-length-10228-cov-2.65497_pt1 | contig 10228 bp, 7 predicted proteins | sample MGYA00510294_ERZ791833 | MGnify/ENA primary metagenome ERZ791833 (study PRJEB30046, sample SAMN00715270) | human gut metagenome | study: EMG produced TPA metagenomics assembly of the A metagenome-wide association study of gut microbiota in type 2...
ACCAGAAGGACTGTCAATCACATAATTAAGCTGCTCAGGACTTATCTCCAAAGCCTCTGTTATCTTTTCGATATTCTTGTTAGACTGATTAAGTAATAAAACAAAAGCACTGTTTGAAAGCATTGTCGTAGCAGTCTCACTTCTAAGTACATCAATGATATTCTGAGTAATACCGGTACATAGTCCTCCCTGCTTTCTTACCTTCTTCCACATCTGCTGTAAGTAGTCTGTACTAAAAGGCGATCTAAGAAGCACATGCACTTCATCTACATAGAGCCATGTTGATCTGCCATCTTCTCCATTTTCAATAATCTTCTGCTGAATCGCTTCCACCACCGGCATTACAGCCCATAAGCCCTGATGCAAGTGCCGCAAGGGCGTTAGCCCCAACTCCCTGTCCAATTATAATTGCATCTGTAAGTGTGTAAATTGACATTACCATTGCGCTACCAAGTGACGGTATTATAACAAATATGGAATAACTGTCAATTACTTATAAAACCGCTTACTCACTTTAAAAGATTTTACACTACTCCATTTGCCTTTGTCTTTTCCAACTATTGCTCTCACTCTTACATAATATCTTTTTCTAACACGTAATTTTCTTAACAGATATGTATTTTTTCCTGTACGTTTTGTTCTTACGTTTTTCTTAAATTTTCTGTCAGTTGAATACTGTATCCAATATATTTTAGCCTTACTTACCTTTTTAAAAGCAATTCTCACTTTTCTGTTTTTAAGTTTTTTTACTTTTAGAATTTTTGTTTGCTTTAAACTCTTTTTATTTACACCGTCAACACGAGTTGTAGTTTTTCCGTTAGTTGTTGGTTCATTTTCCTTTGTTACAACTTGTCCAAAAGTTGTAGTTGATTCTTTTTCTGATGTTGTTTCGTCAGTTGTTTGATTTTCTACAGTAGTTTCTGATGTTGTATTTTCTGTAGTCAATATTTCAGCTGTGGGTTCTACTGTGACAGTTGTCTCAGTTTGTTTCTCAGTTATTGGTTCTAATGTAGTTGTCACTTCCGTTGTTGGCTTTAGTGTTGTTGTCACTTCCGCTGTGGTTGGTGCTTCTGTTGTTGGCTCTGATGTTGTTGTCACTTCCGCTGTGGTTGGTGCTTCCGTTGTAGGCACTTCTATAGTTGGATTCTCCACTTTGTTCTCCAATTTTGTGTATACCTTTATTCTTCCTACATAATTTTTAAGTTGTGTCCATCCACTACCGTTGTTTATATATGACATTTCCCTGCCATTTTTATATGAAGTCATTATTTTGGCGTCACCCTTTTCATTTGAAACACTTACTATTGCAGAGAACCATTGGTCTTTTTCGATTTTTACCGGCTGATTCAGTTCTATTGTTACATATCCACTGTTTTCAAAATACGCCGTTGTAGTATTTGCCAGGTAACCACCTGAAACTGGTACATTGTCCTGTCCGCCATAAGGATAATCTACATTTTTGTATATCTCCACTTTAGCGGTTACATTTTCACCACCAATAGCCACATTTACTGCTTTTATATATTCATCTTTTAAATCATCAGATTTTTTTGCTTTAAACACATTTGCCACTGACTTATCTTTTCTTAATGGGAAATCGTCCATGCTTCCATCATAGTAATAATTAAAGTCATACTTGTCCTTTGGTGCAAATGAAAATGCATAAGAACAACTGCTTGTATTGTCATATGACAGCCAAAAATACTCCAATGATTTGTAACTGTTTTTTACAAGCCAGCCACCCTTTTGGGTAGCACCATTTGGCACAAATTTGTCTGATGGGATATTGTCATCCCAGCCAATGATTGTGCATGCATGTGGAGAAATTGTACTGCCCTGTTCATTCTTTGGATTGTAGTATAATGTTTCTCTTGCATTGTTGTACTGAAATGTTACTGCCCCATATTTTGCTATGGCTTTTTTTATTGACCTAATGTATTCTTCCGGATTTGATTTGTTTTCAGGTATATAAATTGCATTTTCAAATCTATATGATGGATTTTCATATGGGTTTGTGGTAACCACATTACCCGATACCGGTGCCCACCACATTGAATATAACTTGGCAATTTTTAGTGGGTCTCCTGACTGCGTCAAATAATTTACTGATTGCCAGTCTCCATCTGTATTTCCCAATGGATCGCTTTCTCTCTTAAAAACTCTATAAGCTGCCGCCATCGGATTTAATGATAATGTATCTTTTGTTACTGTAGGATCAATTCCACTTTTCAAAATGGATGATTCTGCTGCTGCAATGCTTGAATATGCCCAACACAAATTGGTATCTCCCTGATCTTTTACTGGTGTGACTATGCCATCGTCCCTTCCATCATATTTTTCCCTGTCTGAGATTTCTTTAATTTCAGTCTGTTGTTCTTCAAAATCACCTTCTATTTTAAATGTTAATTGATTATCAGTTATGTTTGTGACTTCAACATACATATCATCGGTTATTTCCAAGCTCTGATTCAGTTTTAATGGTGCGTCAGATTTTGTTGAATATGTGCCACCTAATGTTTCATAATTCCACTTTCCTGCAACGCATCCCATATTGTTTGGGAATTTTGTGTCTTTGTCCACCAAATAACAAACAAGTCCTGAACTAATTGTCAATCCTTTTAGCTTCGTTCCATCTGTTTTATACAATTCTTTTGACTGACAATCATACTTATTACCACCTGTGCCAAAATTTCTATATTCTAAGTACAGTGTTTTATTGGTTCCTTTTAAATTTAATTTGTATCCGACTATCTGTGAATCTCCTCTAGTCGATGCTTCCTTTAAGGTATACTGTCCATTTTGATAAATTGTTTTAACATTGTCAGATGTAAGCCACCCCTTTGCTTCTCTTTCTTTTACAGATATAAACTGTGGCACAGGTGACATATGCTTTGCCATTGCAGACATATAATATACCGGCGAACTATTTGAACTATTGTACAAGTCCTTAAATCCTAAAATGTGCCCCATTTCATGAGTTGCCACTGCCATAGGCAAAATCACGTTTTCCCGATTATCCTTGTATAAATAATTATAGGAATTTGTCACCTGTACATAGTTTTTACTTGTAATTGTTTTTCCATCTGCATTTATTTTTACGTAATCTGCATAATCCTTATAATTCCACAAAGGTGAGGACCAACCCACAGAGATACTCTGAGTTGTATTTTTATAAATAATGGTGATTGCATCGATTATCCCATCATTGTTTTTATCAAGTTCAGAAAAGTTGTACTTTTTTGTACCATCATAATTTGTAATCACATTACCCGCTGATATAGCTCTGTTTATAGATTCAGACCAGTCTGTTTTTAATTCGTACATACGCTCTGCTCTCTCTCCGTTGTCCCTGTAACCTTCAGGATTCTCTTCACTATACTCTGCATAGTATCCTCTTGTATGAGATAACTGCACTGAACCACCTTTATTAAACAAATACACGCTATTTATCTTAAGACTTCCCCTTGACGCAATTTCATAATAATCCGAAACATTAAAATATGCACTGTTATAAGTATTATCTGTAATTTTTCTAACAGATTCCCCATTATAAGAATTATCTATAAATTCATCTTCATCCAAAAATCTTGCAAATACTATAAGATTTGTAAAATTACTTTCTTTTGTTTTATTTTCTGTATTTTCATTCGTATCATCAGCAAAAGTTGCGCCACTAAAAAGCATTGTCATAACCGTAACAAACGCCATAATTATACTAAACCCTTTTTTCATAAAATCTCCTTTTAATCATTTATTCTTTTACACCTTAATTATATATTCATTATAGCATTTACCAGATTAAATTTGTGTTCTAATTTTTTAGAATTATAAGCCTTTGGCACCGCATTTGATTATTTCATCCATTTGTACATCTGAAAGTTTTATTCCTCCAATTGCTTTGTCAATGATTCTTTGCATAAATGTCTGTTTGTGACACATATAACTTTGTCATATATGTCCGCTGTTTCATTTTTTAATGTAGTATTCATAAATTTTACCTTTATATATTTTTATATGAAATTATTTTGTATGTTATCATTTCATGCGCTACCATTTCGTACGCTATCATTTTGTATGTTATCATTTAGTATGGTACCATTACGTAGCTTATTTCATCATGTCACTAACCATAAATATAATCGCTCATTACCGGTTGCATTCCAATCTTTTGAAGATCATTGTAAATTTCATCTACCGAACGCCATCAGAAATTTCAAACTGATCATCGCCCTTATCTTCAATGTCTTTAGCGTGACTTCCAATTCCAGTGCTTACCCCGGCTGAAATTTTAGTTGCTGCAATATTGGCGGTGCCCTTCTTATCATCTACTGTAGAAGTTTTAAATCCATCTGCTGATTCAAAGGATGTAGACCATAATTCTCTTTTTGTTATATCTGCATCTATCACTTTTCCATGCACAGTTTCGCTTTTCGTAACAAATCCCACAGGGAGAGCCATACATACTGCAAGTAGAATACAGATACCCTTTCTTAATTTTCCTTTCTTTGTCATAATGTCTTCCTTTTCAACTACAACATAACTGTACCTAACATAAAAATGCCATATCACTTATGCCATATAATCATTAAAATACATTTTAATTATACCTAAAATGTTGTTTGCCACATATACTTTCTAAAATTCAGATACCTCTAATAAAAAACATGCTTTGCCTATTCAACTCCCTCGCCCCTCAATCTTGAGGGGTTGGCTTTTCTTTTGCTTCATTTTTCTGCATAATAGACATATGAATATCTTACAAAGAATCTTTACCAACTATTATGAAGAAATTAAATATACTCTTCATCCCAGAGCTTCTGAGATAGAAAATATCGAAAAGATGATAAACTGTGGTGATCCTTCTTTTGGTGGTGCTATGTACGGCTACCCACACTGTGGAAATCTTAAGTTCATTCCTTTTCGCTGCCACAGCCGTTTCTGTCCCTCTTGCGGTAACAAGTATTCCATGGAACGTACTAAATCTATGTCTTTTAAACTGGTTAACGTTCAGCACAGACACTGCGTCTTCACGATTGATGAAAATCTCCGTGATTTTTCCCTTCAGAACAGAACTCTGCTTCATTGTTTTTTCCATTCTGTTGCCAGTGTTATTTTCCACATGTTCTTTAAAATGAACAAATCCAAAAACTTCCCTCTCGGTTATATCATGGTTCTTCATACTTTTGGCAGGGATCTCAAATGGAATTCTCACATTCACTGCCTGATTTTTGAAGGTGGCTACAGCTATGACGGCGTGTTCGTTACCTTCCATTACAATCGTCACGAAGACGAAAAGTATGTCGAAGAAACTCTCCCTGCTATGGATTTCATAAAACGGTTAATCAGACACATCCCTGAAAAGCACTTTAAAATGATTCGATATAGTGGAATCTATGCCCGCCTCCCGGCAGGCTGTTTTCAATTTACCAGAACGCCAACTACGGTCTTTCCTATAAAGAAAAAAAGACTCCAATGTGACTAATTAATCACATTGGAGCCTTATTCTCCTATATTTGCCAAAATGGTATCATATTGGTATCACCTCGGTAATATTATATACAATTATGTGGTTCTAAGCCCTTTATTTAAAGGCTTTTTAAAAATTTGAATTCAAAAAAACTGTTATTCAAACTCTTGGGCGGAGAGATTTATCTGGCTGTTTCTAGGTGCACATTTGTGCATTTTATTCTTCATATTCATCTTATTTCGCATTTTTGTGTACCTCGTCTAAAATTTTTAGAGCCAAAATGGAGCCAAATATACTCTTAAAAATATACGTTATAATAATGAACTCACATATCAAAAATACTTAGCTGTGTTTCTTTTAATGACTCAACTTTTCTAATCGTTATTTTGTCATCTTCTTGAACTTGCCCACATAGAAGAGGTGACGAAGGATCATATTTGGCAGCGTTTGTTTCTACACTTTTTGAACTATAATTTGCATAGCAATATGCACATCCATTTTTGCATGTATTATAAGTACCTATTTCAACGCTTTCAACGCATCCACATTCTTTACGCTGATTTTTGTCTTTGCCAACATTAAGTTTACATCCGATAATTTTTTCAATTAATTCTCTATCTATGCAACAATTATGAATTATACCACATTCATCCAAATCTATTTTTTCTGCACAACTTCCAATCTTAATATTATTATCCGCAGCTATCTTACTTAATTTCTCAGCAAATTCCCGCAGCTCATCATCATTTAATTCATAACTTGACAATCCATCCATATTTTTTTTATTTTTAGGATATATATCAACAAAACTAATCACGCATTTTTCCGTGTATCCACTTAAAGCCTCAGCAATGCTTTTAAATGCCTTCAAATGATATTCTTTCGTATATCTATCAGAAAAGAATATAGGATCATATCTCCAAATCACTTTTTGCTTGCCAATTTTTTCAGATAGTTCTTGAAAGACTGGAATCATTTCTGCTTTTTTATTTGGTAAATTAACCTCAACATCATTTCCATATCCAGTCAATGTGAATTGAAAATAGTAATTATAATCTTTTATCTCGTTTAACCTTTTCATCATTGGCAACGGATTCTTTGTCCAAAACACTATGCAATCTACAACATCTGGAGTAATTTTTATTTCACTTATCTGATGAGCATTCATCGGATTACGAACATATAAAAATCCTTCTTTTATTCTATTATAGAACCATTCCGAATAATAATTAGGAATATCAGTTCTTCTACTTACGCTTAATATCATCTAATTGACCCTTTCAAACATGATTACCTGATATCTAATATGTCCTACTTTTAAAATAGGCCATCTACTTAAATATTTCTTACAATTAGATTGACAATTTTCTTCTTGAATTTTATAATTCGCACATTCCACATTTAGAACAATAAGTGAGTGTGGGTACCGACAATCTATCCCCAAACCTCCCGCAGCGCCGCAATCTCCTGTTCCGCCAGGGTGGGGTAGAGGGTGTTGGCAAAAAGAAAAGCATAGCGGTAGAGGGCAGCGCCGCTGGCACCGAGGGAGCGCAGCGTGGTGGCTTGGGTGGCGAGGGCATGGCCGGTGCACCACTCGGTGCCGGGACCGGAGGTATCGCCCTCGTCGCCGTCACCGATACGGTAAGCACCAAGGCCGAATGCCAGTTGAACGGATTCTGTGCGCGGCAGCGAGAGCCACTCGGCGGCAAGGCGGCCAAGTGACAGGGCATCGGAACCATTTTTGCGGTAGTTCAGGCCCCAGTACAGCTGCGGGATCAGATAATCACAATAGCCTGGCTTGGCCAGCCAGAGCGCGGCATCGCTGTATTGGCCGTCGCGGCAGCCGCTCAGTGTGCCCTGCGGTGAAACCCCAAACCGCACATTGAACGCATGGGCGGCGGCGTAACAGGCCCGCATTAGATCGTTTACATTTTGCCGCCGCCAATCGGCCAGCGAGATGGTGCTGCCGCTTGCGGCATAACTGTCGGCATCAAAATCCGGGGCAGTAGTGGGGTAAAAGTAATCATCAAAATGAATGCCGTCAATGGCATAATTGGTACATAGCTCACGGATGGAATCGGCCAGATACTGCTGGACTTTGATGCTGGCGGGGTCCAGATACAGGCCGGTTGCAGTGTGCTTGACCCAGTTGGGATGCAGCAGAGCAGGGCTTTGCGCGCAGAGCTCAGCCGGGGTTCCGTTGGCCTGCAGGCGGTAGGGGTTGATCCAGGCTTCCAGCGTAAGGCCCTGGGCATGGGCGGTTTCTACCAGCACGGCAAGCGGGTCAAAACCGGGGTCCTGCCCTTGGGTGCCGGTGCAAAGGTGGCTGAACGGAAAATACCGGCTGGGGTACAGGGCATCTCCAAAGGGCCGCACATGGGCAAAAACGGTGTTTGCCCCAAGGGAGGCAATGTTCTGCATGATGGCGGCGGCATCGGCACGGAAAGCGGATTCACTGCTGAAATCGGTATGCTGCCATTCCAGAAAACTGACCCAGACGGCGCGAATCTCCTGCGCGGCAGCAGGGGACGGAGTGGGTGCAGCGGAAAGCACCGGGCTTGCGGATGGCTGCGGCGTGGTAGACGGCCCCAATACGGCGGGCATTATGAAAAGAAATGACATAAGGAAAAACACCCCCAAGGTTGATAAGAATATGCGCATGATACCACCCCTTTGCCGGTTTGCCATACACCCCAGCATATGCGCCGAAAACGAAAATAAGTGTTGGCAAGCGGGTAAAATTGTGATATACTAAACAGGTATCTGACATCATGAGGGCCATTAGCTCAGTTGGTCAGAGCTGGCGGCTCATAAACATTGGATGTTAGAATTCCGTTTCCCGCAAAGTAACGATTCACCGCGGATTATTCACTTTTTCTCGAGATAATTTCCGCTTTCATCTACAATTCATCTACGAGCACCTTTCGGCTCCTCGGTGGATTGTAATATGCGGGCCATTAGTTCAGCGGTTAGAACTCTCGGCTCATAACCGAGTTATCGCAGGTTCGAATCCTGCATGGCCCACCAAAAAAGGACGTGCAAGCGTAAAGTTTGCACGTCCTTTTCATCTTTCAGGAGTTTTTCTCTTGTAGAGCGTCTCGCTCATCTGGCTGCGGATGGAATCCTGCCGCTTGTGGTAGACCTGCGTATAAATTGCCAGTGTCGTGCTGGGTTGGGCATGACCTGCTTCGGCGGCTACTGTGGCAACGCCGATGTCCGGGTTGGAGAGCAGGATACTGACAAAGGTGTGGCGAAACATATGCGGGTGGATTTTGCGGATGCCCGCTTTCTCAGCCACGCGGTCAACAATTTTGCCATAGTGGTCGGGGCTGATGGGCCAGCCGAAATCATTGATAACGATAAAATTTTTCCCGCGCAGCTTTTGCAGGGATTCCCGGTACGATTCCCACTTTCCGTCCATGCAGGTCTGCCAAGCACTGCCCATACGGTGCTTTTGTGCAAGCCATTGGTCACGGTAGGTTTTCAGATATTCCATAAATTCGGGTGCTACATCTATGTCACGGACGTTGTCCTCTTTCGTGGTCGTTAGGTGATAGCCTTTGTTCACTATGAGCAGTGACTTATCCACATGGACGGTGCAGTGGTCGAAGTCAATATCTTCCCATGTCAGCCCGGCTAACTCACCGCGCCGCATTCCGGTATTCAGCAGCCCCATAACGATGACTTGCTCCAGTGTGGAACAGCGCGGCAGCACCTTAAAAAGAGCCTCTACTTCTTCCGGGTGCAGGCAGTCTACCGGGCGGCTGCGCGTACCTTTAACCGCGAGTGTTTGGGTATCGTTGTCTATGCCGTACTCGCGTTCGGCATATTGCATTACGAGCCGCAGAAAGATGGCATACTCCTTGATGGTTTTTCGTGCAATAGGGCGGTGATCCAGTTCAATATGAAACAGCTTTTCGGGCTTACATTTGAGAGCTGCTGCAATTTCCTGTGCTGTTTTTAGTGTGGTACGCTCTCCGCGGAACACTCGCTCTACAGATTTTGTCTGTATGGAGCATTGTGCTGCAATTTGGGGACAGGACAGTTTCTTATATTGCTTTGCGTTGGGTTTCAGCACCGCATACCCTTTCACGCTGCGCACATCGGCCTCACCCAGCAGATCCAGAAACTTCTCGCATTCGCGCTTATTTACCTTTGAAATCGGCATTTCTGCAAATGCCGGGCTGATTTCGCAGATTCGGCGCAGCATGGTTTCCTTACCTGCTGTGGTGTTGGCTTTATTCTTATGCTGTTCGTAGTCGCCCTCCAGACGAACGGAGGGATCAAGCATCGATTTTTTGGAATCAATGTATGCTCTTGCTGCATCTCGAAAGGGCGTGTTTTTGCCATCTTTTTCATCGTCGGCTTTCTGCTGCTCTGCGCGTTCAAAAACGAGTGCGGCTTCAATGGCAGCGTTTTCACGCTGGCGGTGGGTTTTCAACACAGTGGGGTCAAAGTCAAAGCGCCCATATCGCCGCACCCTTTTTCCGTGTACAGTCACATTAGCGGTCAGTACATAATAGGGGGCGCTGCGTTTGGGTATCATAAGTTTTGCCGATGCCATTATTCCGATTGCTCCGTTTTTTTGTTGTAGTAAGCCGCCAGTTTACCAAGGTTAATATACCACTTAACACCGGACTGAAATGCAAGGTCAGGATTCTCGCGGCAGACACGCCGCAGGTAATACGGCGGCAGATTCATAATTTCACTTGCCTGCTTGATGCTGACAATCTGCGGCAGGGTGATTTTTTCAATTTCGCA
>ERZ791833.1047-NODE-1047-length-10017-cov-2.99679_pt1 | contig 10017 bp, 7 predicted proteins | sample MGYA00510294_ERZ791833 | MGnify/ENA primary metagenome ERZ791833 (study PRJEB30046, sample SAMN00715270) | human gut metagenome | study: EMG produced TPA metagenomics assembly of the A metagenome-wide association study of gut microbiota in type 2...
GGTGATGCGGTACTCCTGTTTTCGGGCACGTCCCAAAGGCGGACGGCCTCCTTTTTTCGGTGTGTTCATGGATTGGAATTTTTGAGTTGAGACCATCGGGATAGGGCCTTGCGGCCGGTTTTTGGCTGACAAAAACACAAACTTGCCTCTGTTACCTCTGCTATTCGAATGCTCGGGGATCTCCCCGGCATTCTCAATCGACTATTTGCACTCCCGCTCACCGAGAATCCGTTGAATATCCGATGTGCGATATCGGATCTTGTTGCCGATCTTGACGGCCTTCAGATAGCCCTTCCGGTTCCAATGCCAGAGCGTCGCATCGCATACGCCGCACAGCTCCTTGACCTGCTCCTTGGTCAGGAAGCGTACCTTGCGTGCCTCGGCGACCTGGGTGGCCAACTCCTCTTTGGCGCGATTGATCAGATTGCTGGAGAAGGCCAGCAGATCCTCACCGCTAACCTCCAGACGAATGCTTCCGGGCGCTTCGTGGAGGATGGATAATAAGTCTTTCATAAGTTGTTGTTTCCGCACGGGTGGGACGGCGCTTTCCGGCGGAATAAAAAGCGACGCCGTCGCCCGGATATCCGAGTGACGGCGCAAATATAATAACGTGATTGAACGATCTTTAAGCGTTTAATTCGCGACGGGTTCGGACGAATTAAACGAGTTCGTTTCGGATAGAAAATCCTTGATTTCGCGAATGGCGACGGCTTCCGAGCCTCGATCCCGGACCGCTTTTCCGGCAAGCAGCGGTTCGGTCAGCCGGCTGTATGCCTCCTGAATGCCGCGTTCGTGGACGATGCGAATCTCTTGGCCGTATTCCTCCTGCAGTGCGTCGCGGAACGGTTTGATCGGAATCGGGAGCGTTAGGTAACGCAATTCTTCGAGAGCTATCTTCAGTCGGGCAATATCGGTTTGTGTATGCCGGGTGAGGAGATACGTCCCGATCCTACGCCGCAACTCCTCGGGACGGGATACCGTCGGGGCGAACATCTCCGTCAAAGAGCGGGTGGCTCCGGGACGCCCCGGCTTGCGCTTTGAATCGTTCCTGTCGTCCGACGACTCCTCCATGGCCCAATCCAGCACCTGATCGCTTTCGGCCAGACGCATGGCTTCGCGGTGGGCTTTCCACTCCTCCCGGGTCCGAAGCCCCAGTTTGATGGAACGGGCAATCAGCAATCGGATCGTGGCGCTCATGGTGATCTTCTGGAAGTAGCCCAGGTCAGGAGATCGGCGTAACTCTTCACAATGCTCCACCATGCGTTCGAAGCTCTTTCCGAAGTAGAGCCAGCATAGCATTGCCGGAACCGGCGACCCGGCGACCGGCTGCTCACACTCTCCAATCAGTTTGCGGGCGAGGTCGTTGTCTTGGGCGGCTTGTTCGATCTCGTCGACATGGTCGAACAGCCCCTCGTTGGCCTTGGCTGCCGCGAGCTTCCGATATTGCGGAATAAGGGCGATGGCCTGAAGCAATACGGCCTGACACCCGGCCATATCCCGGGTGTTCATCGACTCTTCGAATGCGGCATATTCTTCGGGATGGGTCTCCATCCACTCCCGCAGCTTTGCCTTGAAGGCTTCGTATTCCGCCTGACCCATGGTGCAGTTGTTTGAAGTTGGTAATTGGCTCGTTGAGCGAGCTTCTTATGACAACAAATTTACTAATTCTTTTTTCATTTCATCGTCGATGGTGCGGTAGCGGGCAAAGGCCTTGCTGCCCTCCTTGTGTCCGCTCAGAGCGCCGACCAGATTGGGATCCTTGGCCTGCCGGTAGAGATTGCCGACAAAGGTCCGACGTGCCAGGTGTGACGAAGCAATCTTATACAACACCCGCTTCTCCTCCTCGCGGGTCGTCGGATTGATGACCGTAACCAACCGCTTCAACCCGGCCGCTTTGAAGATCCGCTTGATGGCCAGGTTGTATTTCTGTTCGGAGATGAACGGCAGCAGCTTGTCGCTGTCACAGGCTTCATACCGGGCAAGAATCTCCGTGGCCATGGCGTTGAGCGGCACCCGCACCGTCAGGACGTCCCTCCTTGGTCTTGCGCGGAATGTATTCGATGGCGCCGCCGATGAGATTCGATTTTGTCATCTTCAGCAGGTCGCCTACCCGGCAGCCGATCAGACATTGGAAGACGAAGATGTCCCGCTGGATGGCCAACTGGGGATGGCGCTTCAGATTGGTGGCGTAGATCCGGTGCAGCTCCTCGATGGTGATATAATACGGCGTCCCGTAGGTACACTCCTCCAGCGGGAAATCGTCGAACGGCCGGTTCCGGCTCTTCTTATGACTGTTGCACCAATAGAAGAAGGTTCGGATGCGCGAGAAGCAGTCCAACAGCGTGTTCTTGCCTCGGGGTTGCGGTGTGCGGGCCTCGGGAATGGCCTCGTAAATCTCGGGATAGATGGCGCAGTAGCGGTACTCGTTTTCCAGAAAGTTCCAGATGTCCCGCAGGGTGTCGGCCGTTACCCGGTCCACATCCAGTGTGAAGTCCTCCTTCCCCATCTGGGTAGCCCGGATGTAGAGTTCATAACGCTGCAAAGCCCGTTTGATGACGCGATAGTTCTTCTTGCGAACCTCCGAAAGCCGGTGCTTCTCGAGAAACTCGTCGAACAGCGCTGTCAAGGTCGGTTTGATGGCGGATACTTGCTCCAGGTTGTACTTCTGCGGATTGTAATATTGGTCCAGCGCCTCCTTCAGCCAACCCTTTGACACCGTCTCTTCGGGACGGTTCTGATAGGCTCTCTCGATGTAGGTTTTGAGCCTGCGGGCCTCGTTGTTGTAGCGGGTGCGCATGGCCTCGTCGCAGACGACTTTGCTCTTGACCTGCTCGGCCTTGTCATCCCAAAGATTCGGATTGATCGTAAGACGGGTCGGAGCGACCAGATCGAGTTGCCGGCCGTCGCGCAGACGCGCGTAGATGGTTGCCTGGGACTCCGTGTCGTAACGGGTGACGCTCTTTTTGAGAATGAGGGTTACTTTCATGGTTCAGCAAGATATAGGGGCTAGTGGCAAAGATAGGAATCTTTCCCCACATTTTCCCCACACATGCTGAAAAATCTTCAATGCCCTTTTAGGGATTAAAACAAATGAGCGAATATATAATACTGAAAATAAGTGAAATATGGTAAAATTTGCTCATATATCCAATTATTCTAATTTAATGAGATTTACTATATTCAAATGCGGCTCCGGGTACTATTCAAAAAACCTCAAATGACTTATAAACAATCATTTGAGGTTTTTATTTTGGCTGATATGTCCGCATTTTGTCCGCATTTTTTTGTAAAGTTGAAAATTTTTGTTTATTGAATATTGGATTTTAAACAAAACGGAGGCCGATGAGCCTCCGTTTTTTACGTCAAATGGGATTGTTCCACTAAAATAATATTCGTAGCTTGCAATGATTCGTAAGTAAATATAGTTTCTTTTCAACGATTCATCGCCGGTAGCTATCTATCAATAATAGTTGACGAATAAAATCTTGATTTTCCCCAATGTAAACGACACAGCAATACAACAGTAAGAAAGCCACACAGGACACTAAGGATAATGCTCCAAAGGTTCCATCCGCAGCACCATTGATATAAAATGTAGGTTATCAAACCGCCCCAAGCCAATGCTGCGAAAAAAATAAAAATTCCGGTAATTTTCTGAGTAGAGACAAAGCCTGGCGCATAACATTTTGATTTATTGCATCGAAAAATATTCTTAATACGTTTCCACAAACTCTCTTTCTGAGGACGTTCCGGTTGGGCAGTGTAAACATTAGGATATACATCTTTATTAAGTACCATTTCTATACCCTGTACCACTTTAATCCAGTGCTCGTTCCACTTACGGTACCCGAGCAAGGCTCCGTACCAACAAAGGGAGGCGATCCAACCGAGAACGGATATAATCAGGGGCAAGAACCACTCCTGCGATTCTGCAACTGCCGCAGGAGCTTTGCCGCAAACCGGTTTGCATGCGCAACATAGCGTTTCGATTTCGCTTTTCGGCCAGATCGAGTAAAGAGCGACGAATAAAGCGCCGACGAAGATGGCATAATAGTTCATCCAGATGTTGTAGCGGCCTACCTGAAACTGATAGCCTTCAATTGCTTTTTCATAAGCTGTAAATGTATTCATCTTTTGAGTATCGTTTTGGGAGTTCTCAATAAATGCATCGGGTGACAGTTGCTGTCCATTCGATGGTTGAGTGTTGGAATTTGTACACATAATTATTGATGTTAAAAAGCTAAAAATCAACTTCTTCAATTAAATCAACTTCCCAATCAGAATAATTTGCTGTACATCCGGTTGGAACAATCAAATGATTTGGATACGAGCCTCTATATCTGTAAGCATTATAGATGTCATACTGTCTTTTCCTGCTCCATCCCGGTTGTCTTTCGACGATTTCTCTTTTAATAAATCTCTTATCTGAAATCGTCGTTTCTTTCAGCCCAAATGATTTAATAGTAATCGTCGGCGGTAGTGAAGATTGGATATATATTTTGGAAAAAATAGCAGAATAATAAGTATCGTCGTATATAATACGATCATAGTAGTCCATATCGGGATCGGTGGAGAGCTTTTCTTTTTCTTGTATTATTTCTTCAGAATCAATGCTTTTTACAAATGCACAATCTCCAATTGATGTAATGTTTGGACCAAGAGATAAATACCCATCAATTTTAGAGCAACCGAAAAATGCACGAGCCCCAATTGATGTTATGGAATTAGGCAACTTAAGATTACCTGTAATGCTTGAAAGATTTTCAAAGGCAGACTCGCCAATAATATTAACCCCTTCAGCTATAGTGAGTTTAGAAAAATTACGGCAATCATAAAAACAGGCAAACGGTATATTTATACCACTATCAATCGTGAGATGTCTATTGAAGCCTACATTCCCACTAAATGCAGAAGCGCCTAATGACGTAACTGTTACAGGTATTGTTAGATCCCCTACCAATGATTGGTTCCCTCCAAAAGCAGACTCACCAATAGTTTGTAATCCATTGCCGAGTGTCAAGGTGCCGTTAAAAGTACATGATGTGAAACAGTAGTTGCCAATTGAGGTAGTGGCATCAGGAATTACAAGGTTCCCTGTAATAGATTTACACTGATAAAATGCATATTCTCCGATAGTCTGCACTGTTTCGGGAATGTATATCGAAGTGATTGCTGCTTGATAAAATGCACGATTTGGAATCGCAGTAAGACCAAGAGGCAATAAAACTGTCGAAATATTAGTATTAGCTAAGCAACTTGCCGGAATAGTCGTATTGTCGGTCTTTGAAAGATCAAGGGCTTTAAGATTTTTCATCGTTCTGATAAAGTCGAAGTCGAATGTGTTGATCTTGCCAGTAAGGGTCAATTCCTCGATGATGTCCTTATCCTCAGAATTGATAAGTTGATCGAGGGTTCCGGCCGTTGTAACATGAACGGTTTGTGAGGTTCCAGATTTTTGGGTGATAAGAATCGTTTCTGATGTTATACCGAGGTTATCGACCAACCGGATTGTCGAATAACGAACTGTAAGAGCCGAATTGGAGGCTACGGTAAATGTCAGGGTTTCATCACGCATAGCGGCACGGGTACGTGTATCAGCTACGGAAATCCACGATTTATCGGCTTCGGGTATTTCGACCGTATAGTCGATATTGGTCGAGAGATCGACAGTAACCGTACCGCCATTGTAACCGACCGTATAGGATTTGGTCGTTACAACGATAACTCCTTCGACAAAGTTGATCGAACGCATAATCGTCCGTTCCTTACCGTCGGTGACGAATATCAGCACCTCGCTCGGCAGAATCGTACTCGGAGTAGTGATTTCGATGGTTCCAGTTGCATTGTCCGTCTTTTTTACCACAGCCCGAAACCCGTCTTGTGCCAAAGCCTTGATAACGGTATTTTCATCAGCTCCTGTAATGGTATAACCGATCGAGTATGTTTTATCCGCCAATACCCGAATATCCTCGGTTTCGGAGAATGTGATAGACAGCGGATGATGTTTGGGCACGGAAATAACCGAATCATCCTGCAATTTGAAATGGATATAATCTTCATCTTGGGTAATTTCCTTGAAAATCGAAACGGCATCAGTTCCGTCAGTCCCATCTTCACCTGTGGCTTTGCCCAACTGTGTCCAGTTTGTTCCATTGTCATAGGAAATGTACCAATATCCCTCTCTGATTTCGAGTTTGGGAGTAATGCCGTCTTTACCGTTCGCTCCGTCCGTTCCATCTTCTCCATCTGAACCGTCTGCACCATCTTTTCCGTCTGTCCCCTCGGCTTTGATTTTATTACCACTATCATCCGTCAGCCACTTGCCGTCAAGCGTCCAGTAATAAACGCCGTCAGTATCCTGCTTTACGCTGATAACAGGAGTATGCCCGTCTTGTCCGTCAGCCCCGGGCTTGCCATCCGAACCATCTGTCCCGTTTTGGCCATCTTTACCATGATAAATAGTAATTGGATTACTTTTATTGAATCTGATCGTATAGCCTATTTCTATCCCATCTTGCATAACAGGGGTAATCTCTGTAATATAATCATTATTTTGCAGAGCAGTAACAATCGTTTGTAAAGACGAAATGTTGGTATTCATCTGATTACAGAGTGTTTTCAGAGCCTCGAATGCCGACCACGTGGGCAATTTGATCTGCGTACCGTTAGACAACGTAAAAATTACATAGTCGGTATTGGTTTCATAGTCAATATCCGTAAACATCGGATCACCGCTAATACCGTCCTCTCCATCTTTACCGTCTTCACCGGTGGCTTTACCGAGTTGTGTCCACGTGGACTCGTTGTCATAGGAAATGTACCAATAATCGTTTTCGATTTTGAATTTAGGGGTAATACCATCTTTGCCGTCCATGCCGGGCTTTCCGTCCTGCCCATCATTCCCGTCTTCTCCATTCGACCCGTCCGTACCATCCTTGCCATCGGTTCCCTCTGCTTTGATTTTATTGCCGCTATCGTCCGTCAGCCAGTCACCGTCGAGTGTCCAATAATAGCTCCCGTCAGTATCTTGCTTTACTCCGATAACGGGAGTATGTCCGTTCTTTCCGTCTTCACCGTCAACTCCGGGTTTCCCATCCTCTCCGTCAGTTCCGTTTTGTCCATCCTTACCATGATAAATGGTGATCGGATTACTTTTACTGAACGTTATCGTATAGCCAACCTCTTTCCCATTCTGCATGATGGGGGTCACGTTCGTAACATAGTCGTTCTTTTGTAATGCCGTTACAATAGTTTGTAACGATGAAATGTTGGTGTTCATCTGTTTGCAGAGCTCTTCCAATTTGGCCACCCGATTTTCCAAATTATCTACGCGCCCGGTCAATGCCGAATCGTCATACTCATCGCTACAACTTGCAAACAGCAATGTAGCAATATACAACACCGATAGAATTTTTTTCATAGTAATTATTATTTGAATTGATTGAATATTCAAATTGTAATTACCATCCGGCCCCTCAATGGTGAATAATCAAAAAGAAAGTGTGGAACTGCAATATATGTTTTGATATGTGTTCGGGAAACTCGAAAATGAAAACAAAAGCATAATAACTGTAAATGTAACCGCTAATATACAGTGTTTTATGTGGTATCAGATTCGGGATTGACATCTTAATTTGTTTTAATCCGTTTCAAGTTTCTTCGGGATATATGGGAACATATACGGGAATTATTGTACCTTTGCAGAGTAATTCAAAAAACACTGCCGATGAAAGTTTCCGTATATCTGAAAAAGAGCGATTCCTCGACCTCGAACATCTGTTTCCGGGTCAGGGAGAAGAACGTGGATATAAAGGTCGTCTCTCCCCTTGCCGTATATGACAAGTATTGGGATTCCGATACCCTCAGTTACAAGCGCACTGCAGCTGTTCCTGCCACCGAGCAGAAACGGCTGCCCAGACAGATTGCGGCCATCATCGAGCATGTTGAAAAGACCTTCTCGGACAAGGCAGACAGCAAATGGCTGAAACAGGCCATCGAGGATGTGCTGTACCCTGCCCGCGCCTTCGAACGCAACCATCCGAACTTGCTCCGCCGCATCCATGAATATCTAGTAAAGTTTGACGGTGCGGACAGGACGAAGGAGCATATCATCCGTTTCGAGCGCAAGATGTCACGTTACCATGACTATCAAAGGGAGATATTGGGTAACACAGACTTCATGCTCTTTGTGGAGACGGTCACACTGGAACAGATGAACGATTTCCGGGATTATGTCGTAAATGAACATCTGTTGCAACAGGAGCATCCCGGCTTCTATGCCTCACGCCTGCTTGTCAAACGCAAGCCCAAGCCGCTTTCAGGCACTACCGTCATCAACATCATGAACCTCTTCTGTACCTTTCTGCACTGGTGCAAGAAGATGAAGTATTCCGACAACGAGGTCTATGCGCTCTACGGCTGCAAGGAGCCGACCTACGGTGATCCCTTCTACCTTACATCCGAAGAGAGGAATATTCTTTATAATGCAGACTTGAGTGACTGCCCGAAGTTGTCCATCATCCGGGACATATTCGTGTTCCACTGTTATGTAGGCTGCCGTGTCGGAGACCTTTACCGGCTGACAAGGGACAACATCAAGGACGGTTTCCTAGAGTATATGCCGCAGAAGACGAAGAAGTGTCAGGCGAAGACCGTCAGAGTACCCCTGCACGAGAAAGCATTGAAGATACTGGAACACTACGATAAGAATGCAGACAGGCTGCTTCCGTTCAAAACGGTGCATACCTATAACTTGAGTATACGGGAACTGCTGAAACATTGCGGCATAGACCGGATGGTGACCATCCTTGACACGCACGGCTACAACACCGTGCAGAGACCTTTGTACGAGGTGGCCAGCAGCCATACGGCACGCAAGACATTCGTAGGCAATCTGTACAAACAAGTTCCCGACCCGAACCTGATAGCTTCCCTATCGGGACACGTGGAGGGAAGCAGGGCGTTCAGACGTTATCGAACGATTGATGATGACATGAAACGCAAAATGGTAGAGATGATAAACTAAGGAGGACATATATATGAAAGTGACGGCATTCATCAGAAAAACATCGGCCAAGAACAACGTGACGAATCTGGCACGTGTCTATTTCCGTGTCCGGGACATCGGCGGAGTGGACATCAAGGCGGCAAGCGAGCTTTCCATCAACCCCAACCACTGGAGCGCGGAGAAACAGGGCTACAAGCCCCGTGTGGCATTGGTCTCGGAGGAAAAGCGGATGAACTTCGACCGGGACATCCAGCAGATTACGCACCTTATCACCAAGGAATACCACCGCGGTGTGGACGGCAACTGGCTCAAGGGGCTGATAGAGGAATACCACCATCCCAACATCAACGCGAGGGGCGGCAACAAGGCAGACGAATACCTGCTGTCGTTCCAGATTAAGAAATACATGGACGAAACACCTCTTGCCGATGAAAGTTGGAAACACCACCGTGACAATCTGAAAAAGGTGCTGCGCTACGAGCGTTTCCGCCATGAAGTCATGCACCAGCGAGGATTTCACCTTTGCATTGATTCCATTACCGCTGACGACATCCGTGACTTCAAGTTCTGGATGCAGGAGGAGTATAGGTACGTGGAAATGTACCCTGTATTCTATAAAGACGAATTGCCTCGTGATGTGACCCAACAACGTTCCGAGAACAGCATGTCAGGAAGCCTCTACCGCATCCGTACCGTCATCAAGTGGTGCATCAAGCGCGGACTGACAAGGAACAATCCGTTTGACCAGTACCAGATTACACAACCCATGTATGGCGACCCGTTCTACCTTACCCTTGAAGAGAGAGACAAGGTGTATTATGCCGATTTGAGCGGAATGGGTGCCACCTATCCGGTCTATCGTGACATATTTATGTTCCAGTGCCTTATCGGTTGTCGTGTTAGCGATTTGAACAAGTTGACCAAGGCGAACATCGTTGACGGCTGTGTGGAGTACATTCCGCAGAAGACCAAACTGGAACACGCGGGCACGGTACGGGTACCGCTCAACC
>ERZ791833.1051-NODE-1051-length-9977-cov-24.2819_pt1 | contig 9977 bp, 9 predicted proteins | sample MGYA00510294_ERZ791833 | MGnify/ENA primary metagenome ERZ791833 (study PRJEB30046, sample SAMN00715270) | human gut metagenome | study: EMG produced TPA metagenomics assembly of the A metagenome-wide association study of gut microbiota in type 2...
TATCGGAGATTACCAACTTTTTTAGGCACTATTTCTTATCCCGAACTGAGGTAAGGATCGCCTCTTTTTATATGTCAAATGCTAGATACAAAGGCATATTGGTGAGATAATCTTGCTCTTTGTATGGTAGCATGGAGAAGCGGATGGCGTGCAATTCCTTGTGGCACTTCTTGCTTGGGGGCGCGCTTGGAGAAGTCGCTGGCATAGTTGCTGAGTATTTCATTCTGCAAAGCTCGCACCTGGTTGAGTCTACCATTGTCGATATATGATTTCACGACTTCTGGCATACCTCCTACATAGTAATATTGCCTCAAAAGGTCCTTGCATTTCTCATGTAGCGAGTTCACCAGTTCGTAGTCGTACCAAGTAGGATGTTGAGCAACTGCTGTTCGCCCATGGCCATCAAAAACTCCTCGAAGTCCATCGGATAGAGTTGCATGGTGCATACTTTCCCCACAGGAAAGGAGATGCCGCTATGCAGCGTGATGCCCAATAGGGAACCAGCCACTACGATATGATATTCTGGAGCATCCTCACAGAAATACTGCAAAGCTTCTAATGCCTTAGGGAATGCTTGTATCTCATCGAGGAATATCAGCGTCTTGCCAGGTATGATGTCAGTATGCGTGAGCGCACTAATGCCTCGGATGATTTTGGACACGTTGAAGCCTCCCTCGTAGATGGCATCGAGTTCATCATTCCTATCGCAACTGATATATGCGACACTTTGAAATTCATTTTTGCCAAATTCTTTGAGGATATAAGTCTTGCCACATTGTCTCACGCCGTTGAGTATGAGCGGTTTGTGCTGTTCGTTATTCTTCTATTCTATCAGTTTCTTGTATATTTTTCTTTTCATTGTTTACACGATTTTACACATCAGACTATTAAAATACAACGCGTTTCGACATGTCGTATCTGTAAATTATTACATTTTTAGACATCTGAATCAGTTGCAAAGTTACGCATTTCGACACATAAAACCAAAGGATACCCACACTTTTTGACACATAATTAAGAAAAATTAAAGATTTGTCACTTTGTACTACATTATGAGTTTCTCGTTTATGAGAGGTTCTTTTTGTATAGCGTTAACCGAACGATCTACACCTTAGACCGAGGGTTGAGTCGGTTACAGATGACAATATTGTGTTAAATTGCTCCATGACCCGAAAATATTTCTCCAAAAAGAGTGAGTTTTTCTGATTAAATTTGTATTTTTGCCATGTCATAACAGAGTTTTTAAAAAAAAGTAATATACAATGAAAAAGATTATTTTATTCTTGCTGTTGATCTTCTCGATATGGATGTCAGCGCAGACGACTGTAGAATCAGTCCAAGTTGCGGATATGGATGAAGGTGCCCCCATTTGTGGCAAGTCGATAGATTTGCACAAGCGCATTCTTCAGGCCTACAATTGCGATAGCACGCTCATCGTCTTCGCTTGTGATACCACTAAAAAAGGAAAAAATACCGATACTGGCAATCTCTATTCACTAGATGCCAATACCCTGGAAGTGCAATGGCAAAAGTCGCTGAAACTTTCTTTGTCAAAACTCTATGGTGTCTGTTCCAAGGGGGTGCTGCTTTCCTCCACTCTGAAAAGCACAGGCAAGTCGCTCTTGACCTTGTCTGATGCCAAGACGAGCCGGTCGTTATGGACGCAGTATCTTTATCCTGTCTATTTCAATGATAGCTTGGATATCGTGGTAGGACTTGAGAAAGTGGGAGGCAGCAAGACATACGCTTATCGCCTGAGCACAGGAATGCTGTTGTGGGATGCCGAGATTCCGATGACCAAGAACGTGGGATGGAAAGATGCTTGCATGGTGGATTCCACTCACCTGGTGGTTGTGGGTGATGCCATTAACGAGATCAACATCTATTCGGGTGAAATCAAGAAGGTGAAGGCTGTGACTGGCATCCATGATTCCAAGGGAATGATGGCTTTGGCATTGACCAATGTCTTGTCTGCGGCAGTCACCATCGGATTTAATTCTCCTTTTTATTACTATTATTATAATCTTAATCCATATATCATTACGGGCTTGACTTCAAATATCCTTCAGGTGGGCTCTAACTTGTATATTAGCGATAGAAACAGCCTCTATTGTTTGGGAACAGACAGTTTGCAAACACGCTGGAAGTATGATTTCCAGGACAAGGAGGCTTCTACGGCTCATCTTCTGCTCAGGGATGGCAAGATATTGATGCTCAATTACGGTTATGGCAAGAGTCTGATGAGAGGTACGGTGAAGTGTGGCAAGCCTTTCTTGGCTTCTTTTGATGCTCAGACGGGAGATAGGGAGAGAATGTTTCCTCTATACGACAAGAAGCATGTCATGAGCGACGGAATGCTCACGGAGAGTGGTGTCTTCCTTGCTGGTTCCTCTATCGGTAAACTGAAAGGTAAGCCTGTAGGCGTCCTGCTCAAAGGCAGAAATGTGCTAGCTGTATATGATCATCACCTTAAAGTCTTTAGGCTGTAAGGTGCCTGGTGCCCTCTTCAAGTAAAGACTTTCTTGGGAGGTACTTAGGTGTGATAGGTCGGTAAACATGAAAAATCTTATTACTGAAATCATGTGGAGATATAAAATAAAAAATCCGATTCTCATAATGAAAACCGGATCTTTATATCTTTGAGTTATTTTGGGAAAAGTGGGTAGTGATGGATTCGAACCACCGAAGGCATAGCCAGCAGATTTACAGTCTGCCCCATTTGGCCACTCTGGTAACTACCCAAAAGCTTTTGATTTGCGAACATTCTTTATTTGGTAAAAGCTTTGTTCTTAAAAGCGAGTGCAAAGGTAGTGCTTTTTTTTCATTCCACCAAATTTTTCTGCATCTTTTTTCACTTTTTTCTCAAAAAACTTCATTTTTTCCTAAAATAGGAGGTTTTTGCCCTTTCAGGGCGTGAGGGGTATGAGCTTTTAACCTTTTAGCTTTTTACCCTTTTACCTTTATAATGTGGTGTCTGCGATGCTTTCTCGACAATCTTCTGTGCTTGTAGTGCTCGAATTTCTTGATAGAAACGAAGACGGTTAAGCCCAAGACTACTGCAAGAAGAAAAATCACGATGCCGCCACCCAGGTTGTCACCCTTTACTTTCGACCACATATCCAGAACTTCCGGGGTTATGGTCGCCGGCATCATGAATCATGGCGCATCTTGCCACCACCATACTGTCTGGATACATAATCGGGTTCAGGTGCGCATCCCTGCCCTCCTCTCCGAAGAAATAAGCCAGATTCCCGGTCTCTGGGTAAGCCTCTCTGTCGCTCATCGCTTCGAAGACCTTCTTGCCCGCTACGCTGCTTACATAACCCGTGGTTTCCATATTGGCGAGAGCCACATCCTCTCGGCAGAGATAGTTGATGAAGTAGGAAGCAGCCTTCGGATTGCGGGAATACTTCGGAATCACCCAACCATCGAACCATACGTTGCTTCCTTCCTTAGGTACCTCATAGCCCAAATCTACGCCCACTTTTTCAGCCTCTTCTATCGCCCAGACCGCATCACCGCTCCAGGTCATATTCAGATAAGCCTTGCCTTTGGTCATCGTCTCCTTGCCGAAATCAGCTTCCCATTCCTCGATGTTCGGTTTCAGCGCTTTCAGCTGTTTCTCTACGATGGCAACTGCTTTTGATGAATAATCGTTCATCAGTTCCGGAACGGTCACCTTGCCGGCAGCCAGTTCCTTGCGGTGCTCCCAGATCAGAGCGGTGCCGTAAGAATCGCGGTAGGAATCCTTCATCAGGAGCTTGCCACGGTATTTGGAGTTCCACAGTGTGCCCCAGGTTTGCGCATCTTTTATAGGTACGTGTACCTTATTATATAAGATACCGCAGGGCGTCTTACCGAAAGCAGTGTCGATAGGTAGCAGAAGGTCTTTGCGAAGCATTCGCTCGATGATGTATTCTGATGGGCATACCACATCGTAATCTTCGTGACCACGTTCAATCTTGGTGAGCATCACCTCATTGATGTCGAAGGTCTGGTAGATGATGCGGATCTTCTTGCCCGTCTGCTCCTCATACCATTTCGGGAATTCTGCTAGAATATCCTCATCGATGTAATCTCCCCAGTTGTAAACCTTCAGAATCTCCTCTCTGTTCTCCTTGTTGTAACAGGATGAGAGCGGCAGAATCATCAGCAGGGTCAGGAAAAGAAAAGCTATTGGCTTAACTCCTTTAACTCCCAAAAATATCTTGTTCTTCATCTTATTTCTTCTTGTTTTTTTCTGAACGACGATTGATGATAATCAGCATCACGAGCACCAATACGAAGATGATCGTACTCAGCGGACAAAGTTCCGGCGTCAAGCCTCCCTTTCTGGCATCGGCATAGATGAAGGTGGAGAGTGTTTCCAATCCCTCGTTTCCGATGGTGAAGATGGTGACGGCGAAATCGTCGATACTCATCGTGATGGCGAGCATGAAGCCCGAAATCATACCGGGCAGAATCTCCGGAATAATTACCTTGCGCAATGCCTGCATCGGTGAAGCTCCCAAATCGAGTGCCGCCTCATAGAGGTTCGGGTTCATCTGCTTCAGTCTAGGCATCACACTCAGGATGACGTAGGGCAGACAGAAGGTGATGTGAGAGAGAACCACCGTGGTATAGCCCTGCGGAATGCCCAGCGTGATGAAGAGCAGGAAGAGCATGATGAGCGAGAGGGCTGCACCATAGTTCCACATCGAATTGTTGATATTCTCCTGGATGGTGGTACCGAAGAGCTTGATGTTGTTCATTGTCAGCAATTCCGAGATAGCAAAGGTGGAGATGGTTGGCATGAACACCATCAGGATTCCGCTTGCCCCGCCCGGCATCGACAGTGGCAGTATCACTTTATAGAACTGTTGCCAAGGCGATGCGCCTTTTGTATGTCAATGATGTGCTGTGCAGTCTTATTTATTTTTTTTGTTTAAATTTGGCTGCAAAGTTACTCATTTTCGACAAGAAAATGCTATAAAAATACAAAAAAATAGCCTCTGCAAGTTATAATCGTATTGCAGAGACTAAAAATGTTTGATTTGGGGATACAGAAGTCTAAACTTCTGCATATTTATTCGTAATATATGCAAGATGGGCAGCGTTGTTATGCAGCAAATGTGCCTTGCCCATCTTCTTGAGGAGTATGGTAACCTGTTCTATGCTTCTGTCGAAGTCATAGGTCTTCCATCTTGTCTTGAAGAAGAAACTCTTTGGAATGGCTAGATAGCTTTCATTATTCTTCCAGAAGAGTACTGAGTCTGTATTTGTGTTAATCTGCTGGCAGCCTGCATAGTTAATCACGTAGATATTCTTGTTGCAGCCAATGCATTTTGGGATATAGACGATGCGTCTGTTGGTGATAACCAGTCCCTCTGTCCGGTTGTTCCAGATAGAAGTATCTCGAGCCAGCAGAATGGTCTCGTCCAGTCTCAACTTGAAGTTCTTTCTAAACATCTCCTCCACCTTGGCTGGAATGTCTAGGATGAAGCAATCTACTGCATTGCTCTGGTGAATGATCGGAACATCGCCATAGCGATGAGCGCGTACGCCTTCTTCGAAAAGTTTCGTACAATGAAAATCGTAATCGTATCGTTCCATAAGTTTTTTGTTAAAGATTATAAGTCATTTTATCATATTACTAATAATTGCATTTGCAATAACATCTGTCTTTGGCTAAGCATCAATCATTTACTTTTCCTTGAATCTCGTATAATTTCTTTTTCAAAATAGCCGAGTGTAACGTATCTCTGGCCGCAAATATAAGGAAAAAAACGATAGGTTGCAAATTTTTGAGGGATTATTTTCTAAAAAGAAGGGAAATGAAACAATTTGAACCAGTTTTTAGTGATTTGTTTTTGTTTTATGAGCAAAATGCTGTACCTTTGCCGCTATGATTGTAACAGTAGAATGGATGGAAGAGTGGTTTCAGCGTTTCGACCACGACTACTTCGGCGGCAAACTGCCCGTTCCGGAGTTGGGACTGACCCGTGCCAAGACTCGGCTGGGACAGCTTGCCTACAAGCGTGCCACTCGCTGGGGGCGCACCAAACTCTATGATTTCAAGCTTTCCATGAGTACGTATTACGATATGACCGACCGGCAGGCAAAGAGCGTCCTGCTCCATGAGATGATTCACTACATCATCGGCTTTACCGGTTTGAAGGATACGGCTCCTCACGGCATCGTGTTCAGGGGGATGATGGATAATCTGAACAGGAAATACGGTTGGGATATCCGGGTGATGACTTCTACCAAGGGCTGGAAGGTGAGTGAGAGGGTAGAGGAGAGGCAGAAGGCGAAGGGACCGCAAACCTATCTGATGCTTGCCATAGAAATGCAGGATGGCAAGCATTATCTTTCGCGTGTGAATCCCAGCTTTGCCCGCCGCATAGAATCGAAACTATCTCTGGTTCGCGAGCTCCGTTCTCATCGCTGGTACACCACTCAGGAGTCTTATTTTGAGGATTATCCGCAGGTGAGAAGTCTTCGGGGCAGACGAATATCGAAGTCCGATTTCGAAAAGCTTCGGAATGTGTTGATCCCATTCGAAATGTAAGTCCTCTGATGTATAGTTAATAAAATGTATTGTATATTATAATGAATTTGAAAAATAAAGATATCGTATGAAAAGAATGATTACCATTGCCTTCATGATGACGGTTGTCGTGATGATGGCGCATGCTCAGGGAGCATTGAAGAGAGTGTATGATGAGACTATCGACCCGATGACTCAGATAGACGAGGGGTTGCAGAAGGCGAAGGCTGAGGGCAAGTTCGTAATTTGCCAGCTGGGTGGAAACTGGTGCCCATGGTGCCTGCGCTTTGCCGATTTCGTAGAGAAGGATACGGCGGTGAATAAGGCGGTGAACGATAACTTCGTGTATCTTCACGTGAATTACAATCCTCGCAAGAAGGAAGGCGATGCTTCTGTTGAGAAGGCTGCGCAGCTGATGAAGCGATTGAATCATCCTCAGCGTTTCGGTTTCCCTGTCTTCGTGGTTCTGGATGAGAATGGCAATGTACTCCATATTCAGGATTCCAGCTTCCTGGAGCAGGGCAAGGGTTACGATGAGCAGAAAACCCTCCGATTCCTGAAGAACTGGACTCCTAAGGCGGTGAAGCAGTAAGGCTGTAAATACAAAAAGCTCCACATACCCAACCGGGCGTGTGGAGCTTTTTATCATTATACGTCTCTGAACTTGCGAAACTTGAATACGTCTTATATGTCTTTTACAATCCTCTTGCCTTCAGGAAACCAGAGGCATCTGGTTCCTTCATACCCGTGAAATCGGTGAACATTTCCATCTGGTCCTTAGTATTGCCACGGCTCAGAACCTTATCGCGGAATGCCTGACCGATAGCTGGATCCAAGGCACCATGCTTGGCAAAGTAATCTGCCACGTTCACGGCGAGCACCTCTGTCCAGAGATAGCTGTAGTAACCTGCTGCATAACCGCCGCCCCATACATGGTTGAAATAGGTGGTAGAGTAGCGAGGAGGAATCTGTGAATTGAGCAGACCTACATTGTTGAGGGCTTCCTTCTCGAACGCACCTGCCATATATGGAGATGGAATCTCGTCTGGTGTCAGCTCGTGCCAAGCCAGATCAAGGCAGGTAGCTGCCAGGTTCTCGCCCAAGGCATAGGCTGGCTGGAAGTTGATGCTCTTCAGCATGCGCTCCTTCAGGTCGGCTGGCATTGGAGCACCAGTCTCTGTATGACGGGCGTAGTGGTCGAAAATCTCTGGGATGCTGGCAAACGACTCGTTAAACTGTGATGCCATTTCCACGAAGTCGCGAGCCACAGCTGTACCTGAAAGGGTATTGTAGCCGCACTTTGACAACATGCCGTGGAGGGCGTGACCGAACTCATGGAACATGGTGCAAACCTCATCCCATGTAATCAGGGTAGGCTGACCCTCTGGAGCCTTGGCGTTGTTGCATACATTATAGATAATAGGCAACTGTCCCCACTTGTCGCTCTGCTTGGCAAAAGCACTCATCCAGGCACCGCCACGCTTGGTAGGACGGCGGAAGTAGTCGCAGTAGAAGAGGGCGATAGGCTTGCCGCTCTTGTCGCTTACCTCGAATACCTTCATATCTGGGTGATAGGTAGGAATGTCCTTGCGCTGCTTGAAGTTCAATCCATATACGCGATGAGCAGCATAGAATACACCGTTTATCTGAACGCTATCCACATTGAAGTAAGGCTTGATTTCATCGTCAGAGATATTGAGCATCTCCTTCTTCATCTTGGCAGAATAGTAGAAGCGGTCGTATGGCTGGAGCTTGAAGTCCTTGCCCTCGCTCTTCTGTGCGTAAGCCTCTATCTCGCGGGTCTCGGCATCAGCCTTAGGAGCGTATTCCTTGATGAGGCTCTGCAGGAAGTTGTTTACGTTCTTGGCATTCTTGGCCATCGTCTTCTCCAGTGAATAGTCAGCATAGGTGCTGTAGCCCATCAACTGTCCCTTCTCGGCACGGAGCTTGGCTATCTCGGTTACGATAGGGAAGGTGTTGAACTTAGGGTCGGTGCCGTCGGCACGGTGGATGCTTGCCATATAAACCTTGCGGCGGAGCTCACGGTTCTGGAGATTGGTGAGGATAGCCTGCTGGGTAGTGTTCACGATGACGATGCAGTATGGAGCCTTGTTGCCCAGGCTTTCTGCATCTTTCTTGCACTGTGCGATGTCGGCGTCGCTGAGTCCGGCAAGTTCTTCCTTGCTGTTCACCCAAACCACAGCGTTGTTGGTAGCTGCAGGAAGAAGATTGCCAAACTGCTCCTGGAGGTCTGAGATGCGGGTGTTGATCTGCTTCATGCGCTCCATTTTCTCTGGAGAGAGCAGGGCACCTGAGCGGACGAAGCCTTTGTAGATGACTTCGGTGAGTCGCTTGTCTTCGCCCTTGAGCTTGCTGTACTCATGGTCGTAAACGTATTTGATACGTTCGAAGAGTTTCTGATTGAATGAAATCTCGTTGTCCAGATCGGTGAGCAGAGGCATTACCTTCTTCTGGGCTTCTGCGATGCCTGGAGTCTTGTGTGCGCTGGTAAGACCGAAGAATACATTGGAAACACGGTCCAGCAACATACCGCTATTCTCGTAAGCGAGGATGGTGTTCTGGAAAGTAGGCTTCTTCTTGTTACTGATAATCTTCTGGATGTTGGCACGCTGTTCCTTGATGCCAGCTTCAAAGGCTGGGAGGTAGTCGCTCTCCTGAATCTTGCTGAAATCAGGAGCGCCGAAAGGAAGGCTGCTCTTCAGCAGGAGAGGGTTCTGACGGTTGCCGCCTGCATTCTGGGCAAACGATGAGGTTGGCATCTGCAAGAGTGTTGCGGCCAAACCGAGGGTAAGAAATGTCTTGTTAAGTTTCATCATGTTTTTTTGTTTATATTGTGTTTATATCGAATTTATTTTGCAAAGATACGTTTTTATTTCGGATTATCGCACATTTTATTCATATTTCTTATGGAAAACCAGCAAACAGATAGCTCCTGCCAATGCCATCGGCACTCCGATAAGGGCTGGATAGTTATAGCCCAATCCAATAGCAACAGGTATTCCACCTAAGAAAGCGCCCACGGCATTGCCCAGGTTGAAGGCGCCCTGAATGCAGCATCCACCCAGCATTTCGCCACCCTTGGCATGCTTCACGATGAGGAATTGCTCAGGCGAACCGATGCCGAAAAGACAGACGCAGCAGATGAACATCAGAATGGCTGAAACCCATCCGAAAGGAGCGAGGAAGAAGGTGAGCAATAATGCTGCTGCAGCCAGGAACTGGAGATAACAGGTAAAGCGACCCGGCTTGAAACGGTCGGCAAGCAAGGCACTCACCTGGTTTCCTACCACCATTCCACCGCCTGCAAGAATCATCAGCAGTGAGATGCTGGCAGCGCTGAATCCGCCTTCCTTCTGAAGCAGAGGAGAGATATAGCTGAACCAGCAGAGAATGCCGCCATTGCCCAGGAAGGTGGCGGCGATGATGA
>ERZ791833.1052-NODE-1052-length-9963-cov-2.64211_pt1 | contig 9963 bp, 6 predicted proteins | sample MGYA00510294_ERZ791833 | MGnify/ENA primary metagenome ERZ791833 (study PRJEB30046, sample SAMN00715270) | human gut metagenome | study: EMG produced TPA metagenomics assembly of the A metagenome-wide association study of gut microbiota in type 2...
TGTAAAAGTTGAGGATATACCCGACTTTGATATAATGTTAGCAGGTTTTCCATGCCAAGCTTTTTCTATAGCTGGATATAGACAAGGTTTTGACGATGAAAAAGGGAGAGGAGATTTATTTTTTGAATTAACAAGAATCATTGAAGCAAAGAAACCTAGAATAGCATTTTTTGAAAATGTAAAAAATTTAGTTGGCCATGACAATGGAAATACTTTTAGAGTTATTTGTGAACAACTTACGCTATTAGGGTACAAATATATTTCACAGGTAATGAATGCAAGTGAATATGGGGATGTACCACAAAACAGGGAAAGAATATATATAGTTGCATTTAGAGATAAAAAAGACTATGCAAATTTTTCAATGCCATTACCGATGGAATTAAAAAAAACACTCAGAGATGTAATTGATTTTGAAAAAAAACAAGATGATAAGTATTATTATTCTTCAAAGAATTGCAAGTTTTATAAGGAATTGAAAAGAGATATGAAGAATAAGCATACAATATATCAGTGGAGAAGGGTGTATGTTAGAGAAAATAAAAGTAATCTAGTTCCTACATTAACAGCAAATATGGGAACAGGAGGACATAATGTACCATTGATACTTACTGATGACAATAAAATTAGAAAACTAACACCAAGAGAATGTTTTAGAGTTCAGGGGTTTCCAAAAGAATTTGTGCTTCCAGAACAAAGCAACACTAGATTGTATAAGCAGGCTGGAAACAGTGTTGTTGTTCCTGTTATTAAACGGATAGCAGACAATATCGCTTCAGCAGTAAAAGAAACATAAAAATAGCAGGACAGAATCACTTTTATTGATTAATTAGCAATCAGATGTTATACTGTAAAAGTTAATATTGGGAAAAATATGCCTGTTGATTTGGGCTGTTTTAGATACAATCATATAGAATAAATAACGAGAAAACATTCAATACGAATTATTAGAGAAAGGGTAGACTAATATGAAAACAGCAGTAATGACTGATAGTAATAGTGGAATTACACCGGAAGAAGGAAAGAAAATTGGAATATATTCTCTTCCAATGCCGGTTATCATAGAGGGAGATGTTTTTTACGAAGGAAAGAACATTACACAGGAAGAATATTATGGCGCAATGACTTCAGGAAAGAATGTTACAACATCACAGCCATCACCCGGGGATGTAATGGATATGTGGGATGGCATTTTGAAGGAAGGCTATGAACAGGTTGTTTACATTCCAATGTCAAGCGCATTAAGTGCTTCATGTCACGCGGCAATTCAGCTTTCAGAAGAATATGACGGAAAGGTTCAGGTTGTTGATGACCACAGAATCTCAGTAACAATGAGAGAGTCAGTTCTTGAAGCAAAATGGATGGCTAATCAGGGAATGACAGCAGAAGAAATAAAAAAGAGACTTGAAGAAAATGCTTACAATTCAAGTATTTACATTGCTGTTGATACTTTAGAATACCTTAAAAAAGGAGGACGTGTTACAGCAGCAGGAGCAGCCATAGGAGCAGTTCTTAACATTAAGCCTGTACTTACAATTCAGGGTGAAAAGCTTGATGCATTCACTAAAGTTAGAGGAATGAAGAAAGCTGAACTTAAGATGTTAGAAGCTATTGAAGAAGACCTTAATACAAGATTTGCTGATGTAGATAGAAAACAGTTAAGACTTGGAGCAGCAGGAACATTCCAGAAACAGGAAGACGCAGACCAGTGGTACAAGATGGTAAAAGACACATTTGAAAACGAAATCCACGATATATATTATGATTCATTGTCATTTAGTATAGGATGTCACGTTGGACCTAATGCAATTGGTATTGGAATAAGTGTTGTTACAAGAGATGAAAAGTAAATATTAAAAAAAGAAGAATCCCTCGGAAAGTGTCAGCTTTCGGAGGGGTAATTTTTTTTAAAAGGATTAAATACAAACATAATCCCCTTAGTTAGTTGAAATAAACTCCTAAAAATAGTATCATTAAGAGTAAGACTATTTTGTAAATTATAGAAGGCAGGTACGATTATGTATGCAGTTTTTGGATTAGGGAATCCTGATAAGGAATATGATAAAACAAGACACAATATTGGTTTTGATGTTATAGATGAGTTGGCAAGACAGATGGGTGTTGAGGTGAAGACTAAGAGACACAAGGCTTTATGCGGTATTGGAAATATTGGTGGCGAGAAAGTGATTTTGGTGAAGCCACAGACTTATATGAATCTTAGCGGTGAGTCAGTGAGAGCAGTTATGGATTTCTATAAGCTTGATCCGGAGAATGACATTATTGTTATTTCTGACGATATTAATTTGGCTACGGGAAGAATTAGAATTAGAGCCCAGGGCAGCGCAGGCGGTCATAATGGTTTGAAGAGTATTATTAATCACGCGGGAACTCAGAAGTTTAAGAGGGTGCGCGTGGGAGTAGGTGCAAATGAAGGAAATCTTGTAAATCATGTGCTTGGCAAGTTTAGCAAGGGCGAAAGAGTTTTGGCTGAGCAGGGTATAAAAGATGCAGCCTCAGCAGTTGAAGTTATGATTTTGGAAGATATAAACACAGCAATGAACAAATTTAATTAGAAGATATAAATATAGCAATGAATAAATTCAACTAGAATCTATCAAAATAGTGAAGTCCGGGAGTAGTAAATGAAAAGTTTTGATTATCCACTATTACAATTAAATGAGTTTGAGCAGGTTAAGGTCTGCTTGTCTGAACACAAATCCTGTCAGGTTACAGGGTGTGGGGAATCCCAGCTTGCTCATTTTATTAATGGATTGAGCAATGGCTACAAGCAGAAAGTCATTGTTACTTTTAGTGCAACAAAAGCAAGTCAGTTGTATCAGGATTTAAAGGGCTTTGCGGACGATGTTGTAATGTATCCTGCAAAGGATTTTATTTTCTTTAGTGCGGATGTACACGGAAATCTTATATTGCAACAACGACTTGAATTTATTCAAAAAATAGTTGAAGATAAGCCATTTACGGTAATTTTGACGCCGGATGCCTTTATGGACAAGATAATGCCAATTGAAAAAATCAAAAATAATTATCTTGAAATAGCAGAAGGCAGCATAATTCAGATGGATGCCTTAAAGAGCAAGCTTGTGCAGATGGGATACGAGCCGGTTGTTCAGATTGATGGACCGGGACAGTTTGCGGTGCGAGGAAGTATTGTTGATATTTACACGCTGACAGATGAGGTGCCTTATCGAATTGATTTTTGGGACGATGAGGTTGACATAATAAAGAGTTTTGAGGTGGAAAGCCAGCGTTCAATTGAGAATCTTGAATCGGTAAAAATTTATCCTGCCAGCGAATATTCGCTGACTAAGAAAGAAATTCAGGCGGGAATGGCGAAGATTCGACAGGATTTAGACCAAAATGTTGAAAAATTCAGAAAAGATTTTAAGACGGAAGAGGCTAACAGACTTAGAGTTACAGTTGAAGAGTTTCTTACAAATATGGATATTAACCCAAGTCAGGTAGCAGTAGATAGTTATGTAAACTATTTTTATGATAATTTGGTAAGTCTGCTTGACTATTTTGAAAATCCAATATTTTTTATTGATGAGCCAAAGAGGGTAACGGAGCAACTTAACGTGGTTGATGCGGAGTTTGGCGATAGTATGGCTAACCGCCTTCAGAAAGGCTACGTGCTTCCGGGGCAGACAGATGTAATTTGGGACAAAAATCAGATAATTGCCAAGATTGATAGTGGCGAAAAAGTCCTATTTACAGCAATTGCCCAGAAGATTCAGGGATTTAGTGTGGATGATTTTGTGGAAGTGGGATCAAGAAACGTAAGTCCATACAATGGCAAGTTTGAGATTCTTGTTCAGGATTTAAAAAAATATAAGCAAAAATATGCGGTTCTTCTTGTAACCGGTTCAAAAACAAGAGGCCAGCGTTTGGCGGAGGATCTTAGAGAGTTTGAGATTAGCGCATTTTTCGAAGAAGACGGGGAACGTCAGGTTATGCCTGGTGAAGTTATGATTATAAAAGGTCAGCTTCGCAGTGGCTTTATGTACCCTATGATTAAGTTTGTGGCTATTTCAGACACGGATATTTTTGGCGAAAAGAAGAAAAGAAAACGTAGAAAGCATGGCTATTCAGGTACTAATATTTCAAGTTTTACCGACCTTAACATTGGTGATTATGTTGTCCACGAAAACCACGGACTTGGTGTTTATCGTGGAATAGAAAAAATAGAAGTAGACCATATTGTAAAGGACTACATTAAGATTGAATATGCCAAGGGCAGCAACCTTTATGTGTTAGCAACCCAGCTTGATATGATTCAAAAATATGCTGACAGCACGGCGAAACCACCTAAACTTAACACATTAGGTGGCCAGGAATGGAAAAAAACAAAGACCAGGGTTAAGAAGGCTGTTGCGGATATTGCGAAGGAGCTTGTTCAGCTTTATGCAATAAGGGAGAACAGCAACGGATATCAGTTTTCTCCTGACACGGAATGGCAGAAGGAATTCGAGGAAATGTTTCCATTTGAGGAGACAGATGATCAGCTTAATGCCATAGCTGAAGTGAAAAAAGACATGGAAAGCACGAAAATTATGGACAGACTGATTTGCGGAGACGTAGGTTTTGGCAAGACAGAAGTGGCAATTCGTGCGGCTTTTAAGGCAGTGCAGGATGACAAGCAGGTGGCTTATCTTGTCCCAACAACGGTTTTGGCCCAGCAGCACTACAAAACTTTTAAGCAGAGATTTAAGGATTTCCCTGTCAGAGTGGAAATGCTTTCAAGATTTAGAACAAAATCAAATATTGATAAAACAATAAAAGATTTGAATAAAGGTTATGTTGACGTTGTTATCGGAACTCATCGTATGCTTTCAAAAGATGTTAAATTTAAGGATTTGGGACTTTTGATTATTGATGAAGAGCAGAGATTTGGCGTAAAACATAAGGAACAGATTAAAGAATTGAAAAATAATGTTGACGTAATGACTCTTACAGCAACTCCGATTCCAAGAACTCTTCATATGAGCCTTATTGGAATAAGAGATATGTGCGTAATGGAAGAACCGCCTCAGGAACGTATGCCAATACAGACTTTTGTTATGGAATATAATGAGGAAATTGCAAGGGATGCCATAAACAGGGAGCTTGCAAGAGGCGGTCAGGTTTATTACGTGTACAACAGGGTTCAGGACATAGCTGAAATGGCAGGAAAAGTTCAGGCACTTGTGCCTGATGCCAGTGTTGCCTTCGCACACGGACAGATGAGTGAGCGGCAGCTTGAAGAAATAATGTATGATTTTGTTAACGGGGACATTGATGTTCTTGTAACAACTACAATAATAGAAACAGGTCTTGACATACCAAATGCCAACACCATTATAATACACGATGCAGAAAAAATGGGCTTGTCCCAGCTTTATCAGCTTCGTGGCCGTGTAGGCCGTTCAAACCGTACATCGTATGCTTTTTTGATGTATAGCAGAAACAAGATGCTTACGGAAGTTGCGGAAAAGCGACTTGGGGCAATAAGGGATTTTACGGAACTTGGCAGTGGTGTAAAAATTGCAATGCGAGACCTTGAAATCCGTGGTACCGGAAATCTTCTTGGGGCTGCACAAAGCGGTCACATGGAGGATGTTGGTTACGACCTTTATTGCAAAATGCTTAACGATGCCATTAATACTTTAAAGGGCAACAAGCCAATGGATGATTTTGAAACAAAGGTAGACCTGACAGTGGATGCTTTTGTTCCACCTTCATATATTAAAAATGAAGCTCTTAAAATGGACATTTACAAGCGAATTGCAGGAATAGAGACAATGGAAGAATACGAGGATATGCAGGATGAACTTCTTGACCGTTTCGGTGACATACCGAATCAGGTTGAAAACCTTCTCCAGATTGTTTTGCTTAAAAATGCAGCACATCAGGCATATGTTACTGAAATTTCAGGTCATAAAAACAGAATCAAGCTTACAATGTGGAAAGACGCTGAGGTGGATGTGGAAAGAATACCAATTCTTGTCCGCGAGTACAAAGGCAGACTTAAGTTTATGCCTAAAGACGAGCCGTATTTTATTTTTGAGCCAAAACCGGGCACAGGCACAGTAATAGAAAATGCAAGAAAACTGGTAGAATCACTGTCTACATTGAAGGATGAAGAATAGAATAAGGTATGTGAGCTACGACTAAAGCAGTTGAAATATATTGTGAAAATATACAACTGTAGAGTCAGTCACGTATGCTGTGATTAAAATAGTTGAAAAGATAAGGTAATGGGAAGACATTTTATATAGTGGCAAGTCAGGGGAGGTGATTGTCTTTGAGAAAAAAGTTAATATGTATTTTGGCAGGATTTACAGTTGCGGTGGGACTTGTAGGTTGTGGTCAGGGAAAAGCAGTGGAGGAAACCACGGTGGCTACAAGTGAAACAGGTTCCGAGAGCTCAACAGTTTTAAAGGGAACAGTTTCGAAAAGCTCAACTGGTTCTGACGGGGCAGATACTATTCTTACTATTACTGCAGGCGGTAGTCAGGTTATGCTTGACGAGGTAAGGTATTATGCGTATACAGCCCAGGCGACTTATGAAACTTATTATCTTACAAAGGGCAAGGAAATAGACTGGGACTCAAAAATGGATGGCAATGTGACTTGGGAGCAGGGTGTTAAAAGCCTTGTGCTTGACGATATTTGCAAGAGGGAATGGCTTAATGAAATTTCATCACAATATGATATTAAGCTTACAAAGAAAGAAAAGTTATCTGTTAAAACAAAGGTTTTAGAGTATTTTAAGAACACCAATGTTAAGCTTGCAAAGAAAATAAATATTAGTGAAGGCCGTTTGATTAAGGTTTTTGAAAAGGCAGAAATTGCTGATAAAACTGAGAAAAAGATGGAAAAAGATGGAAGTTCCACGAAGGAAATGTATATAAAATGGAAAAAGGGAAATAATGTTACGGCAGAATCACAATGGAATAACATTAATTTCAAGGAAGCGATATTTACATTGGAGGATGTTAAATGAGAAAGACAGGAAGATGCATATTAAGCGCAGTTATTGCAGTGCTTCTTATGATTGGAGCAATTGATTATGCATTTGTAATAGGAAAGGCGAAGCCGGTAGGCGATTTAAAGACAAGCCAGAGTGAAGTTATTGTTAAAGATTTTATCCACGATAACTATGAGATTAGCGAAAAAAATCCGTGGACTGATTATGGACTTCATCCAATCGAATACACGGAATCAGCAGGAAAGAGCGGTTTTGACAAGGCTATAAGTGCCAAGGCAGCTATTCTTGTGAATGTTAATTCAAAAGAGATTTATTATGAAAAAAATAGCGATGCCAAGATGTATCCGGCAAGCACAACTAAGCTTATGACAGCTTTGACTGTTTTGCAGAATATGAAAACTACTGATATAGTAACAATCGGCAGTGAAATTAATATGATTGCAGCAGATTCAAGTAAGGCAGGTTTTAGTCAGGGACAGGTTGTAACAGTTCAGGAGTTGCTTGAAGGTTTGCTTATTTCATCAGGAAATGACGCAGCCTATGTTTTGGCAAAAGCAGCAGGCGAAGCAATTCTTAAAGACAATATTGCTAACGAAGGAAAAACTTTTACAGCAGCACAGTGTGTTGAGCGTTTTGTTTATGAGATGAATAAGAATGTCCGTGACATGGAACTTGAAAATACACATTTTATGTCACCGGATGGCTATGATGCGGCAGACCAGTACACATCAGCTAGCGACTTGTCTAAGATTGCAATTGAAGCATACAACAACGAAACAATTCGTAAGATTTGCGGAACACAGTCTGAAAAGTCCGGCACATTAAACAAGACTTGGGTATCAACAAATGCCCTATTGGACAAGTCAGGACAGTTCTACTACCAGTACTGTGTCGGCATGAAAACAGGAAGTACAGGCCTTGCAGGCAAGTGCCTTGTGTCAGTGGCAAAGAATGGCGATACGGAATGCATAAGCGTAGTCTTAAATGACAGCACAGATGAACAGCGTTGGACAGACGCAAAGAAATTGTTGAAGTTTGGCGTGGAGTAAAGCTTAATATAGAAAAATAGATTGATTCACCCCCGTAGGAAATTGGCAGGAGCCAATTCCTACGGGGGTTTTTGTTGTGGTGTGAGTCTATGAATAAACAGAGCAAAAAGGTGTTCGTACCCCAAAAAGAGGAAGAATTGAAATGTCGGGGTACGTTTTTCATAAACACAAACTATACGTGATTCCAAATTCCACTAATAAGTAGAAATTTGCCACAAAAGAAAAACGCTCGCTAGGAAACCTAGCGAGCACCTTTGGTATATGGGGCTTCTACAAAAAAATGGGGGGATAAGTCGAAGCCCTCTATGTCACATTATATTACCTTTTGTTGTATTCTGCAACCTTTTTATTAATTTTTTCTATAGGATTTAATAAATCGCTTATAGAAGCGTCATGATTTAGTCTGTCAATGAATGTTGCAGTGAACTTTGTAATGTCTACATTGATGTACCATTCTCTCTTGAGAAGCTCTGGAGACTGGTAAATTGAGTTAGTTGTCATGATTCTGTAGATAAGTCCCTGTTCGTAAGCTTCATCAAATCTTTCAAGACCGTTAGTAAAGAGACCAAATGTAGAAGCAACAAATACTCTGTTAGCTTTTCTCTTCTTAAGCTGCTTAGCAACATCAAGCATGCTATCACCTGAAGAAATCATATCATCAATAATAAGAACGTCCTTACCTTCAACTGAATCACCAAGGTATTCATGAGCCACAATAGGATTACGTCCGTCTACGATAGTAGTAAAATCACGACGTTTGTAGAACATACCTACATTAATTCCAAGAACGTTAGCGTAGTAGACAACTCTACCCATAGCACCTTCGTCAGGGCTGATAACCATAAGATGATCAGCATCAAGCTTAATGTCATCAACATTTCTAAGAAGATTTTTTATAAACTGGTATGTTGGCATAATTGATTCAAAACCACTAATAGGAATAGCATTGTTTACACGAGGATCGTGAGCGTCAAAAGTAAGAATATTGTCTACGCCCATGTTTACTAATTCCTGAAGCATTACTGCACAGTCCATAGATTCTCTGGATGTACGTCTGTGCTGTCTTCCTTCATAAAGGAAAGGCATAATAACTGTAATTTTTCTAGCTTTACCTGCAGCAGCAGCGATAACTCTCTTAATGTCAGCAAAGTGATCATCAGGAGACATATGATTCTTGCAACCGCAAACAGTATATTCAATGCTGTAGTTAGTAACATCATCGATAATGTAAAGGTCTGTACCACGAACAGATTCGCCTAAAGTACATTTAGCTTCACCTGTACCAAATCTTGGTGTTTTTACATCAAGAAGGTAAGAATCTTTAGTATAACCCTTGAAAGTAATAGGTGATTCTTTAGCTTCAATTCTCTGGCTTCTCCAATCAGCAATATAAGCGTCAACTGCTTCGCCTAACTGCTTACTTCCTGATAATGCAACAATTGCAAGTGGTCCTACAGGAATAGATTCAACATATTTTTTGATAGACATTTCAAAATTTCCTCCGTGTGTTAAATAGTAAATTTCTTTTTTATTCTTATATCATCACCAAAAATCTTTAAAGGAGTGTAATTACCCGCTGTACGTGAAAAAATACGCTCTTCATATTTCTGCTGTAATTCCTGTAAAGAAAAATTAGTAGAAATAATAGTAGATTTCTGATGTATAAGTCTCTCATTAAGACAATCAAATAGGGATGATTCAGTAAAGGAGTTAGACATCTCCGTGCCCAAATCATCAATAATAAGTAAATCACAACGAAGCAACTCGTCAAAACTAATCTGACGGTAAATAGTGGTGTTGCTACGTTTAAAGGAATAATCTGCCAACAAATCGAAAAGTTGTACTGCTGAAAGATAAATAACAGAGTAGGATTTTTCGATTAATTCCTTTGCAATGCAGTTAATGAGAAAAGTTTTCCCTGTACCT
>ERZ791833.1054-NODE-1054-length-9961-cov-2.08924_pt1 | contig 9961 bp, 9 predicted proteins | sample MGYA00510294_ERZ791833 | MGnify/ENA primary metagenome ERZ791833 (study PRJEB30046, sample SAMN00715270) | human gut metagenome | study: EMG produced TPA metagenomics assembly of the A metagenome-wide association study of gut microbiota in type 2...
GTCCAGAATGAGATTGGAGGAGATAGTAACATCGAGTACGCCGATGGGATCATTGTCGTCATAGGTGCCCGGCTTGGCCGTCAGGCTGTACCACTTGCCGTCCAGATAAAGGGAGAAATTGTGCAGGCCCGTAGGCTTATAGATGTCCGTACCTTTTTCTTCAACGATGAAGTTCTTGCCCACCGCTTCGAGGAACTGCGCCGGCGTCAGTCCGTTCAGGTCTTTCACCACGCGGTTGTAGTCGATGATGGTCAGCTGGTTGGCGGGAAAGCAGACGGCCATGAAGTAGTTATACTCTTCGTCGCCCCGATGGTTGGGATTTTGCTTGGCCTTCTCGGCGCCCACCAGGGCAGCGGCAGCGCTACGATGATGTCCGTCGGCAATGTAGAGGGCAAGCATCTTGGCAAATTCGCGTGTAATGGCGTCGATATCCTCCTGCTGGTCGATGATCCAGAACGTATGTCCGAAACCATCACCCGGAGCGATAAAGTCATAAACAGGTTTCTGTGCCGTATAGCGGGCAATGATAGCATCGAGCGTCTTGTTGTCGGGATAGGCGAAGAACACGGGTTCGATGTTGGCATTGTTCACGCGGACGTGCTTCATGCGGTCTTCCTCCTTGTCGCGACGGGTCAGCTCGTGCTTCTTGATGACACCGTTCATGTAGTCGGGCACGTATGCACCTACCACCAGACCGAACTGCGTCTTGCCGTTCATCGTCTGGGCATAGATGTAATAGTTTTCCTTCTCGTCCTGCACCAGCCATCCTTTGTCCTGAAACATCTGGAAGTTCTCGGCAGCTTTCTGATAGACACGCGGATCGTGCTCGTCGGTACCTACAGGAAAGTCTATCTCGGGCTTGATGATATGATAGAGAGACATCTCATTGCCTTCGGCCTCGGCACGGGCTTCATCGGAGTTCAACACGTCATAGGGGCGTGATGCAACTTTCTCCACCAGATTCTGTGGTGGACGGATGCCTTTGAATGGTTTGATTGTTGCCATGTTACAGTTTCTGAAATCTGAATTACTATTATTTCTTGTTCACACGGAATTTCTCGCAACCGTCTTTCAGGAAGCCGACAATCTGCTTGGCGGCAGCGATACCGGCATTGATGTTGGCCTCGGCGGTCTGGGCACCCATCTTCTTCGGTGTAGAGAAATAACGACCTGCGAATTTGGCCATAAACGTTTCATGAGCAGCAGGCATGATGTCGGTCATGTACTTCAGGTCAGCACGCTCTTCCATCAGTTGGATGAGCTCGGCTTCGTTGATGACTTCCTTACGGGCTGTGTTCACCAGCAAACCACCCTTCGGCATACGGCCTACGAGGGCATGGTTGATGGAGTTTTTCGTCTCAGCCGTAGCAGGAATGTGCAAAGAAACGACGTCGCAAGTCGAATAAAGCTCTTCAGCGCTGGCAACCGCCTTCACACCGTCGGCCTCGATCACTTCTTTCGGACAGAAAGCATCGTAAGCATAGATGTCCATACCGAAGCCCTTAGCGATGCGTGCCACGTTACGACCTACGTTGCCATAGGCATGAATACCTAGCTTCTTACCCTTCAGCTCAGAACCGGAAGTACCATTGTACATATTGCGTACAGCCATCACCATCAGACCAAAAGCCAGCTCAGCTACAGCATTGGAGTTCTGGCCCGGTGTGTTCATCACGCATACGTTGTGAGCCGTAGCGGCTTCCAAATCCACGTTGTCGTAACCTGCACCGGCACGTACCACAATCTTCAGTTGCTTGGCGGCATCGAGCACTTCAGCATCAATGATGTCGCTACGGATAATAATGGCATCTGCATCGGCCACAGCCTCCAGCAATTTAGCCTTTTCGCCATATTTTTCCAATAAAGCCAGTTCGTAACCGGCTGCTTCTATTTCTTTACGGATACCGTCGACGGCCACTTTGGCGAACGGCTTATCGGTTGCTACCAATACTTTCATAACTATAGTGTTTTAAATGGTTGGAAAAAGAATTCACCACAGAATACACCCATCATCACAGTCATCATCCCATAAGAGTATCTGTGGTAATCTGTGCAATCTGTGGTGAACTACAATTGATTTATTTGAATTAATGGAGTTTCTCAAATTCCTGCATGCAGTCGATCAAGGCCTGTACGCTTTCCTTCGGCATGGCGTTGTAGCAAGAAGCACGGAAACCGCCTACCGAACGGTGACCCTTGATGCCCACCATTCCTCTTTCGGTAGCGAACTTCAGGAAGTCAGCCTCCAGTTCCTTGTATTCGGGAGCCATCACGAAACAGATGTTCATGCGCGAACGGTCTTCCTTGGCAGCTGTACCCACAAACAGCTTGTTGCGGTCGATTTCGGCATACAACATGTTGGCTTTCTCAATGGCACGACGCTCCATTTCCTTCACACCACCCTGAGCCTTGATCCAACGAAGAGTCAGCATAGCTGAATAGATGGGCAGTACGGGAGGCGTATTGAACATGGAACCACCATCAATGTGTGTCTGATAGTTCAGCATGGTCGGGATGTAGCGGGAAACCTTGCCTACAGCCTCGTTCTTCACGATAACGAAGGTCACACCGGCAGGAGCCAAGTTCTTCTGTGCACCGCCATAGATACAAGTATATTTGGATACGTCGATCGGACGAGAGAAGATATCGGACGACATGTCGGCAATCAAAGGCACGGGAGAGTCAATGTCTTTCAGGATTTCCGTACCATAGATAGTATTGTTCGTCGTGATGTGGAAATAGTCGGCATCTGTCGGAATGGTATAGTCCTTCGGAATATAGGTATATGTAGCTTCTGCCGAGCTGGCCACTTCTACAGCCTCGCCAAAACCTTTGGCTTCCTTCAGAGCTTTCTTGGCCCATACGCCCGTATTCAGATAAGCAGCTTTCTTTTCAAGGAAATTATAGGGAACCATGCAGAACTGGGTACTGGCACCACCACCGAGGAACAGAACGGAATAACCGTCAGGGATATTCAGCAATTCCTTGAACAAAGCAACTGCTTCGTCCATCACGGCCTGAAAATCTTTGGAACGATGGCTGATTTCCATAACGGAAAGTCCGGAGCCATTAAAATCCAATACACCTTTAGCTGTTTCTTCGATGACCTCACGCGGAAGGATGGAGGGTCCTGCACTGAAATTATGCTTTTTCATTGTAACAAAGTTTTGGTTATACGATGCGTTATTTATGTCTTTCGACAAGGCGAAATTACGGATTTATTTCTATAATCCAAATTTTTCTATCCAATTTCTCGCTTTTCAGGGCAAAATGCTTTCCATTTTATTGCTTTATACACAATAAATACGCTATTTTGTTATGTAGAGATAGCAATATCTGGGGCGAAGAAGTGTCAAAATGTAAAATTCACACTTATTTTCCAGGAAATATTCCAATATCTACTTTACAAAATGTAAGTTAAAACAGCTTCCAAAATCACTTCGCTTCTTCAATAAGCGTCTTTATTCCCTTGATTTTTTCACCTTGAACCAAGGAAAGCACCTGTTTGGCCTTACTGCGACGGATGGCCACAAAGGCATAGTGATCCTTCACGTCGACCTGACCGACATCCTCGCGCGACAGCCCACCTTTCTTATATAGAAAACCTACGATGTCCACCTTATTCAGCTTGTCCTTTTTTCCTTTACCTATATATAAAGTTGTCCAACGAGCCTTGACGGGTTTGGGTGTTTCTTCAGGTAAATCGAAAACGGGAACATCTTGATGGATATATTCAGGCAGACGCTCTTCGGCATGGAGAAGCAGGAACGACGAGCCGGTGGCATCCCATCGGGCCGTACGTCCGTTGCGATGCGTGAAAGCTTCTTCGTTAACGGGCAGGTGGTAGTGAACCACATTCTCGATGCCGGGAATGTCGAGTCCGCGGGCAGCCAGGTCGGTCGATACCAGCACAGGCGAACTGCCGTTACGGAATTTGTAGAGCGCCCGTTCGCGGTCGGGCTGCTCCATGCCGCCATGAAAGGCTTCGCAAGGAAACTTCTTCGACTTCAGGAAGGAAACCACACGATCCACACTCTCACGATAATTAACAAACACGAGTGTCGGCTTATGGGCTACGGTGCAAAGCAACCGATAAAGGGTCTCAAGCTTGTCTTTTTGAGGAGAAAGCACCTGTTGCAGGTTCAGACGGGAAGAAACGACTTCACCTTCCAGAAAATCGAGTTTCACCACTCCCCTATCCCCTTCTTCCACTCCCGTGAACTGAGGAATTTCTTCGGCATCGGTAGCCGAGAGCAACACTCGCTTCTCCAGCCGGGGCAGCTGGCCCACCACTTCGGCCATCTCTTCCTGAAAACCGAACTCCAGACATTTATCGAATTCATCGATCACGAGCGTCTTGATTTGTGCTACTCCGAAATTTTCCTTATGCAGGTGGTCATTCATGCGGCCAGGCGTTCCTATGATGACCGCCGGCTTCAGACTCTTCATCGTGCGGTGTTCGTCCATAGCCGGACGCCCACCATAGCAGCTCATCACCTTAAAGCCCGTGTTTATGGCCTTGAACACACCCTCGATCTGCAACGCCAGTTCGCGCGATGGCACCAGCACCACAGCCTGTACCTCTTCCGTCGAAGCCGACAAGCGTTGTACCAGTGGCAAAAGGAATGCCAGCGTCTTTCCCGAACCCGTAGGCGAAAGGACAATCAGACTTCTGCATTCCCCATATGCCCTACCCACGGCTTCCTGCATCGGGTTCAACTGTTCTATCTTCAGATTCTCAAGTATATCGGTTGTCTTCATCATTCAAACAATTCTTGGTTTCGACAAACTTACGGAAAATTCATGGAAAAACGCCCCAATTTCAACAGATATTTCCTTTTATCCGACTACAGACTTACTTCTAAAACTCCCAATACTCTTTAAGCACCAACCCGTCACACGCCTTCAACATCTTCAGAAGTCCGGGTTTGTGCTCCAGGCCAACCAATACCAACAAACGCTTACCAGAATAGGCTTCGGCTATCCGCCGGATATTGGCAGCCATCACTTCGTTGCGCTCATACCAACGGGACGACCAAAGACGAACGAAGCTTTGCCAACGGCTGAGCAATTCCTCTGTTTCCACAATGGACACCAACTTCTGATAAAGGATATGTTCACGAAGCGACAAATATCCCATCGTCATGCTGGAATTCATGTCACGGGGTGAAGCAAATTTCATATCATTATAGTTCATCACTTGGAGGATCAGCTCCATATCTTCCCGATTCTTCCGACTCAGTTTATCCGCCCGATACAAGGCCAATGCGTCACGCCACATGCTGTCCTGCCGTTCAAAGTACCGATGCTCCCGATACCATTCGTTTCGGCCTGTAATTTCGAAAGGACGTAAATCTACGCCCCGTTCCTGCTGGTAGCGATGCGCTCCTATGTTTTCATTAGTCGACAGAAGGTCGGGATACTTCTCCAGGTTGAAGCGGAAATTTTTGTCGAAGAAGGTAGAATCCAGCTCCATCAACACCACATCGGGCTGAACCCGCAACAGGATGGCATAAACACTATCACTATTGAAATACGTACAAGGATTATGTTTCGTCCCCACCAGGCAAACTTCAGTCTGGCCTTGTACCCGACAGAGACTACAAAGAATAAACAGACAAAATATCAGACTTTTTTTCATACGCTTAATAATGGTACACCTCAGTACAAAGATAACACTTCCATTTCAAAAGCAAACAGCTTTGAACAAGCGAAAAGGAAAAATCACATCCGATGCTAGAAATTTATAACAGGTTTACTATCTTTGTAATCGGGTTAAGAATATCCTTCCAAACCAATACGCATGAGAGAGAAAAAGAAGAAACGCTATGCCTGTCTCATACTTGAAAAACGGCATAATCGGCTCACGTTTCTGTATTCCAAACCTTAAACCTCTATTGAGCCCATAGAGAAATTGTATAACCATGAACAGATTTATCATTCCCCTGTTTACGTTCATCTGTCTCTTTTGGACAGCTTGCAATGACGACGACAAGCCGACAGATATCGTGAAAGAAATTGCCATGTCGGTTTCTTCGGAAACAGGCATCATGTATGCCCCCTCCGATACCGATAAAGAACACCCCATAGAATGTATGCTCATCAAGACTGAAGACAATTTCAAAGAATGGCAACCGCTTGCATTCGACGCCATCGAAGGCTTCACCTACGAAAAAGAGCATGAATATGAACTTCGGGTCAAAAGAACCATTCTTGCCAATCCGCCGATGGATGCTCCAGACCGCACCTATACGCTTGTATCCATTCTTCAGGACCGGCTTGTCACTGAGCCTGAAATACCGGATGACAAAGAAATCCAATCGGAAGAAGATATCGAGTACGAAGAATTATGCCCCATCAACAAGTATGCTATTGCTATGGGAAAAGAACTGTTGGTTGACAGTGAAGGTAATATAAGATATAATAACGGAGATCCGTTACCTTCCTATGATATGGCCCGGCTTTGGATAGAAAACATTCTCCCTAAAGATGATCCGAATTGGATAGACTTCCAACGTATCCCCTATATGGCGACTTATATTTATGTTTTGTCACCCCTTACTGATGAAATCCGCCTGATCAGAAACGGTTCATTGGGACCGATGTTCAAGGATGTAGTTCCGGAGGACGAGTTCAACCACATCACAGGTCCCATGCAGGCAGGCGAAGAACTGCATTACGCACTGATTCTTGCCAATGTCTACAAACTAGGATTACAGAAATTGGAATTCACGCTGAAGAAGCAATAGTACGAACTGTCATCCTTAAATATATAAAGTACATTATTAAGGCGCGGATTACGCGGAAGAGCACGGAAAAGAATAAAAACGATCCGTGAATTCCCGCGTAATCCGCGCCTTCATGCTACAATCGGCCAGTTACTCTTTATCACTTTCTCATATTCCTCCCCAAAAAGTTCTATTTTTGTGTAGTTTTTCCAACGGCGCCTGCGTCTAACGGACAAAAACAACTACTTAATTCGATATGGAAACATTGGATACTACATTTGCGCAAATGATCAGGGAGCACAAAAGCACCATCTACACGGTGTGCTTCATGTTCTCGAAAGATTCCGATGAAGTCAGCGACCTGTTTCAGGAAGTACTCATCAATCTGTGGAAAGGCTACGCATCTTTCCAGAACCGCAGCAGCGTTGACACCTGGATTTGGAAGGTGAGCTTCAACACCTGTATCTCCTACGAACGGAAAAAGCAGAAGCGGGCCACCCTCCCACTGACCATGGACATCAACCTGTTTGAAGACAAGGACGAAGACTCCCGGCAAATCCGGCAACTCTACGACCGCATCCATCGGCTCAAGCCTTTCGATCGTGCCATCGTCCTGCTATGGCTGGAAAACATGAGTTACGAAGAGATAGGTGCCATCGTCGGCATCTCGACTAAAAACGTATCCGTGCGCCTGTATCGCATCAAGGAAGAGTTGAAAAAAATGTCGAACCGCTAAAAACGCATCAGTATGGAAAAGTATCAAGATAACTTCGAACTGGAAGAAATGAAACAACAAATCCGGTTATTGAAAGACAAGCTGGCCAAAGAAACCATTATCAGCGAAAAAATGATGATGCAATCCACCCGGGAGAAACTGGCCTATATCAATCGCAATAAGAGACTCATGTATATAGGAATTCCGTTTGCCCTGATCTATTGCAATATGTTTTTCATCTGGATGAACTATTCATGGATGTTCTGTGTCGCCACTTCCCTCTTTCTGATTGCCGCCTGCCTGTATCAGATATACAGCCACAAAGGCGTAAACATCCAAGAAATATCGACCGACAATCTGGTGGACATCAGCAAAGTCCTGATACGCATGAATCGTCTGGGGCTGAAATGGCTGTGTTTCGGACTGCCGTTCGCCCTGCTATGGATTGTTTGGTTCATCATTGAGAGCTACCCCAAAGAAAGCGGAGAATCCATCTGCATCGGAGGAGGTGTCGGGTTCGTGGCCGGAGCCATCATAGGCCTGCGGTACCTCAAGAATGAACGTCGCAAAGCCAAGGAGGCCATCCGCGACATCGAGGAATACACCCGGGAAGACTAAAATTCCATAGCCAACATTACCTACCCTAAACATCAACATTAGCTCCGTAAAGTGGCACTTTAGCGCGCTAAAGAGGGACTTTACGGAGCTAAAGAGGGATATTAATTTATTGGCATATCTTTTGAATTCTCTATGGAGAATGGAATGATAATGGGAAACGATAAAACGATCTAACACGTTACGAATAGGTTATGTAACTTGTAGACAAGGTTTATTGTATTTAATAAAATCGTATCTTTGTCCCATATAAAAAAGATCTATAAAAAATTAATCATTATATGGTACAAATTCTAGTAATAGATGATGAAGAACCTATTCGTAAATTATTAGCTCGAATAATAGAATTAGAAGGTTATAAAGTATCAACAGCAAGTTGTTGTAGCGACGCTTTGCAACAATTACGCCAACAACAATATGACGTTATTCTTTGTGATGTATTTTTGCCAGACGGTAATGGAGTGGATTTTATCTTAGATATAAAAAAATACTCTAATGATGCAGCAATAATCTTATTAACAGCACATGGAAATATTGAAGATGGCGTACAGGCTATAAAAAACGGAGCATTTGACTACATAACCAAAGGAGATGATAACCGTAAAATTATTCCTACCATAAATCGTGCTGTTGATGAAACGGAGAAAAAGAAAGGTAAAAAATCTACCTCCGTAACATATTCTTTTACCTCCATTGTCGGAAAATCTCAAGAGCTCAAACAGGCCATAACATTAGCACAGAAGGTTTCGAAAACAGATGCTGCCGTATTGCTTACTAGAGAAACAGGAACAGGGAAAGAAGTATTTGCTCATGCCATTCATCAGGCCAGTGAAAGAGCTGCACAACCTATTGTAGATATAAACTGTTCGGCTTTCAGCAAAGACTTGCTAGAAAGTGAATTGTTTGGCTATAAAGCAGGTGCTTTTACAGGTGCATTAAAGGATAAAAAAGGACTATTTGAAGTTGCGAACCACGGAACCATCTTTTTAGATGAAATAGGAGAAATGGCATTTGAGCTTCAGGCAAGGCTTTTGCGCGTTCTGGAAACAGGAGAATATATAAAAATAGGCGATACTAAACCAACAAAAGTGGATGTCAGAATTATATCAGCCACAAACAGAGATTTAAAGAAAGAAATAGAGAATGGCAATTTTCGTGAAGATTTATATTTCCGTTTATCCGTTTTTCAGATAAACTTGCCTCCGTTACGAGACAGAAAAGAAGATATTGAAAGTCTGTCATATATGTTTCTGGATAAATTTGCCACTCAACTGAAAAAGAAAATTACTGGAATCACTCCAGAAGTACTTGATATATTAAAAAAAGCGGAGTGGAAGGGTAATGTTAGAGAACTTAGAAATGTCATAGAAAGATGTTCTATTGTATGCGAAGAGCAAATAACATTTGAAGATTTACCTTTAGACCTACAAAAACAGAAATCAGCTGTTATACCACTGAAAGATAGTTTTGAACTGGCAGAAATCGAGCGAATGCATATTATCAAAGTGCTGCAGTACACCAACGGCAATAAAACAGAAACTGCGCGTCTGTTAAAAATAGGGCTGGCAACTCTTTATCGCAAGATTGAAACATATAAAATAAATGTGTAATTAGAAAAAAACAACCGTTTATAAGCTATTAACTAATGTGCTTATAAACGGCTGCTTTTATAAGGTGGGATATCTATTTATGATTTTAAGCGTAATGTAAAACAACTTCCTTTTCCAACTTCACTTTCTACAGTTAAAGTACCACCATGAGCCTCAACAAAATCCTTCGAAATGGATAATCCCAATCCGCTTCCTTGAACTTTTGTACCGGGTACCCGGAAATAATGATCAAAAATACTCTGATGATAACGAGGATCTATGCCTTTACCGAAATCACGGACATACATTTCAAT